>Ga0256405_10008908_pt1 | contig 14044 bp, 9 predicted proteins | sample RumenRJG_02DNA_FD_189096 | JGI IMG/M metagenome (GOLD analysis project Ga0256405, IMG submission 189096) | Bovine rumen microbial communities from Lethbridge, Alberta, Canada - RJG_02 | ecosystem: Host-associated > Mammals > Digestive system > Stomach > Rumen | place: Canada: Alberta | collected...
ATCCACAAATTATCATAATTATAGAAATTAGTGGGTGAAATTATGATAATTATTCAAATTTGTTTTACGACAGAGCCACGAAGTGGCCTAATGACCGATTCGGGTTTATCATTTTTACAAATAAATTCTCATTTTCGCGGGATGATAGTTCTTATATTTTGGAAAGCATTGTTCGCGTTCTCCTATGATCCGAAAGGGAAACGTCCCCATCGTTTAGGGATTTCACATTTCCTTTTAGGAGAAAAGCCCTTGTAAGTCGTTTGAAAACCCTGTACCTTTGCATCGACAACAAAAAACAACTGATTGTTTCACTCTAAAAAAATGAAGCCTTATGAAAAAGTTGATTCTTATCTTAGCAGTGATTCTTGGTTCACTCTTAATGCAGTCTTGCTTCTGCGACTGCTGGCTTTACGAACCCGACTATGGGTATGCTCCTCCACCACCACCTCCACCTCACAGAGGACGCGTCATTATCTGGTAGTTCAAGGACTTACGCGATTCTATCGCACACTAAATCGTACACTCGAAGGATTTCCCAACAACAAAACAGTAGTTATTTATAACAAATCATTAGTTTTCTCATAACAAATCATTAGATAGTTTTTTCTTTCAACATAATATTGGTTAGTTTTTAAATGGAAGGAGGCTGCATCATAGCGTTGATGCAGCCTCCCTTCTTGTTGTGCTGTGATGAGGACACTCTATATGCCTCTCGTTAGGTGCTTCGTGTACCTCAAAAGGGGTGAGAGTCTCACCTGTGATAGAGGTGAGAGTCACACCTGTGTCATAGGTGAGACTCTCATCTCTTTTTTACTCTAAAGTGAGCTCTTTGAGCAGACGTTTCGCATGGCTGTAATCATCCATGACGGAGAGCACCCATCGAATGTCCACTCCTATGCAACGCTGAAGGGCATTGTCAAATTTGAGGTCACCCGACATGGCTTCCCAGTTGCCATCGAAAGCAAGACCTATGAGGCGCCCCTTGCCATCGAACATGCCTGAGCCAGAATTGCCACCCGTGATGTCGTTGGTGGTGAGGAAACAGAGCGGCAATTGACCTGTCTGACGGTCGATGTACTGTGGAGAGAATTTTCCTTTCTTCATCCACTTATAGACAGGGTCTATCAATTGGTAGTCATAGTTTTCAGGGTTCTGCTCGTGCTTGTTGAGGAAAGAACGTGGCGAGGTGATCATGCTGGTTGCCTCTTCCTTCAAACCCGTGGTGCCAGGAATAAAGTCAATGGGTTTGCAGAGTCCGTAACTGAGACGCATGGTGAAGTTGGCATCGGGATAGTATTCATGGTCACGGTTCATCTCACGGATGCCATCGCCAAGCAATTGTTCGTACGTTTCACCGTTGCCCCGCCATCCCCATACGGAGAAGAAGGCTGCTAACACATCAACAGCGGCATCGTACATAGGGTCGTCTCTCAATTCGTCGAAAGTATGCACCTGCTTCATGTCGTCGGGTCGGGCAAAGATGGAACGGGCATAGAGGTCGTCGGCATAACGTGCGTAGTTGCCTTGGTAAAGAGAATCAACGGTTTGCGTGATTTCCTTGAGGCGGAACCGCTCGCTGGGAATGTGCTGGAGGTAGTTCTGGAGCAGGGCAAGAAAGACTTTCTTGTCGGTGGCTACATCAATGTCGCGATACTGCTTTGCCACCCGCTCCTGGAAATCATCGTCACGGGAGCGCATCAGATTTTTCACGACGAAACTGAAGATGTCACTGCCATTATAGAAGGATTCTATCCAAAGGTTGCGACCATAGAGGGTTTCGTAGTTGTCGGTGTAGAAATGCTGCAAGGAGTCGAGCACGCCGAGATAACGTCCACGTGCAAGCGTGTCTTCCGCCACCCATTGCATCAGTTCCTTTTCCAACTGCTGTTTTTCGTCGATGACTTTCAGGTTGTCGAGGGCTGTGTTTTGTCCAAGAGAGAATTTCCAGTAGTTGGAACTGCTGGCGTACTTGGAGGCATACATGATGCGGAGCGCATCGCTCTGCTTCATGGCTTCGCCAAGGATGGCAAGTTTGACTCCGCGCACTTGATAGCGCACGTCGTTCACGGTGCGCATAGTGCTCTCAATGCCATAGGAGGAAAGGTAACGGTCTGTGCTGCCAGGATAGCCTATGGTCATGGCGAAGGAACCCTCGCTATAGCCTTGTGTGCTGACATGGGCATATTTGCGAGGATGATAAGGCACATTGTCCTTACTGTATTCGGCAGGGTTATTGTCCTTGTCGGCATAGATGCGGAAGACACTGAAGTCACAGGTCTGGCGAGGCCACATCCAGTTGTCGGTGTCACCGCCATACTTGCCCAAACACTGTGGTGGGGCATAGACAAGGCGCACGTCGTCGTAGCGCTGATAGACGGAGAGCATGAAGCGGCTACCCTTGTAGAAGGGGGTGATTTCGCTTTGAATGCCCTTGGCGCTATAATCTACCATCTGTATGAGTTTCATGGCTGTAACATCTATGATGGAATCGGCTTGCCCAGCCGTAGCATCAGCGGGAACGGCACCAAAGAGGACATCGGTCACGTCAATGGTCTTGATGTGGAAGAGCACATAAAGGTCTTCGTTAGGCAATTCTTCAGCAAAGGTCTTGGCAAAGAAACCATTTTTCAAGTAGTCGCTCTTGGGTGTGGAATGGTCTTGGATGGCATCAAAACCGCAATGGTGATTGGTGAACATCAAACCATCGGGACTGACCACCACACCCGAGCAAAATCCACCCAACTGCACAATGGCATCGTTGAGTGATGGATGCTCTGTGCTGTAGAGTTCTTCGGGAGTCATCTCAAAACCTAAACTGCGAAGAATCGAGTCTGTCTTTGCTGAAAGATTACCCATCACCCACATGCCTTCGTCGGCACGAACTGTGAGGCTGAGGAGGGCAAACAATAATAACACTATTTTTTTCATTTCTCTGAGTATTAGTTTTTTATCGTTATCTCGTTATTACGTCATCACGCTTTCTCGTTGTCATGCTTTCTTCTTGAATCGTTTCCCGATGACAGGCAGACTGTGCAGGGGCATATCCTTATGGATGATTTCGAGGAGGAAGAGGATGATGAGTCCAGTATTAAGAATGATGCGCAGCCATGCGGGCCATGTGTCAGGTTCACATTGCATGGCAACGAAAAGGGCACCTGCCAAAAGAATATAAACGAAAATGCCCTTCAGGTCATACTGAATAGGGTTGAGTCGTTGACCCACGAAGTAACTGAGTATCATGGAGGTGGCATAACCTACAAAACCTCCCCATGCGCAAGCCATGTAGCCGTATTTCGGAATGAAGATGACGTTGACGGCGATGAGCACGGCACAGCCAGCCAAAGAGAACCATGCCCCCCAGATGGTCTTGTCAATCAGTTTGTACCAGAAAGAGAGGTTGAAGTAGATGCCCATCATGATTTCGGCTGCCATCACAATCGGGACGACGACGAGTCCCTCGCGGTATTCCTTGCCAATGATGCACTTGAGGATGTCCATATAGCCCATCACAACAAGGAAGGCAAAGAGCGTGAAGATGATGAAGTATTTCATTGCCACAGCATAGTACTCCTTGCTGTCCTTATCTTTCGCCTTGGAGAAGACAATGGGCTCGTAGGCATAACGGAAGGCTTGGGTGATCATTGCCATAATCATCGCCACTTTCACGCATGCACCGTACACGCCCAGTTGTGCCTTGGCATCTGCCTCATCACGCAAGACCAGAGGGAAGATGATTTTGTCGGCTGTCTGATTGAGGACTCCTGCCACACCCAACACCAGGATGGGCCAAGAGTAACTGAGCATACGCTTCAGCAGAGCAAAGTCAAAGTGCCACTTCACTTTGAAGAAATCGGGGATGAAGAAGAAGGTGATGAGCCCCGTACACCAAAGGTTGATGCAGAAGACATAATAGACCTCAGTCTTGCCCAACACCACAAAATAGAGGACGTTCAAGGCAATGTTGAAGAAGATAAACAACAATTTCAGCGAGGCAAACTTGAGGGGTCGCTTCTGGAATCGCAAGTAACTGAATGGCATCGCCTGAATGGAGTCGAGCACCACAACCGTTGCCATCATGAGCAGATAGTCGGGGTGGTCGGCATAGCCCAGGCTTTCGCTGATGGGGGTGATGAAACTGAACATGAAAGCCAGAAAGACTACCGACAACGTACACACCACTCCTGTTGCCGTGGAGAACACCGTATCGGGCTTCTCATCCTCCTTGTTGGCAAAACGGAACAGCGTGGTTTCCATACCAAACGTCAGGAGGACCAGCACCAGTGCCGTGTAGGCATAGATGTTCACGCTCACACCATAATCGCCCGACTCCTTGGGCATGTAGTTGGTGTAGAGCGGCACAAGCAAGTAATTGAGAAACCTGCCCACAATGCTGCTCAAGCCATAGATGGCTGTGTCTTTTGCAAGGCTTTTGAGATTGGCCATTTTATCAATTATATTTGAAATGAAGAGTGAAGAGTGAGAAATCTAAATTACCTGCCATACGGGATGTTGGCAACTCAATTCATTAGCAGAAGTAACTTAGATTTTTCACTTTTAACTTTTCATTCAAGGTACGTATATCCATACAATCCTGAACGATAGGTGTCCAAGAACTCTTTGCCTTCTTCGAGCGTAATCTTTCCCTCCTTGATGGCTTGCTTTGCCCAGATTTCAAGGCTTCGCACAAGTTTTTTGGGCTCATACTGCACATAACTGAGCACGTCAGCCACGGTCTCGCCATCGATGATGTTCTTGATGTGATAGCCATCCTTGTCTGTGGTAACGTGGACTGCATTCGTGTCACCAAAAAGGTTGTGCATGTCGCCCAAAATCTCCTGATAGGCACCCACAAGGAACACACCGATATAGTAAGAGCCCTTCTTCTTGTCGAGCGAATGGACGGGAATGAAGTGGCTCACACCCGTTTCGGTGGCAAACTGCGCAATCTTGCCGTCGGAGTCGCAAGTGATGTCCTGCAAGGTGGCGTTACGGTCAGGTCGCTCGTTCAACCGCTGGATGGGCATGATGGGGAAGATTTGGTCAATCGCCCAAGCGTCAGGCAGCGAGTGGAAGAGCGAGAAGTTGCAGAAATACTTGTCTGCCAAGAGTTTGTCGAGCGAATGGAACTCCTCTGGCACATGCTTCATGGTGTGGACGAGCGTGTTGATTTCACGCGCTACAGCCCAATACATCCGTTCTATTTCAGCACGGGTGCGGAGGTCAAGCATGCCATGCGCAAAGAGGTCGAGCGCCTCCTCGCGGATTTGCTGGGCATCGTGCCAGTTTTCCAAGATGTTGCGCACGTTGATGTTGCACCAAATGTCGTAGAGTTCCTTTGCCAGCGAGTGGTCTTCTTCTCCCACCTCAAACTCGTCGGGCATGGCAGGCACCTCCGTCGTCTCGAGCACCTCCATGATGAGCACCGAATGGTGTGCCGCCAACGAGCGTCCACCCTCAGTGATGATGTTGGGGTGAGGAATTTCGTTGGCATTGGCAGCCTCCACAAAAGTATAGACGCAGTTGTTCACATACTCCTGAATGGAATAGTTGACCGAACTCTCGCTGTTGCTCGAACGGCTGCCATCGTAGTCAACACCCAGTCCACCGCCACAATCGACAAACTCCACCCCATAACCCATCTTGTACAACTGCACGTAGAACATACTGGCTTCGCGAAGGGCATTCTGAATGCGGCGTATCTTGGTTATTTGACTGCCGATGTGGAAGTGGATGAGTTTGAGGCAATCCTTCATGCCGTTTTCCTCAATGTACTGGAGTGCCGTCAGCAGTTCGCCCGAGGTCAAACCGAACTTGCTGGCATCGCCCCCACTCTCTTCCCACTTGCCTGAGCCTGATGCTGCCAACTTGATGCGGATGCCCATGTTGGGACGCACACCAAGTTTCTTGGCGGTTCGGGTGATGATTTCCAGTTCGTTGAACTTCTCCACCACAATGAAAATGCGCTTGCCCATCTTCTGGGCAAGCAGTGCCAATTCGATGTAGTCTTGGTCCTTGTAGCCGTTGCAGATAATGAGCGAGTCGCTGTTCATATTGACCGCCAACACCGCATGGAGTTCGGGCTTCGACCCTGCCTCCAGTCCGAGGTTGAACTTCTTGCCATGCTTGATGACTTCCTCCACCACAGGACTGATCTGGTTCACCTTGATAGGATAGATGATGAAGTTCTCGGCATTGTAACCATATTCCTTGGCAGCCTTTCCAAAGCAGGTGGAAGTCTTCTCGATGCGGTTGTCGATGATGTCGGGGAAACGCACCAGCACAGGAGCCGACACATCGCGCAGGGCGAGGTCGTCCATCACCTCCTTCAAATCCACTTCCACACCATCCTTCCGTGGTGTCACAGCCACATTTCCCTTATCATTGATACGGAAATAGTTCACACCCCAACCATTGATGCCGTACAACTCGTTGGAGTCTTCAATGCGCCATTTTCTCATATTAAACCGATGATTTGATTGACGTAGTTCTTGATTTGTTCTTTCGTGTGAATCACCTCTATCTTCAGAGCATGCTTCGCTCTGCGATAGTAGGGCAACCGTTTCTGAAGCGACTCTTCAATGTAAGCAATCAGTTCCTCCTCCGACTTACCCTGAATGAGCGGACGCACCGTCTTCCCCATCTTCAGATGTTCTTTCAACACAGAAGGTGCCGCATCGAGGAATACCGTCTCTCCACGGGTGTTCATGTAGTCCATGTTGTCGAAAAAGCACGGAGTGCCGCCCCCACAGGAGATGATGACATTCTCAAACTCAGCCACCTCATGCAACATCTTCCGTTCTATCTCACGAAAGCCCTCCTCACCCTTCGCAGCAAAGATGTCGGGTATCTTCTGATGAAACCGATCCTCAATATAATTGTCGAGGTCATAGAACTCCATGCCCATCTCACGAGCCAAGACCTTTCCGATGGTGGTCTTGCCGGCTCCCATATAACCTATCAAGATGATTCGTGTCATACGTTCGATGCTCTTCTGCCACGTCTTGCAGGCTTAGCCTCCGACGGCGATTTCTCGGCTTTTTCCACAAATGCCTTGCACTCCTCATAGGTGAGGTTGGCAGGCTCCTTGATGCTCTTGGGCAGTTTATAGTTGGTTCCCTTGTACTTCAAGTAAGGTCCGAAACGTCCATTCATCACCTCCATCTCTGCATCTTCATCGAATTTCTTGAGATGGGCAGAAGCCTCACCTTTCCGACGTTCCTCTATCAGTTCGATGGCTCCAGCAAGGTCGATCGCCATCGGGTCAATGCCCTTCGGAATGGACACATATTTCTTGCAGTGAAGCACATAGGGTCCGAATCTGCCTGTGCCCACCGACACTTCCTCCCCTTCATATTCGCCTAAGGTGCGAGGCAACTTGAACAACTCCAGTGCTTCCTCCAGCGTGATGCTGGCAATGCTCTGCCCCTTGTTCAACTGGGCAAAACGCGGCTTCTCTTTCTCGTTCGCCACACCAATCTGCACCATCGGGCCAAAACGACCAATCTTCACACTGACAGGCTTACCCGTGGCTGGCTCGTCACCCAAGTAACGCTCACCCACCTTGTGCTCACTCTTCTCATGCAAGGTGGCATCCACCAGCGGCTCCAGTTTGGCATAGAAGTCACGCATCATCTGCTGCCAGTTCTCCTTGCCCTCGGCAATTTCGTCAAAGTCCTTCTCCACATTTGCCGTGAAGTTGTAATCGACAATCTCGGGGAATGCCTGAATCAGAAAGTCATTCACCACTGTTCCGATGTCGGTCGGAAGGAGTTTTCCCTTCTCCTTGCCCACCACTTCTTTCTTCACAGACTTCTTGATTTTCCCGTTCGTCAGTTTCAGTACAGCATAATTTCTTTCCTCACCCTTCTTGTCACCCTTCTCCACGTAGTCGCGCTGCTGAATGGTCGAAATGGTCGGTGCATAAGTGGAAGGACGACCGATGCCCAGTTCTTCCAATTTCTTCACCAGACTCGCCTCCGTGTAGCGCAATGGGTGTTGAGTGAAACGTTGTGTTGCCACCATCTCCTGCATCTGTAGTTTCTCACCTTTCTTCACGACAGGAAGCAAACCCTCTGTTTCATCCGACTGCACATCGTCATCGTATGATTCACGATACACTCTCAAGAAACCGTCGAACGTAATGACTTCGCCTGTAGCTGTGAAATTTACATCATCGGCAGAGATGGTGATTGTTGTTTTCTCTGCTTCTGCATCTGCCATCTGGCAAGCCAAGGTACGTTTCCATATCAAGTCATACAGACGCTTCTCCTGTGAGTTGCCCGTGATCTCATGCTCCGAGATGTAAGTGGGACGGATAGCCTCATGTGCCTCCTGTGCACCTTTCGAACTGGTGTGGAACTGACGTGGCTTTGAGTACTTCTCACCATGTATCTTCAAAATCTCCTCCTTCGTCGTGTTGATACACAGTGACGAGAGGTTCACCGAGTCGGTTCGCATATAAGTGATATGTCCCGATTCATAGAGATGCTGCGCCACCATCATGGTCTGGCTCACGGTAAAGCCCAGTTTACGGGCAGCCTCCTGCTGAAGGGTGGAAGTGGTGAATGGAGGAGCAGGACTCCTCTTCACAGGTTTCTTGTCTATGTCAGTAATCTTGAACTCCCTGCCCTTGCATGATTCCAAAAATGCCTCAGCCTCCTCTTCCGTCTTGAAGCCATGAGCCAAAGTTGCTTTAATTGCCTGCCCATCGACCACAAACACAGCATTCACACGATAGGTCGATTCGCTCTTGAAGTTCTCTATTTCCTTCTCCCTCTCCACAATCAGCCTCACCGCCACGCTCTGCACACGACCTGCCGAAAGACTGGGCTTGAGTTTCTTCCACAACACGGGTGAGAGTTTGAAACCCACTATTCTGTCCAGCACACGACGAGCCTGCTGTGCATTCACCAGACCCATGTCGATGGTGCGGGGTGTTTCTATCGCCTTCAAGATGGCGCTTTTCGTAATCTCATGGAAAACAATCCTTTTAGCCGCCTTGGGATCCAATCCCAACACTTGACTCAAGTGCCAGGAAATAGCCTCTCCTTCGCGGTCTTCATCGGATGCCAGCCACACCGTGTCGGCCTTCTTTGCCTCCCTCTTCAGTTCCTTCACCACCGATTCCTTGTCGGAAGGAATCTCATACTCTGGCGAAAAATCGTCCAGATTCACACTCATCTCCTTCTTCTTCAGGTCGCGGATGTGCCCATACGATGACATCACCTTGTAGTCTTTACCAAGAAATTTCTCCAGCGTTTTTGCCTTGGCTGGAGACTCTACAATCACTAAATTCTTTTGCATATTGCGTTGTTTATCTTTCTCTTTTTTAGAAAATCGGGTGCAAAGGTAAAGAAAAATTTTTTTTCACTATATATATAATGTGTAAATTTTTCAAAAAAAGATTTTCTATCCTATAGGATAGTTTTTTTCAAACACCACACCAAGACAGTCACAAAAGCACACCCGAAGATGCCAAAGTGGCGTACCCCTCGACTACGGTCATTCGTAGCCGAGGGGTACGGTCTATTGAGCACGCATCTTTCGTCAGTCAAAAAGACTGCCCATGCCCGTCTTGTCGTTGGGATTGACCCAAGGGTTGCGCCCCAGATGTCTGTAGGCAAGTTCTGTCACTTCACGTCCACGTGGCGTACGTTTGATGAAACCCTCCTTAATGAGGAACGGTTCATAGACCTCTTCCACCGTACCCGTGTCTTCACCAATAGCAGTGGCAATGGTGCCCAAACCAACAGGTCCGCCCTTGAACTTGTCGATGATGGTGGTGAGTATCTTGTTGTCAATCTCGTCAAGACCAAACTTGTCAATGTTCAGCGCTTCGAGCGCCATATGAGCAATTGGCAAGTCAATGGTGCCGTTGCCCTTCACTTGTGCAAAGTCACGCACACGCCTCAGCAGCGCATTGGCAATACGGGGAGTGCCACGACTACGCCCTGCTATCTCGCCTGCTGCATCGAAATCGCATGGAATGCCCAGCAACTTGGCAGAACGGAGAATGATTTTGGTCAGCACATCGGCATCATAATATTCAAGATGCAAGTTAATGCCAAAACGGGCACGGAGCGGTGCTGTCAAGAGTCCGCTACGAGTGGTGGCACCTACTAACGTGAAAGGACTGAGGTCAATCTGGATGCTACGTGCCGAAGGACCTTTGTCTATCATGATGTCGATGCGGTAGTCCTCCATCGCACTATACAAATATTCCTCCACTACAGGCGAAAGTCGGTGAATCTCATCAATAAAAAGCACGTCATTCTCCTCCAAGGAAGTGAGGATGCCTGCCAAGTCACCAGGCTTGTCCAGCACAGGACCCGACGTTACCTTGAAACCCACCCCCAACTCATTGGCAATGATGTTACTCAGTGTCGTCTTACCCAATCCTGGAGGACCATGCAGGAGCGTATGGTCAAGAGGTTCACCACGAAATCGGGCAGCCTCCACAAACACACTCAGGTTCTCCACTACCTTCGTCTGTCCACTGAAATCATCAAATCGCAAAGGGCGCAAGGCATTCTCAAAATCCTTGTCCTTCGCATTCCGCTGTTCTCTTATGTCAAAATCTTCTGCCATTGTCAAATTGAAAATTGTACATTGTACATTGTCAAATTGTACATATCACTATTGTTGGGTCAACCTGTCAGCAGGTTGCAGCACATACAGTTTGTCATTCACACGCACTCTCTCATTCACCTTGATGCTGATGTGCTGACCCTTCGTCGCCACTTCCACAGGCTTCAGGTCGAAGCGTATCTCCTCACAAGTCTGAATCAACGCCCCCGTCGTGGTGCCTGTAATGAGCAATTTGTCTCCCACATGCAAGTCCTCGTTCTCAATCAGAAACTCCGCTACACCTATCTTCGAGAAGTACTTCATGCACTTGCCCACATACACCTTCTTCTCCGTAGCCCTGCTGCCATACACCTCGCACCACTCGCCCAGCTTCTGCCCTTGGTAGTAACCATCCCAGAAACCTCTATTGAACACCGTGCTGAGCTGCCTGTCCCACTCATCCAGTTGCTCCTCCGTCGCCCATGGTCTGGACTCCGAAAGATTCATCTCCCCTTGGGGGGACAGGAGAGGGGCTGCCGCACTGATGGCCTCATCATACGCTTTCACTACTGTATAAACATACTCAGGTCCACGTGCCCTACCCTCAATCTTAAACACTCGCACCCCTGCATTCATCATCACATCGATGAAACGGATGGTCTTCAGGTCACGTGGCGACATAATGTATTTATTATCCACCTCCAATTGTGTGCCCGTCTCCAAATCCGTCACCTCATATCCCCTCCTGCATATCTGTACGCATTCACCCCTGTTGGCACTTCTGCCTGCATTCTGTAAAGACAAGTAACACTTGCCGCTGATGGCCATGCACAATGCCCCATGACAAAACATCTCAATCCTGATCAGTTCGCCCTTCGGCCCTCTGATGCCTTGCTCAACAATCTGCCGATAGATGTCCCTCACCTGCCACATGTTCAGTTCTCTCGCCAGCACCACCACATCGGCAAACTGTGCATAAAACCTCAATGCCTCAATGTTCGAGATGTTCAGTTGCGTGCTCAGATGCACCTCCATGCCCACCTCGTTGCAGTAGGTCATCACCGCCACATCACTCGCAATCACAGCCGAAATCTTCGCCTCCTTCGCTGCATCAACAATCTCATGCATCGTCGGGATGTCCTCGCCATAGATAATCGTGTTCACCGTCAGGTACGACTGCACCCCGTGCTCATGACAGATGGCTGCAATCTCTTTCAGGTCATCAATGGTGAACGCATTGGCACTATGGCTCCGCATGTTCAATTTCCCAATGCCAAAGTATATCGAATTAGCTCCAGCCTTCAAGGCAGCAGCCAAACTCTCCCGACTGCCCACAGGAGCCATAATTTCAAAATCAGAACGTTTCATGGGTGCGAAGTTACTACTTTTTTTCTGCATTTCAACAACATCTGCCCCACATCTTTCACTTTTGCCCCAAACAAATACACCTCCCCCCCATCTTTGATGCCTGTCTTTTTCCTCAACTCGTCAGCGGTCAACACGAAATTGCGCGTGGCTATGTTGGCTTGGGAAATCGCCTTCTTCAAACCCTTCAGCACTTTCGACGAGAAGGGGATCTTTTCCTCCACCTCAAAGATACGCCCTGGGAAATCGGGGATGAATTCATCGGAGGTCATCAAGTGAGTGCCTATCTCCAATTGGCGAACATTGAAACGATGACAAAGAGAACCGAATGCCTGCGCCTTCATCAAAGTGACATCAGGCTCATACAAATAGTGTTTCACACCTCCGGCAGAAACAAGCACATCCATTTCATCGGGAAACTTTGTTGTATAATGAAGGGCAGAAGAAGCCAAGAAATCTACACAATGAATTACAGCAGACACTCCTCCCACAGGAGACCCTCCCCTCACCCTCCCTGCAGGGAGGGAGTGATTACCTTGCTCGTCAGTTTCCCCATTAGTTTCCTCATTGGCAGAGATATTACCCTCTCCCTGCAGGGAGGGTGAGGGGAGGGTCTCCTGTTTCACCAACACCTCCTTGCACTCGTTCTTCACCGCCACCACATGCATCTCTGTCACTCCCTTCAACTTTCTGAGCACATCCGTCAAATCAACCATTGGTGAGAGTTTCACCAGCACCATTTGGGCATGCGCTAAAAGTTCGTCCTGCCACTCCACAATGTTTGGTTCACACTCCTCCATCGCATACACTCGGCTTCCGTCGCCTGCCCGCCGGGCAGGGTCGAGGTAAATGACATCCACCGATGGAATGGGCAGTTTGCGGCCATCGCCACACCGCACAGACACTCCCCTCACAGCAGACCCTCCCCTCACCCTCCCTATAGGGAGGGAGTGGTTACCTTGCTCGTCAGTCTCCCCATTACCTCCCCTATTGGCAGAGATATTACCCCCTCCCTGCAGGGAGGGTGAGGGGAGGGTCTGCTGTGAGTGGAGGGTCTGCAGCACCTGAAAGTTATGCTTTGCCACTTCACAAAGTTCTTCACTCCGCTCTGTGTAGATGGCTCTCTCCATCCCCTCGCTCATATACCAGAAATCCACGCCCATGCCTCCCGTCATGTCGCATAAGCTCTGCCCTTCGATGATGCTTCGTTTATATCTTGCAGTCTGTTCCGAACTGCACTGTTCGGCTGGCACACGTCCTGCCATGATGAGGTCGGCGTTGCCATACCATTCGGGCAACTTTCCCTTCAATCGTTTCCTCGCCTCAATCTGCTCCACGGCAAACGGCACATCAATGCCAAGATACTTCCGAGCCGCCAACAGCAGTTCAGACGTATCGTCATTCATGTGTTCCTGTATGAAATCACGAAGTTCGGGAGTCCAATTCATAGGATAAGAGTACGATTTAGCATCTTGTTTTTTTAAGCATCGGATGGTGGGTCACCATTTGGCAGTGAAGATTCGACCTCAAAATAGTAGAACTTCTATTTTCGATTTGAATATCGGAGAGTTACCTTTGAGCAAAAAAGAGACAGGTAACACTTTAGAAACGAGAGGACTTACATATTCCTACCCGTTTTACACAAATCCAAAGAACACTCATCTTGGTTGCAAAGGTACAAAACATTTCCCAAATAGCCAAAAGGTTTCGACTACTTTTAGCGATCTTTTGTACATAAACACCACATAACCTCGACTAAAATTCAAGTCAAAAGTTCGACTAAATGGGGGGCATATAGCAATGCGTCGATTTTCCTTTGTTTTCAGCATTTCAGCCATGTTGAAGTTGTCAGTTCGACTAAACTTTGACTAAAAGTTCGACTAAAGTTCGACTAAAACCCACTTCTTCTTTTCTGTTAGTTTAATGACTCCCTGTTTCTTCAGTGCAGACAGCATATTACCAATCTTCCTTATCTTTTGTTCCTCGGTGAGCACATCAGACAATTTGGATTGCAACAGCGTATTAAGTTCTGCTCTTGTGGCTCCGCCAAATGAGCGCAGATACTGAATTATCATGTCTTTGAAATGGAGGTCATTGAAACTTTTGTTCCGAA
>Ga0256405_10008909_pt1 | contig 14039 bp, 14 predicted proteins | sample RumenRJG_02DNA_FD_189096 | JGI IMG/M metagenome (GOLD analysis project Ga0256405, IMG submission 189096) | Bovine rumen microbial communities from Lethbridge, Alberta, Canada - RJG_02 | ecosystem: Host-associated > Mammals > Digestive system > Stomach > Rumen | place: Canada: Alberta...
CACCATTCATACATAACCTAAAAATCATATAACTTTTTAAAGAACAATTGATGCTTCTTAGATTGTATTATGGTTTTGGGAGTTTTTTAATTGGGGTTTTGGGGGACTTACACATTTTCCCAATGATTGATGTCGATGTTTGCTAATAGATAATCTTATCCTTGTGCATTTGGTCTAAGTGTTTCAGTAACAGTTATTTGTCTACCTAGCATTTTGCTACATAGTAACAGCACTATATAGAGATATGCGCTATTCTTTAGAATTATGAATGTCTCAAAAGATATAATCTTGCAACCAGCAAATACCCGTGCTAAATCTTACTTTAAACTTCAATCTCATCACAGATTAGACTATTCACGAATTGGGGGAGTGTTTGCGAGGCCTTGCCGTATATTCCCTTGTCAAACCTTGAACCGACTACTGATTTTTCAAGATTAAATTCTACACATTTAGCCCCTGCAGACTTGGCAATTTCACAAAATCCTGCAGCAGGATAAACCACGCCTGATGTACCAATAGACAAGAACAGATCACAGCGCGAAAGTTCCAGTTCAATCTTACCCATGTGATAAGGCATTTCCCCAAACCAGACAATATCAGGTCGCAGACTCTTGCTATGACAGTGCGTACAGACAGAATCTACTGAGGAATTTTCAAAATAGCGATAGCGACTGCCACATTTTTCACATAAGATACTGTTAAGTTCACCATGCATATGAATAACATTTTTAGTTCCTGCTTTCTCGTGCAGATCATCGATATTCTGGGTTACTACCGTAACCGTTGCATTTTTATGTGAGATTGGATATTCCTGCTCAAGACGGGTTAGCGCCAGATGTGCCGGATTAGGTTCTTTACTTTTTATAGACTGACGCATTTTGTTATAAAAATCGTGAACCTTGGTTTTATTCCTTAAAAAACCTTCGTAGGTGGCCACATCCTCAACACGTTCTTGCTCCCACAATCCTGTTTCAGATCTAAATACAGGAATACCTGATTCTGCGGAGATTCCAGCTCCTGTTAGTATAACGATATGTTTAAACATAAAATCACCAGTACAATTTTCAGAATAGCAAAACAAGTCAAAAAGGCTTTGTGATAACATCGACAACAGTACTATAAAGCGCTTGACTATTCTTATTCAAGCGCTTTATCTTGCTTTTGTCTCATTCAACATATTTTTAAGGAGTCAAAATGGGTAAGTTTAAAATTTCTACCATAAAAAACGGTTTTAAATTCAATCTTGTAGCCGGTAACGGTGAAATCATTGGTACTTCGCAAGCATACAAAAGCATGGATGCCGCCAAAAAAGGGGCAGAAAGCGTAAAGAATGTTGCACCTGACGCTAATACTGAAGATCAGACTCAGGAAAACTACAAAAAAGAGGTAAATCCTAAATTTGAAATCTATAAGGACAATTCCGGAGAATTTCGCTTCAGACTTAGCGCCAAAAACGGTGAAAACATTCTGGCATCTGAAGGTTACACGAAAAAGGATGCCTGTCTTAAAGGCATCGAAAGTGTCAAAAAGAATGCAGCCACTTCTGAAATAGTGAACGAATAAAATAACCACGCTCTGTAACCTCCAGTCTGGAGGTTACTTACTTTAACTGCAAAGAAAACGAGCAAGTCCAAGAATAGTACTTCCGGTCGGACCTGCTCCCAAAAATGGGGACTCCTCCACAAGATAAGCAGAGGAAAGATCAATATGCACCCAGTCCTTATCCTCCGGAACAAAATAACCTAAAAATGAGGCCGCCACAGAAGCTCCAGGCGCTCCATCGCCATGACCTGAATTGGTAATCGTGGCCCTACGTGATGACAAAAAGCGCTTATGATACGACTCAAGAGGCAATTGCCAGTACATTTCACCACTTCTGTCAAACGCGGACTTTAGCCTGGATAAATCCACATTGCTTCTTGCAAGTACAGAAAACATATCTCGACCTACAGCCACTTTGGCGGCCCCAGTAAGTGTAGCCATATCTAGAATAAATTCTGCATCATCCCTAACCGCATTCAGAAGACCGTCAGCTAAAACAAGACGACCTTCGGCATCGGTATTATTGACCTCGACACTGACATCATTGCTGTATTTTATGATATCCCCAGGAAGCATTCCCTGTCCTGAAACCATGTTCTCCGCACAGCAAAGATAAAGTTTTATATGCTTTTTAAGTCCTAAACTCATGGCAACTTCCGCTGCCCCACATAAATAAACGACAGCAGTTTTATCAGTACGCATGGTGGCCATAAATTTTTCAGGTTTAAGAGAATAACCGCCACTGTCAAAAGTAATCCCCTTGCCAACGAGGGCCACCGCGATAGGAGATGCCTCATCAACACTGCGGGGCACAATATCAATAATCCCAAGACATGGAGAATTTTGCGAGGCCAAACCTACAGCATTAAGACCTTTTAAGTCTGAAAATTCCCTATCTCCCCTCTTATAACATTTAAGACTTACTTTTGTAGCATAATCTTTGCCGGTTTTTTTTAAACGGTCATAAAGCGTATTTACCAGGGACACAGGAGTACTTATCTTTGAATCTGAATCTGCAAGGTAACGATAAAAACACTGAATATTAAGTATATTTTCAATCTCCCTTAATTCCTTGTCAGAAAGTGCACTTTGTACCACTATCTCATGTTTACCATCATAAAGAGCCATACATAACCAGTAAAGAGCATCCTTATCAAGTTTATGACAGGATGTGAGATTGCACCTGTATGCATTAAGCGAAGCCAGCACTCTTGCAGCCTTCTGATACCACTTAAAATCCTTATAATCTACAAAAACATCGTAGCCAAGATTAGCATTGGGAATAAAAGCAGCATCCTTGTCATAGGGAGCCTTAGCCACTCCCTCCACAAAATTTACCGTAATTAAATTTTCACATGAACAAGTAGCGCTAAGTAAACTTACTTTTGACATTTTTTTTCCTGTTTAATTATAGAGTGTTGGAATTTTAGTATTAAGTTCCTCAATACAGATCTCAATATCCTCATTCTTGGTAAACCTGCCAAAGGATAACCGCAGTGAGGCTCGAGCAAGAGTGTCGCTATGTCCAATAGCCTTTAAAATATATGAAGGCTCAAGTGACGCTGATGAACAGGCCGAACCTGTAGAGGTGGCAATACGACTAAGAGCAGGCAAAAGTTTATGTCCGTCTATGTTTTCAAAACTTACCGAAAGGATCTGAGGCAGAAAATCAGTCTTAGAACCGTTTATCACAAGCCCCTTAAGATGTTTGATACCATCAATAAGTCGCTTCCTTAGAGCAAAAAAACGCTCTTTGTCTTTAAGTCCCTCACTTTTTAAAATAGCAAAAGCCTCTCCCATACCTGCGACCTGATGAGTAGGTACCGTACCGCCGCGCAATCCCTTTTCCTGTCCACCGCCATATATCTGTGCCAACAAGGGAATATGACTGTCGCGTTTCACATATAAAGCCCCGACGCCTTTAGGCCCGCATACTTTTTCTGAGGTAAGCGACACCATATCAATATCGGAATGAGCATAATCCATGGTCAGATAGCCAACCGACTGCGCCACATCCGAATGAAAATAAACCTGCCGTTTATGACATTCCCTTGCTATGTCATGAATATTGCTTATGGTACCTAAAACCGAATTGGCCTCGGCAATAGAGACAAGAAAGGTATCAGGACGAATAGCCTGGGCAACCTTATCAGCACTGATTTGTCCTGTGCTGTCAGGTTTTAGGAAAGTTACCTCATAGCCGTCATCTAAAAGGAGCTCACAGGCTTCAAGAATAGCCTTATGTTCAATCATGGAGGTTACAAGATGTTTTCTTTTATCTCCCTTTTTACGAAGCCCTTTAGCAAGTCCGAAAATAGCCAAATTATTGCTTTCAGTAGCACCTGAGGTAAAAAAAATTTCAAGAGGAGAGACCCCAATAAGATCGGCAATCTGTGACCTTGCCCGCTCTACCACTTCTGCAGCCTGCCATCCATAGACATGATCTTTGGCATGCGGATTGGCAAAACAACCATCCTCATTAAGACAGGCAACCATCGCTTCGATAACTCTTTTATCCGTAGGGGTGGCAGCAGCATAATCAAAATATACTGGCTTTTGCATAAATACTATTCTTTAATATGCGACAAAGCCAAGGCAAATACAGATTCGACATGCGAATCATTGAGGGCATAAAAAACTTTGCGCCCATCTCTTTTTATTCTAACAAGTTTGTTGACACGCATATAAGCCAGCTGATGAGATACCGCAGATCTGCTCAGATCCACCAGTGAAGCAATATCACTTACACATAGCCACTGATGCAGCAGTAACACATGCACAATATTAAGACGAGAAGGATCTGAAAGCGCCTTGAAAAACTCACTCATTACAAGGGTATCCTCAGCATTAAGACGCTGAGCCTTCAGCTTTTCAATTTCCTCTTGGGGTAAATCAACGGAATCACAATCGGACATGGGACCTCAACTTTCTCTCAGTTAGAGAGTTCTTCAATAGATACTCGATGTTTCTTGCTGTATTTTTTCTCAAGTCTTGCTATTTCATACCTTGAAAGGGAATATTCTATAAAATTGTATTTATGAGTATTCTCACATAGTCTAAAGTAGTCATAGGCAAGTTTGTCCTGTTCTTTAATCAGTTTTATCTTGCCTATATAGTAATAGGCTTCACAAAGATGTTCCAAGAACAGATCGTCATTATTTCTAACCTTTAAAATATCAGAGAATATTTTTCCCTCCGATATTTCTCCCAAATATAGTTTTACAAAATTAAAGCCAAAATTCTTCTCAGCCTCGGTGTGAATAACTTTTTTGTAATAGTCTAACAAAAGATTATGCGCCTTATCTTCGCCTAAATAATCCCAGGTGGCAAAATAGTAAAACAGTAACCTGTAGGGATCTTTATCGTCGGTGGCATAGAATTTCTGCAGATCCTCATAGGCAAACTTGGTATGTCCTGTATAAGCCATAACAATGCCATTATGCAGGTACAGATAGGGATCTTTTTCCTCAGTGTTGAGACACTCTGCAGAAGACAAAGCCTCTACCGCATCGCCAATTTTGCCTTCTCTGAAAAAGTATGCCCCCAAAACCTCATACGGTGCATAGTAGGTAGGATTATAGGCGATTGCATCCATATACATGGCTTTTGCCAGTGATTCAAGCCCTAGCTCATCACAGATGGTCCCTGAGAGCAAAAGCAGTTCAGCCTTTTCTTTGTTGGAATGCTTTTTTGAAGAGAATTCAGCCAAAACATTGGCCAAATTTTCCTGCTTTTTAAAATGCGTTTGTTTAGAGGTTTTTGGAAAAAAAACATACTCAGAAGGTACACTAAGAGGGCCATCTAGGCTTTTTTGGCCAAAAAACCCACTTCCTGTACATCCTGACAAAACTGCTGAAAAAAAGAAAAACAGTAAAATCAGAATCTTCTCAAGTATAAATCTGCTTTCCATCCAAAAACTATCTTTAATCCATGGTTTCGTAACCGTCAGTTTCTTTTTTCTCGACTTTAACCAGAATAAGATTCTCTCTTTTGATCCCGAGAATTAAAGCCCAGGTTGAGGCTACGTAAATTGAGGAAACCGTACCAAACACAATACCAACGAACAGGGCTAAAGAAAAGCCGTAAATCATTTCACCACCAAAAATCATTAAACTTATGACGGTAATAATGGTGGTACCTGAGGTAATAATAGTTCTTGACAGGGTCTGAGTTAAAGACACATCAAAAAGTCTATCCATGGCAATATTACGAGGCAAACGCACTGCATTTTCACGAATTCTGTCAAAAACCACGATTTTATCGTTAAGTGAATAACCTACCACCGTAAGTACTGCGGCAAGAACTGTCAGGTCATATTCAATCTGTGTAACCGAAAAAGTGCCCATCACTACAAAAACATCATAAGCAAGTGAAATGACAGCACCGGTAGCCATACGCCATTCAAATCTGAAAGCAATATAAGCGAGAATAGCAATCAGCGATACCACAATAGCCACTATACCGCTTTCTACTAATTCCTCACCCACTGCAGGACCCACATATTCGGTACGTAAAACTTTGACATCCTTATCAAGTGTTTTAGAGGCGGCATACACCTTGTTGGCTACGGTCTGCTGATCAAGACCTTCTTTAGGAGCAACACGTACCATGACATTCTTCTGTGAACCAAAATGCTGGGTAGTGCCATTGATCCCCTCTTTGGCATAGGCCTCACGCACATCGCTAAGATCTACACCTTTGGTAAATTCAGTCTCTACAATCACACCACCAGTAAAATCTAGTCCCCAGTTCAAACCTTTGACAAACATGGAAACAATGCTACCGATAACCAAAAACAGGCAGAGAAGTTCCACTGCCCCTTTGATTTTCATAAAAGGAATGACCATGCCTTCCTTTATAAAGTTAATCATTTCGTCTCCTAAATACTCAAATGTTTAAGATTGCGTCCGCCCCAGATGATATTAACTACTGCACGACAGGCAGTAACAGCCGTAAACATAGACGAGGCTAGACCAATCATAAGAACCAGGGCAAATCCCTTGACAGCACCGGTACCCACCATAAAAAGGATTAGTGCGGTAATAAAGGTGGTGATATTAGAGTCCAAAATAGTCACAAAAGCGCGGGCATAACCTTCATGAATTGCAGTCTGCACAGGATAACCAGCGCGCAGCTCCTCACGAATTCTCTCATAAATAAGCACGTTCGCATCCACAGCCATGCCAAGGGTCAGCACAATACCCGCAATACCAGGCAAAGTCATGGTAGCACCGGGGATAAGACTCATAACCCCCACTAACAGTACCAAATTAAAGAGTAAAGCCAGATCTGCGATAAAACCAAAGCCCTTGTAGTAGATAACCATAAACACCACAAGGAAGAATATACCGTAAATCATTGCCTTTAAGCCATTTTCAATATTCTGCTGACCCAAAGATGGTCCAATCGTACGCTCTTCTACGATCTGAATTGGAGCAATCAGCGCACCGGCACGCAGGAGCAGTGCCAGGTTATGGGCTTCCTTAGGAGAATCAAGTCCGGTAATTCTGAAATTAGAGCCTAAGCGTGCCTGAATGGTAGCCACATTGATAATGCGTTCAACCTTCTTGAATTTAGGTTTGTAATCAGGCTCTCCAGGCTTTGGAGCATCAGGATCTTCAGATGGAACGACCACAAATTCAATAAAATTAGTGGCCATAGGTTTACCAATATTATCCTTGGTAAAGGCGGACATGATATTGCCACCACGAGAATCTAGGGAAATATTAACCTGAGGGCGACCGTTTTCATCGGCGCTTGATGAAGCATCCACAATATGATCACCGGTTAAAATAACCTGTTTTTGTAAAACAACCGGATAACCGTTGGCATCATTAATCACCTCAGTTCCTGCAGGAACATGCCCCTGAGCTGCAGCCTGCACATCCGCAGTCGAATCTACCATGCGAAATTCAAGAGTTGCCGTAGCCCCCAAGATTTCCTTGGCACGTGCTGTATCCTGAACACCAGGCAATTCTACCACTAATCTGTCAGCGCCCTGTCTTTGGACTAGAGGTTCTGCCACGCCCAATTCGTTGACACGGTTACGAATAATGTTGATATTCTGATCAACAGCATTGGTTCTTATTTCGGATAACTTGGCGGGAGTCATAGTAGCTCTGACACAGTATTTATCATTTAGATCCTGTGCCACGACACTAAAGTCCCTGTGACGCGACTCTAAAAGTTTCTTAGCCTCATCACGCGCATTCTCGTCCTTGAATTCAACAATGACATAGTCATTTTCAGCACGAATTCCAGATAGTCTTAAATTGTGATTGCGCAGTTCGGTTCTGAAATCATTAGTCAACTGACTTCTCATCTTCTTCATGGCTTCATCCATATCGACTTCCATAAGAAAATGCACACCACCGCGCAAATCAAGACCTAATTTTAATGGATGCATACCTAAAGAACGCATCCACTCAGGAGTGGCAGGAGCCAGATTCAATGCGGTAACATAATTGTCACCTAAAGATTTTGCCAGTATTTCCTTGGCAGTCAACTGCTCTTCAGTATTAGAAAACCTAATCAGAAGTGATTCGTTTGCAAATTCATATTGACCATGAATTTCCTTGGCATCTAAAGTGGCCTTGATGCTATCCACGGTCTGCTGATTCATTTCAGTACCATGGGTACCGGAAATCTGTATGGCTGGATCTTCACCATAAAAATTCGGTAAAGAATAGAAAAAACCTATGGCGATAATTAAAAACACCATAATGTTTTTCCATAAAGGAAACTTATTGAGCACTTAAATTACCTATCAACTAAATGAGCCAGAACCCTGGCAGGATCTTATTTTACTTTTCAGCGACAGCCTCAAGCGTTCCTTTTGGTAGAACAGCAACAATATAATTACGCTTAATTTGCATAACTATTTCTGAGGAAACCGTAATTAAGACATATTCTTTATTGTCTGGGAGTTTAACGATTCTGCCGGCAATACCACCGTTAGTCAAAACCTCGTCACCCACTGTAAGGTTATCCAAGAGCTTCTGCATTTCTTTGCGCTTTTTGGAATTTGGACGCATGAACAGAAAATAAAATGCGACCATACACAAAGTAAGAACGATGATCATACTTAAATCGCCCTGCTGCTGTGCAGCTGCGGTTTCTTCAGCATATGCAGTAGAAATAATACCCATTTACAACACCTTTATATCAGTAAAAACTGGTCTTATTAAATAATTGACTAATTCCTGCTGCAAAAACCTAGCATAAAAATCTTATAAAAGCGCTTAGTTACAATTGCCAGCAAAAACTAACTACTTGAAACTGTTACGAAAACAAAAACAGTCTAAAAAAACAGTTATGAAGTATATCACAAAATTAGACTTTTTGAGGCAAACCATACACTTTATAAAAATTCTCAGCAAACTCTAAAAGCGTATCTGTCTCTATAGCCTTTCGGATCTCCTGCATAAAATTCTCATAAAAATGCAGATTATGAACAGTATTTAAATGCGCCCCCAGAATTTCATGGCATTTGTCAAGATGATGCAAATAAGCCTTGGTGAAGTTTCTGCAGGTATAGCAGGTACAGTTTTCATCCAAAGGAGTTGTATCCATGGCATATTTACTGTTTCTTATGCGCACCACTCCCTGCGAGGTAAAAAGATGGGCATTGCGGGCATTGCGCGTCGGCATCACGCAGTCAAACATATCTATGCCATTAAGTACTCCTTCTAAAATATCCATAGGTGTGCCAACTCCCATGAGATAGCGCGGTTTATCCTTTGGCATAAGCGGTGTGATATGCGACAAGGCCTTGTACATGACTGGTTTGGGTTCACCTACGGCCAGGCCGCCAATAGCATAGCCATCAAAGCCGATATCAAGAAGGCCTTGAATTGATTCCTCACGTAGTTCCTCATTTGAACCGCCCTGAATGATCCCAAACAACGAATTTTTATTGCCAAGACGAGTAAACTCTTCTTTAGAACGCAAAGCCCAGCGCAAAGATAGACGCATGGCTCTTTGCATTTCCTCGAATTTGGCCGGAAGTCCTATGCATTCATCAAACTGCATAACGATATCCGAGCCTAAATCATACTGGATCAGCATGGAGATTTCAGGGGATAGGAAAAGTTTTGAGCCATTGATTGGATGACGAAATTTTACTCCCTCTTCCGTCACCTTACGAATATCAGATAAGGAAAAAACCTGAAAACCGCCGGAATCAGTTAGAATTGGCTTATCCCAGCGCATAAATTCATGCAAGCTACCATGAGCCTTAATCACCTCAGTACCAGGTCTTAGCCACAGATGGAAGGTATTGCCAAGCAGGATATCCGCTCCAATCTCGCTGACCTCTTCAGGACGCAGACTTTTGACGGTTCCTAGGGTTCCTACAGGCATAAAAGCAGGTGTTCTTACTACTCCTCTCTCAAACACCATCTGCCCTAAGCGGGCTTTACCGCTTGTTTTTTTTACTTCAAATTTCATGACATATTACTCTTTGCTGATGGAGGCAAATCTTCCTGCGCCTTGGGATTTTTGGTTATAAACATACAATCACCATAACTGAAAAACTTATACTGTTCTTTAACTGCATGCATATATGCCTGCATGGTATTTTTATACCCAGCAAAAGCACTTACCAGCATGATAAGAGTGGATTCAGGAAGATGAAAATTGGTGATAAGCGCATCCACAATTCTGTAGGTATATCCAGGATAGATAAATATGGAAGTATCACCTACAAACGAGGTAATCTCATCTTGTGAATTGTTTTTCATTGCAAAAGCCGCGGCAGATTCTAGGGAACGCACAGCAGTGGTGCCAACTGCCACCACTTTATGTCCGTTATTATGAGTGGCAATAACCAGATCTGCAACTTCCTTTGATAAATTCACAAATTCCTTGTGCATGGTATGCTTTAAAATATCATCCTCACGTACAGGCTGAAAAGTCCCGGCCCCCACATGCAATGTCACAAAGGCCATGTTAATTCCCTTTTCTCTTAAGGATTCCAGCTGTTTATTATCAAAATGTAAACCAGCCGTAGGAGCGGCCACAGCACCTGGAACTTTTGAGTATACCGTCTGATAACGTTCCCGATCTAAAGCCTCATCCTCTCTTTCGATATAAGGTGGAAGCGGAATATGACCTACTTCATTTAATATATCCAAAATTGATTTGCTGCCGTAAGTTTCAATTAAAAAGAGCTCTCCCTCTCTTCCCTTAACCTTTACTTCATACCCACCGTCAATTTTTAAAATTGCTCCTTCCTTTGGAGATTTACTACTTTTAAGATGTGTGAGAGCACTGTGTGCACTTAATATACGCTCAATGAGAAATTCTACTCTCCCCCCCGTACTCTTACTTCCGTACATTCTTGCAGGAATAACCCTAGTATCGTTAAACACAAGCAAATCGCCCTGTTCCAGATAATTTTCAAGATCATAAAAATGCTGATCTTCATAACATCCGTTATCACCGTTAAGATACAACATTCTGCAAGCACTTCTCTTTTCTGATGGATAAAAGGCAATCAATTCTTTTGGTAAATCAAATGTAAAATCACTTCTTAACAATTTAAAGTCCTCAAACAAAATTTGATGCCATTTTAACATTTTGACAAAATTTAGTCTTTCCATAAAAACAGCAAATCATGTTTGCAAATACAATTTGCCACTTACAATTCCCGTACCTGCTGTATTCAATGATAAAACACGTGCAATAAGTTGGTATGGAAGTCGCATATGCCAAGTGATTTATTGTTTCTTCAAAGTTGCGAGAATTTTAGAACCATTATTGAAAAGAATGCCCATTATGTAGATAAGACTTCGTATTTAAAGGATCTTTTCATGAGTTCTTATGAAGTGATGAATCCTCTTTTTATCCGTCCCCGCCGTTTTGGCAACACTCTTAACATGGATATGATTAAAGAGTTTTGTGAAATTAATCTCTTTAATTATAAGTTAATATCCTGATTCCATCACAACTGTCGAGAATTTTACTTCGTTGTTCTGTAACGAAAATAAGGATGAAATCAAAGTAAAAGCCTTTTCCTCAAGCATAGTGGCATTCTCAATGACACAGGCATTATCAAAGATATTTTTTATTAGCTCAGAGCGAATAGAAATGCCATAAATTTCTATTTTCTCCTCGCGAGCATAATCAAAGCAGTTTTTGACATTGTTGACACTGTCAGGCATGCCGTCTGTTATTACAAGCACGATATTTCTTTTAAACGAAACTTCCTTAAGTTTATCAAAAGCAAACCACAAGGCCTGGGCTAAGGGTGTAGAGCCTCGCGGTTTTTGATCAAATCTTGGCGCCATAAGCGATGCCTTTTCATTTGCTCGCAAGGCAATTTCATATTCTGAAGTTATCCCCGGGAAATAGGTCACCATGGTTTTAATACCATCAATTCCTTCTAAAGCCAAAGAAAGCATCAGCGCCACCCGACAGGCTTCATCACAGCGTGTCGTCTGTTCGCCATCCGTTGAAAGCATTGAGCTTGAAACATCAACTAGAATATGCACGGCTGTTGAAAAATCCTTTTTTAACACACGATCCATAAAAATACGTTCCTCCCCAAAAGGGATCCGCTGTGCTTTGACAGGATCAATGCGCGTTCCTCTTAAGGTACTGTTGCCAAGAGTATCCACATAGCTCTTCACTCTATAATGCAAAGCATTGCGAATACCATAGGTATTGTCCAACAGCCGGAGGTAGTCAATTCTGCCATTTTGACACTCTCTCTCCGTTATGACTCCAAAATCATCTCGAGAGGAACTGCTTTGGCTACAGCTATTTTCTTGAATAATTGCGGCTGCATTTTTACTAGGAGTAACCTGCCCCACATCATCATTGCTGTATCGTCTGAATTTACAGTATTCATTTAAAAATTCAGCCGAATTCTTACTGCTGTTTCTCAACTGTCCTCTTTCAATATTATCTATAGACAGTCTTTCGTCGTTTTTTTCGGTATTATTCGCAATATTTTTTTCATTTTGATAATCAAGATGGCGTAAGAGGGCATATATTTCAAGAGCACATTCATAAACCTCGTGTGAGTTTTTACTTTTAGAACAGAGTTTGATCTTTGTCAAAAGTGCATTAACCACTTGATAGCCTATGCGCTTTTTGAGATGAAAATAGAGTAATCTTGATTTTTTCCTTGAAGTTAAATATCGCTGACAGTAACACTGTGAATAACACTGAATCAAGGCTAAAGTAACGTTAAAAATACTGATACTGCCAAGAGTACTGCAAAAATGTTGCCACTCAGTCTCATAATAACTGTTTAGCAAAACCAAGTTTTCAAATACTCCGATGTACTCACGGGAAATAAGTTTTTCAATGCGATTGTCCTCTAAAATATTAAACAGAGAAAACAGCAGCAGATTATTTTTAATCTCCTCCTTTTCGAGGATTTTAAAATCAGTATAACGGATATGGGCCGATTCATGAGCAAGATACCCATAGGCTAAACGGGCTTTTATAGGATCTTTGATATCCAGACGGGGTAAGGTTATTGTTTTTCCATTAGTGTATGCTACAGTGCCCTGAATTCTGACACTAACGCCAAATAGTTTGGCATAATTATTGACCATAATGGGAAGTGCGCTTATCATTTTATCCATACATAAAATCCTTATACTAAGATATAAAATTTATGTCAGTATAAGATTGAATAAATGACAATATTGAAAAAGCATGTAAACTTTGTAAGAAAAATTGAAAATTTCAAAATTATTTATTGATTTAAAAGCATTATTTTTTTATATTCCTGCAGTTCATAGAATTAGAAAAAATAAAAGAATTGAAATTCAATGCTTGCTATTTATCCAAAATCACAGATTGAAAATACCCGTAAGAGTTATTGACTATGAGTAATAACGAAAAATATTTATTAGGTCGTTTTTCCATCAACTTAAAGGCTTTTGAAAAATATTATCCTAGTATTGCTAAGCCCTTAAAAAATTACAAACCATTAAAGACGTTTGACTTTATTTATGAAGAAAATAACAGTCTCAACATTAAGTTTACAGATACTAATTGCCCTTTTTATAACACGAATAACGTCATTGAATACTCTAAAGAACAGGTCCTCAAGTTTATTAATGAAAACTCTATTCAAAATGACAGCTATTCAAAAATTGAAGATAAATACGGACAGATTTCCTTTAAATACACCAACAGATTAGTAAACATTGACAACGAAAATATCAAGAGTAATGAATTAGGGCTTTCTTATGTAAACTCAATTGCCAACTGCATCATGGTGGGATGTGGTTTGGGGTATCAAATTGCAGAACTTTATGAACGCATTGAAATACATCATTTAACAATTATCGAGCCTAATATCGATCTTTTTTACGCATCGCTTTTCTGTTTTGACTGGAAGAATTTACTGGATTTTATCAATAACTTTAGTTTCGCAAATGTTTTTGTGTAGACTAAATAGTCTTCCAGCCTTATTTGATCGGGCTTACCGCCTATCACAGTTCTTTAAAAATAGATTTTGATTATTGGGGACACGA
>Ga0256405_10008910_pt1 | contig 14038 bp, 15 predicted proteins | sample RumenRJG_02DNA_FD_189096 | JGI IMG/M metagenome (GOLD analysis project Ga0256405, IMG submission 189096) | Bovine rumen microbial communities from Lethbridge, Alberta, Canada - RJG_02 | ecosystem: Host-associated > Mammals > Digestive system > Stomach > Rumen | place: Canada: Alberta...
CGATACTACTGGCATCTTCTTGTCTTTAAAACCTGTATTTATACAAAGAAAAACTGGGATCCGCTGGAATTGCAGTTCCCAGTTGATTCTGTTTTGTCATTAACTTAATGACATTGGGCACAAGCCGGAGTTTTGTAATTTTGCAGATTTTTACTCAGCTTAGATGAGTGTTCCCATGTGCTTGAGTGTTCTTACGAGCTGGCTTACATAGCTCATCTCGTTGTCGTACCAGGATACTACTCTGACTTCGAAGATGTGTGTTCCGCACTGCTGAGCGAGAGTCTGTGTAGCGTCGAAGAGTGAACCGTAGCTCATTCCGATAACGTCGCTGGAAACGATCTCTTCCTCAGTATATCCGTAAGACTCGGATACTGCAGCCTTCATAGCCTCGTTGATTCCCTCTACGGATACTGTGTCGGACATGTCCTTAAGTGTTGCGTCGAGGATAGTGATCGAACCTGATGGAACAGGAACTCTCTGAGCGGATCCGATCAGCTTGCCTGCGAGTTCAGGGATTACCAGACCGATAGCCTTTGCAGCGCCTGTGCTGTTAGGAACGATGTTGATAGCTCCTGCTCTTGCTCTTCTGAGGTCACCCTTTCTGTGCGGTCCGTCGAGGATCATCTGGTCACCTGTGTAAGCGTGGATAGTTGTCATGAATCCTGTTCTGAGCTCTCTGTAGTCAGCAAGTGCCTTAGCCATAGGAGCGAGGCAGTTTGTTGTGCAGGAAGCTCCGGATACGATAGTGTCTTCCTTTGTCAGTGTCTCGTGGTTAACTCCGTAAACGATGGTCGGAAGATCGTTGCCTGCAGGAGCAGAGATGAGGACCTTCTTTGCGCCGGCGTCGATATGAGCCTGGCTCTTAGCCTTCGATGTGTAGAAGCCTGTGCACTCGAGAACTACGTCGATGTCGAGTTCGTCCCAAGGGAGCTTGCTTGCATCTGCTTCTGCATATACAGGATATTTCTTGCCGTCTACGATGATGCCGTCTTCTGCTTCTTCGACCTCAGCATCGAATCTCTTCTGAACGCTGTCGTTTCTCAGAAGGTATGCCAGCATGTGCGGGCTTGTAAGGTCATTGATCGCTACGACTTCGATTCCCTCTTCCTTGTAGATCTTTCTGAAGGAGAGTCTTCCGATACGTCCGAATCCGTTGATTGCTACTCTCATTTTTTTAATTCCTTCCCCGGATACCCCTATCCGTTAAAAAAATAATTTTAAAATTTGTACCGTGCCATTCTAACATCAAAAGGCTCTTTTCTCAACGAAAAGAGCCAAATTTTTTGAGTTTTTTTAATTTTTTCGAAAAGCGCTACAGAGCCGCTTCAACTGCCTTTCTGACATCACCCATGTCTTCAGTCGGCTCAAATCTCGAAACTACATTGCCTTCCCTGTCGACAAGGAACTTTGTGAAGTTCCATCCGATATTTGTCTTGTCGCCATACTTCTTGTTGTTTGCGGCAGCAAACTTGTTGAGAGCAGCGTTCTTGAGTCCCTTTCCGAAGCCGTTGAACGGCTTCTCAGATGCAAGATAGCTGAACAGCGGATCAGCTGTCTCACCGTTTACGTCGATCTTTGCAAACTGCGGGAATTCTGTTCCGAACTTGAGAGTGCAGAACTCGTGGATCTCATCATCTGTTCCCGGAGCCTGATCTGCAAACTGGTTGCACGGGAAGTCGAGGATCTCAAAGCCCTTGTCTCTGAGGTCTTTGTACATTGCCTCGAGAGGCTCATAGTGCGGTGTGAATCCGCATCCTGTTGCTGTGTTGACGATAAGCAGGACCTTACCCTCATAGTCCTTGAGGCATACGTCATTGCCCATTCTGTCTTTTACTGTGAAATCATAAACATTACTCATAGTCCTATATTCCTCCTTTTTATTCGCCAAGGTCACTTCTGACCACTTTGCCCATATTCCAGACCTGAGCAGCCTTGCGTGCGGCATCGGCCCTGTCTTCAGGACCCGAGAACGCGAATTCGCCTGTCTGCGATCCGCAGTCCATGCATGTCACAGTCCAGCACCAGCCGTTTCCGTCATCCAGGAACCCCGCTCCTCCGCAGTACGGGCAGCCCATCAGTTCGATCTCTTCATAAATATCCATATATAAATGTTACCTCCGTTGCTTGCTCTCAGGGAAGTATTATACCACCACCGAGAACCATTTTGTCACTATCATAAAATACAGCCGACTGCCCCGGTGCAGGAGCCTTGACCGGACTGTCAAAGACCACTGACAGCCTTCCGGCATCCAGCCGGCTTATCGACGCCGGTACGGCCGGATGGTGATACCTTATCTTCACATCGGCACGTACGGTCTCTCCTTCTTTTATATCTTCCAGGGCCATGAAATTCAGGTCGCCGCATACGATATGGTCCATCATGACAGAAGCTTCATCACCCAGCACAACTGTATTGTTTTCAGGATCTATCCGCTTTACATAGGCAGGATATCCGAGAGCTATGCCCAGCCCCTTCCTCTGTCCGACCGTGTAATTCACTATGCCCTTATGCTGTCCGAGCACATTGCCGTCTTCGTCCACAAAGCTGCCCGGAGGCGGGAGCGGTCCGTCAGTATTCTGATCAATATAGTCTGCATAGCCACCGTTCAGAACGAAGCAGATCTCCTGCGAATCCTTCTTGGAAGCGACATCAAGTCCTGCTTCTGAGGCCATATGCCGCACCTCGTCCTTGCTGTATCCCGAAAGAGGCATAATAGTGCGGGCAAGCTGCTCCTGGCTCAGCCTGTACAGCATATATGTCTGGTCCTTATTGGCTGACGAAGCCATCTGCACTGTATATCTGCCGCTATCTGTCTTTACGACCTTTGCGTAATGACCCGTAGCCACGAATCCGGCATTGATATCGTCAGCGAAATCAAGCAGCCTGTCCCACTTGATAGTTCTGTTGCACCATACACATGGGTTGGGCGTCTGTCCGCTCAGGTATGCCTGTATGAACGGCTCAGTCACATGTTTTTTGAATTCAGGCAGGCAGTTGATGTTATAGAAAGGTATCTCAAGCTGCATGGCCGTCCTGCGCGCATCATCGATGTCGCAGCAGCGGCTGTATGCACCGCTTTCCGCCTGCCACGTTCTCAGAGTCACGCCTATGACCTGATAGCCCTGCTTTTTCAAAAGATATGCACTTGCCGCGCTGTCAACGCCGCCCGAGAGCCCGACTACAACTCTTGTAATGCCGATCACCTGCTTTCTTCATAAATTTCTCTCGTATTGTACCATATACATGCGATACGGATAAATGAAAAATCCCCGCCTTGCGGCGGGGATAATCACTCATTCATGAATGCTTTCTAGAAGCCGAGCTCCTTGTTGACCCATGTCTGCCATGCCTTGAATGTTTCAGGGCCTGCTACGCCGTCCTCAGTAACTCCGAGGAACTTCTGCATAGCCTTGGATGTTCCTGTTCCCCATTCACCGTCGACTGCAGCGCCGACCTTCTTCTGGATCGCCTTGATGGTCTCTGTTCCGCAGATGCCATCCTCTGTGATGCCGAGAACATGCTGTGTAGCCTTGATCGACTTAGGGCCCCACTTGCCGTCAACAGCAAGCTTATAAGCCTCATTTGCAGACAGCTTTTCTTCAGCTGCTTTAGCCTCAGCCTTAGCCTCAGCTACCTTGACCTGCTGCTGAGCTTTTACTTCGGCCATTTTCTTTTCATAAGCTTCTTCTCTTGCCTTCGCGGCTTCTGCCTTTGCTGCTGCTTCCTTTTCTGCTGCGGCAGCCTTTTCCTTTGCTTCCTTGCCTGTTATCTTATCAAATAATCCCATAGTGCACCTCACTTCTTTGTTCAAAAGTAGTAATTACTGTACATTTAAATTATATTTTCATTCACTTTTACGGTCAACAATTAACTTGTCTCAGGCCGTTTCGCCGAGCATTATCCTGACGCAGTTTGCCCTTTCAAAGTCCTTTGTTCCCATGCCGTATCCTGTCTTTGCCACAGCCATCTCAGGCATGTCTCCGAAACCGTCTGCAAAATGCTTCAGAAGAGCTGCTCCTGTAGGTGTGCAGAGCTCGCTCTTTATGTCACCGGAATATGACGGTATCCCTTCAAGGATGTTTGCCGTCGCAGGAGCCGGTACCGGCAGTATGCCGTGAGCACATTTTACGGTGCCTCCGCCCACATTCACAGCTGTTGACGTTACTTTGTCCGGCTGTATCATGTCCATGAGCATGCATACGGCAGTAACGTCCGCCACAGCGTCCATAGTACCTACCTCATGGAAGTGGATCTCTGTCACAGGAACACCATGCGCCTTGCTCTCCGCATCGGCAATGATGCCGTATACCGACATGATGTCATTCTTTACCTTCTCTGAAAGATCAAGGTGATCTCTGACTATGTGCTCTATGCCGGCCATCCCGTTATGCTGATGCCCGTCATGGTGATGGTCATGATCATGGTGATGATGATCGTGGTCGTGAAGGTGCTCGTCCTCCTCGATGCCGTTCACCTTTATGTGCACATGTGTCCCCGTGACTCCGCATTTTTCGCAGGTCTCAGTCTCCATAACAACGCCGGGGATACCCAGCGCATTGAATCTTTCAACAAATGTTTTCTGCTCATCTTCAGGAAGAAGTTCGAGAAGAGCCGCTGTCAGCATGTCTCCGGCTGCGCCCATGCTGCAATCAATATGCAGGATCTTCATTTTCTGACCTCCATGTGATTGATTCTGCTTGCCATGTAGCCTGCACCGAAGCCGTTGTCTATATTGACGCATGCAACTCCGCTCGCACATGAATTGAGCATCGAAAGAAGTGCCGAAAGTCCGCCGAACGAAGCGCCGTATCCAACACTTGTAGGTACGGCTATGACCGGGCAGTCCGCAAGTCCGCCCACTACGCTCGCAAGGGCACCTTCCATACCGGCGACCGTGATTATCACAGAAGCCTCCATAATATACTCCTTATGCGCAAGGAGCCTGTGGATGCCCGCAACTCCGACATCATAAAGCCTTACGACTTCATTTCCCAATGTCTCTGCGGTAATTGCCGCTTCTTCAGCTACAGGGATGTCGCTTGTACCTCCTGTGGCAATGACTATCTTTCCAATGCCGTCAGGCTCAGGCTTATCGCCGACAACGGCGATCCTGGCCGCCTTGTTGTAATCTATGCTGTGATGCTCAGCCAGCGCAGCCGCCTTCTCTTCGTTTATCCTTGTAATAAGTATCGGCGTCTGGCCCCTTTCTGCCATGACGTCGACTATGCCGATTATCTGGTCTGCGGTCTTGCCCTCTCCGTATATCACCTCGGGCGATCCCTGCCTCACCTTGCGGTGAAGATCCACCATGGCGTATCCGGTGTCTACGAAAGGTTCGTTTTTGATCCTTCCAAGGGCTTCATCTACGCTTATCTCTCCTCTTTGAAGCGCCTCAAGTACCGCCTTTGTCTCACTATGCATCGTTTTCTCCCGTCCGTTTGTTTTTGATCGATTCTTTGAAGAAGTTTATCACTATAAGGATGATAAATGCTATGCCTATGTATCCCTGTGCCGGATAGAGGAATTCCACAAGCCTTTTAAATCCGGTCAGTCCAAGCAGGAATCCTGCGGCTGCACCACCGATGATTATCCATTTCTTTGCAGCGCCGCTTCTCAGTTTGGTGCTGAAACCGTAATATGTGCTGGCCCCTGTGGAATATACTGCTCCGTAAAGGACCGCCGCGTATATCATGCTCAGGACCGGTGACAGCCTGCCGGCAAAACCCAGCATCGGAAGATCAAGTCCTGAGCTGAACGCCATATCCGTAAGCAGCGCTCTCAGGAGCAGAACTGTGAGACCTCCAAGGCAAAGCGTACCGAGGACTGCTCCGCCATATGCATTCTTAGCATCCTTTGCGTTGACTGCGCAATTGCCGGCCATGGTTATCATGCCGATGCTGTTGTATGCCATGAATACAACAGCAGATACCGGCCAGACAGGCGACATGCGCCCCGGTCTGTAGCCATCAACAGCCCCGCTCTGAGGAAAATCCGCATGTATCGTCAGCAGTATCGTTATGATACCGACAGCGAAGAGCACCGGCACCATAAGGCGGAACACCCGGGATACCCTCTGAAAGTCACCAAGTACAGTCAAAACGCAAAGTACCGCAATGATGAGACCTCCCAGTATCTTGCTTATACCGAACTGCTGATACAGGAGTGAGCCGCCTGCTGCTGTCATGGCTATTATCATCGAATAATATATTATCGCCAGTATCCACCCGATGACTTCATCCGCAAGTCTGCTGTCGAATGGTGATATGAGTTTTCCGAGATCAGCAGTTTTCTTGCTTCTTGCTATGTACGTCAGCATGCATGCCATCAGCACAAAGCAAACAGTAGCAGCCGCAGCTCCGTAATATCCCTTCTTTCCGAATACTCCGAAGAACTGCCAGCACTCGCGTCCCGAAGCAAAGCCGGCGCCCATTATTACGCCTATATAAAGGCTTGTGATCTCTGTCCAGCTGAGTCTTTTCATTTACCCGTTTTATCCTGTCTGTCAGAATGCGAAGTTACCGTTGATGAATACAGGAACTTCTTTTCCGTCATGCGTAACGCCGGTGATCTCAAGATCTTCCGATCCTATCATGAAATCAACGTGAGTCATCGAGAAATTGGCGCCTCTCTCCTTAAGTTCATCTTCACTCATATTCTCCGCGCCCTCTATCTGCGGATAAGCTTCCCCGAAGGCGAAGTGGCATGATGCGTTCTCATCGAACAGAGTGTTGAGGAAAAGAACTCCGGATCTTGAGATCGGCGAATCGTGCGGCACAAGCGCGACTTCTCCGAAATACGAGGCCCCCTCATCTACTGAAATGGCATTCTTAAGAACATCTTCGCCTTTTTCGGCCCTGACTTCGGTGATCTTTCCGTTTTCTACCCTGAAGCTGAAACCCTCTATAACTGTGCCGTTATGGCTGAGAGGTTTCGTAGCAGCGAGCGTACCGTTGATGCCGTTTCTGTGCGGAAGCGTGAATACTTCTTCGGTCGGTATATTTGGTGAGAATATAACTCCTGTTCCGGACTTCTCCTCACCGCCTGCCCAGAAGTGTCCTTCAGGCAATTCCACAGTAACATCAGTCCCTGCAGAATTCTTGTATCGCAGGCTCTTGAAGTTATATCCGTTTAGAATATCCACGTGCTTGCGGAGCTCATCTGAATGGTCTTTCCAGTTCTGTATCGCATCGCCGCCGTCCACTCTGCACGCTGCGAGTATTTCTTTCCAAAGTCTCTCCACAGCCTCTTCTTCACTGAGTTCTGGGAATACCGCCGAAGCCCACGCCTTTGACGGGACTGAGCAGACACACCAAGGGCAGTCGCTTCTCATCATTCTGGCTCTGTATGCCTCAAGAGCCTTTCCGGAGCTTATCTGTGCCCGCTTTATGCGATCAGGATCCACACCGCTGAGGCCTGCTGGATCGTCTGCATCTATCGTGAGAAAAGCCGCGCCCTCTTCTGAGAGAGTATCGAGGTAATCGACCTCCCATTTATTGACACTGTCAAATACTTCGTCTGCAGCGCAGAGGTACTTCATGCGGGTCAGCTCATCGTCGCGCCAGCGCATCAGGACCTCGCGGCATCCTGCCTTGTAAGCCTCGGCAGCACAGAGCCTTGCAAAGTCCGCACATTCGACCGGGCATGTTATGGAAAGTCTCTGCCCCTTCTGTATATTGAGTCCGGATCTTATAACGAGTCCGGCATAATCCTTTTTGAGTTGTTCGAGGTCTGTCATTCTTAAAAAATCCTTTCTGATAAAACTGATGTCAGTATACCACAAAAGCCCCTGACCGCTGCAGTCAGGGGCTATGATACCGCTGCGGGATCAAACATATACTGTACTGAGAACGATAAGCAGCAGGCCTGTAAAATACGTGAGGCTGTTTGCCCTGATCATCCACTTGTTGTTATTGAATATGAATCTGTAGAGATTCAGTATGATGTCTGAAAGCATGAAGAGGAATGATCCCAGTCCCATCATTGCATAGTTTGTGCCCGGCATCATGATCATAAGTGCCAGACCTGTGATGCCATGCATAAATATCGATGACAGATAAAACATCATCGGCCAGCGCATCTTCCCGTATCTGAGCTTTTCAGGCCAGCGCCCGCTGGCAATTATGAATGCAAGCAGCATTGCTCCGGCAAGCACGAAGGTCCAGGCAAAATCCCTGAAGCCATACCCGCCCTTGTCGACCAGGATTATCTGCTCATACAGAACAAAGCATATATTGCCGGCAAGGAAGAAGTCCCCGCCCCGTCCGAAGTCGAATACCAGGAACACATCTCCGAGCCAGGCAAGTATGAGCGCAGCCATAAGCAGCGTCTGGTAACTCGCAAAGTCGTACTTGTTTACGAAAGTGACTATTGCGAGGACCAGGTACATGGTAGCCATGAAGTACTTATTCAGGGCTCTGTGTTTAATGTTATCTGACGTCCTTGTCTTGAAGTAACAGCAAAGAGCCAGAAGATATACTGCTATAAATATATACATGTCTTGTCCCCCCTGATCTCAGGCCACGGCCTGATAAGCATCAAACGGTAACAGCCGGGATATCTATCTCCATATCCGATTCCGGATAGGTCGAACACGGATGTATGTATCCGAACTTACGGTCTGCAGCCCTGCGGAAGTCGTTTTCCGCAGCTACGTAATACTCGCCGCTTATTACACGGCTGTGACAGAAGCCGCACACTCCGTTGCGGCAACGCACCGGTGCGGCTATGCCTGCTCTTTCGAGCGCAGTTACGATCGTCTCGTCATTCCCGGCTTCGACTGTGCAGACCTCATCGCGTATGTGGACGGTAAGCCTGAATGTCTTTTTCTCTGCAACTTCTCTGTCTCCGACCGAGTTGCGCTCCTGACGGATGTGGGATGAATCAAAAGAAAGGCTTTCCAGCTCTTTTCTGACAAATCTGTACATGGCATCAGGTCCGCACATGAAGACGCTCGTGTCATCATCCATGCAGTCTTTCAAAAGATCTGCTGTTATAAATCCGTGCCTGAAGCTCTCTGCCTCCTCTTCCGAAAGAATGATCTCTATTCTGATACGATCATCTGCAAAATCTGCCGGATCGAAAGGCACATGCGCACGTGTTCTGGCTCCGTATATGAGAGTCAGCCTGAAGTCCTCACTGCCCTCGCATATCGCTTTCATCATGGACAGGAAAGGCGTTACGCCGCTTCCGCCCGCAATGGCCAGGATATGGCTTCCATCGCGTATGTCATCAAAGTGGAAGTCTCCCGATGGCTCTCCGACCATCGCTTCACTTCCGTCAGCAGCCTGTTCGATCAGGTATTTCGAAAAGATTCCCTTGCGCTGGACCATTATTTCCAGTTTTCCCTCAAGCGCATCTTCAGGTGATGATACCACGGAATACGGACGGCTGAGGTAGGAGTCTCCGGCTCTGCAGGACAGCGTAACAAACTGTCCGGACCTGAAATACGGGAATCTTCCGTTCTCCGCGAGTGACTCAAGAGTTATCCTGCAGCAGTCTGCTCCGCATGCCTCACGGGCTGTTATCTTTGCCCTTACAGTTCCCGGATGCAGATCCTTTGCAAGCCTGTTCACACCGTACTCATATACTATCGGATCTGCAGGCGACTCATCGATCAGCTGCCGGCGCTTCGCTGTCATTTCCATGGCTCGTCTGATATCTTCGCCGGGTATTTCGCTTCTTTTAAAGATCATCTTACCGGCCCTCCTTCTCCATGTCCCTGAGTGTGCGTCCCGCTTCGTTGGCGCCCGATTTGTAGCTGCTCGGATATCCAAGGAGCCTCTCTCCGTATCCGCCGCCTATCCTGAGGCCCGGAACGAATCTGTCTTCCTCGACCATCTGTATCCTACTCATCAGGCCGTCATAGTACTGCGACTCATAGCCGTAGACTGTACCCTGCGGGTGGCCGGTGTATCTTGCATAAGTCTCAGGTGTGGCAATGGCGATCTCTTCGATGTGATCCTGAAGATTCGTGCCGGTCGCCTTCTCAAACCTTTCGATCATGCTTTTAGCCACTTTATTTTTGACTTTAAAATAGTCTTTTTCGCTTATCTTGCTCCACTCGTCCTCCGTGAACAGCGTCGTCATGTAGACGATCGCAGTGCCTTCAGGAGAGCAGTCAGGCAAGGCGTTGTTAAGGCAGACGGTCGCCTGCGCGGCTGTATTGCCTATGGTCTTCATGGATTCGTACTGCTTTACACTGTCCGAGGTGTCGTAAATGAAGTAGTTGTGATCCCTGAGTCCGATTTCCTCAGCGGACTTACTCAGACCAAGAAAGACTGTGAATCCCCTGCCTGCAAGCTTTCTGAAATTTGTCAGTTTAAGCGCTCTCTCCGGAACTGCAGAACTGTCCAGGAGCTTGCCGTATACGGCATGAGGCGAGCAGTTTGCGATCACGTGCCTGCTCTCTATCTCCCTGCCGTCTTTGAGCCTTACTCCGCAGACATGTCCCTCTTCATCAGTCAGTATCTTCACGACCTCTGTATTGAACCATATGTCTCCGCCAAGCTCATGGATGCGTTCCTCAAAGGCAAGTGAAAGTTCGTGCGAACGGTACTTAGGTATCGCCGCTCCCTTTGAGAAGTAGCTGTAGATCATATTGGCATAGTGTAGAAAGCTGAGGTTGTCTCCGTCTGCGCCAAGATAGCACCAGTATGTGTTTAGATTGTCCACTATCACCTTCGGATAGCCGAGTGCCTCAAACGCCTCGTTCACCGAGTAGGAGCCGCAAGCAAGGTAATCAGGATACTTTTCCATCATTACCTTCGGATCCGGCTTGCCCTTTGTCTCGCCTATATATGCCATGGCGTCCTTTATCTGCTGGCATATTCCGAAGAATTCTCTTATATACTTCTCGCCTTTTGGATGGAGCTGATTATTTGCTTTTGCAAATTCCTCGTAACCGAAAGGCATCACAAAATCGTAGCCTTCTTCCTCCGAGATCAGATGGTAAGCATCCCTGAGCTGCACCCACTCTATCTTGTCAGCTACGCCGAGTTCTTCAAACAGAAGTCTTGTGCTTCCCGGTTCTTCGGGAGTCCCTATGCCGTTGAACTCATGCAGGGATGCCTCAAACTCAAAGCGCCCGCGCACAAAGCTGGTAGCAAAGCCTCCCGGGATATTGTGCCTTTCACATACGAGGCAGGACTTACCCGCATTGAGTATGCGGCAGGCTGCTGCGAGTCCGCCGTTTCCGGCACCTATCACTATTACATCATATCTGTACATGATGCCCTCCCGTGATCAGATCCCTGTCTCGACAGAATATGTCAGGACGTTTTCTATGACATCCCCGTCGATCTGAAGGGCACATGGCTGATCAAAGGATACCGTCACCTTTTTGCCGGTCTGTACTGTGACCCAGTCCTTCTTGTTTACGTGCTCGCCCTTATTCAGTGAAGGGAATCTCATGAGGGTGATCAGTCTGCTTTTCTTGTAAAGGGCAACTACCGAAACGGTCCCTTCTTTGTTGAAGCGGTCCTGAGCCGGTGCCACCATCATTCCGCCTCCGTAGAAGCGACCTTTCATCGTAGAAGCCATCCAGACATTCTCAAATTTGCTGGTCCTGCCGTCCACGGTGACAGTCGCTTTTTTGAGTTTATAGCTTCCCAGCAGGAGACGGATGGCGATCTTTGAATAGCTTACAGGCTTATCTGAAGTTGCTCTCTGTATGTCTCCTATCCTGCATGTCTCACCGTCAATGCCGTATCCGATACCATTAAGGAATCTTCTCTGTATCCCGTTTACAGTAACAAGCGGCAGATCTTTCAGGAAAGGTCTCAGGTCTATCCTGCCGTCTTTTGCATACTTCTCGTTGTCACGGTAAAAATCGTTTCCGCTTCCGCATTTGACGTAATATACGGGATTCTTGAATCCATAGCCGTATACGTCATTGGCGAAGCGGTTAAGCGTTCCGTCTCCTCCCGTCAGTATCACATCATCATCTTCTCCGAGCCCGTCGAAAAAGGCTTTCATGTCACTGATCTCAAGAAGACTTTTAAATTCACATTTCGCATTGTTGTCAGAAGCCCACATGCGGGCATCCTGTTCCCCTTTAGAGTTATTTGCCAACGGATTAAACAATAAATATGTCATGATCCCCCCCTCCGTATGACCATCTCTACATGCTTCAAATAATGTGTTTACTGAAATAATTATACTTAATACCGGCTGTACAATGTGCAGAAATATGTACAAAAGCGTTAGTATTCTTCCGCTTTGTCAATAAAACTGCCGTAGTCTTTATAGCAAAGCAGCGGTCTGCTGTTCTCATAGTCCCATGTATGTGCTGAGTCACCTCCGCATATGTACCTTTCAGAGCATTCCATGCAGCTGCTGCAGGCTGCCGTCCGGTCTCCTCTGAAGGCTTTGAAGCCGTTCTTCCAGACATCCATGAAATCATCTGTTCTTATGTTTCCCTGTACAAGTTCAGGTCTGTTTTCTATATCCAGGCAGGCACAGATATCCCCGTTGCTGCGGACACTTGCAGTCAGTATTCCGGCGCCGCAGAGGAAATAGTGATCGCGAACCATACGCTCATACTCAGGCCCGAGATAGTGAGAGCATCCATAGATAACTTCCATCTCGCAGCCTGGATCGAATCTCTTTTCACGTATATATCTCAGGAGATCTCCCAGCTGCCTGTAAGTCAGCATCATATCGCCCGATTCGCACGCTCTTCCTATCGGCTCCACATTGATAGGTCTCCAGCTTTTGATCCCGGTCTCACGCAGCAGATCATAAATGGATCCCAGTTCATCAAAGTTCTCCTGATGCAGGACCGTGGTCACCTGCGGCTCAAAGCCGGCGTCCTGCAGCGCCCTGATCCCGCGCATCGCAAGCTTCCAGGCCCCCTTCCGCCGCCTGAGTTCATCGTGCGTCTCCTCCATACCATCCAGGCTTACTGACACTGTAGCCATACCTGACTCTCTGAGCTTCGCAGCAGCTTCATCGTCTATCAGGGTTGCGTTAGTTGTCATGCCCCATGAAAAGCCCTTTGAACTTATGAGTCCGGCAATTTCAAAGAAATCAGGATGCAGCATCGGCTCTCCGCCGGTCAGGCAAATAACAGGTTTATCCGTATCAATGGTATCCAGCGTTTTTTCTATATCTTCGGCAGTCAGAACCAGCCCCTCTGCTGAGCAGCTGCTGCCGCAGTGTCTGCATTCAAGATTGCAGCGGTCCGTTATCTCAAAAAAAAGCCACCTCAAATGAGGTGACGTTCTGAGACTGTCACGATGACCGGAGACCGCCTCAAGCTGTGATCTTTTCAGCGCAATGATATCCATTATTCTGCGCTTGTTGCAGGTGCCGGGCCGCCGCACTCAGGGCAGCACACCTCGTTATCGATCATAAGTGTTGTCGTCCATGAGAATCCGCACTTCTGACACTTATGACGTCTTTTTACCGGAGGAGGACCGTAGATACAGGCAAAGTCCTCGTCGATGAACTCCGGCTGTCCGAGCGGCGCACCGCAATATCGACAGTACTTGTCTCCTTCTCTGTAGGCATTTTTGCAGTTCGCGCATACTTTGCGTTTTGGTATATCCATCGCCTTCCTCCTCTCCCTCTTCTTTCGCCGAAACCGTGACAGCGGCCGGCATCAGTTCATTTATATTATACATCAGGGAGCCGGGTTTTCCTATTCAGGCTGCCCGTTACTATCGTGGTCCAGCCTAAAAGCCCGGCTTCCAAACGAAAAGACCTTCGGAAGAAGCTATCTGCCTGATGAGTTCCAGCAGCTGCGGATCCGGATCAAATACAGTCAGTCAATAATTCAATGCTTTATTCTTTCATCGTATTGAAAATAAAAAAAGAGCCTTACGAATGCATAAAAAGCGCCCCGTCCGCACATGGCCGGGGCTGCTTGTCAGAGAGCAGTTGAAATGCTGTTTTTTATCTATTTTGACTTCTTTGATTATTCTTGTAACATCCGGACAGCGTTCCTGTAACACGCGGACAAGATTCTTACAACATCCGGACAAGATTCCTGTAATATGCGGACAGCATTCCTGAATTATCCGGACAGGAATCGCGTAA
>Ga0256405_10008911_pt1 | contig 14037 bp, 9 predicted proteins | sample RumenRJG_02DNA_FD_189096 | JGI IMG/M metagenome (GOLD analysis project Ga0256405, IMG submission 189096) | Bovine rumen microbial communities from Lethbridge, Alberta, Canada - RJG_02 | ecosystem: Host-associated > Mammals > Digestive system > Stomach > Rumen | place: Canada: Alberta | collected...
TAAAAACTTCGTTTTTGAAAAAATTGCTTATTTCAAAAAAAATCATTATTATCTGTTACAAATATTTACAAAAATTTTGGAATATTTTTATATATCGTGTAATCTTAATATATGTAAGGATTGAACATGAGCATTTTTGACGAAGAAAATTTTATTGAAATAACAACAGATGATTTAACCGATGCAGCAATAGTTTCTAACAGGGTTGATGAGCGAATAAAAAAAAGAGCTTTTGCTAATGTATTAGGCGCTCGCCTTGGAATAAAATTTTTAAGTTCACTTGGTATAAAATCTGATAACTATAACAGTTTATATACAATTCCTGCTGTTTTAAAAGATATTGATATATCTGATATTGCAACAGACAATGGAATTAAAATCGACATAAGAATTGTAAAAGACAGCAAATCATTGTGTGTTCCTAAATGTCATTTTGATAATAATATACTGCCTGACATATATATATTTATAGTTCCAGCTCAGGATTTCATGAGTGCTGATTTCATTGGAGCAATAGCTCCGGAAGAAATTGATAAATCAACAACTGATGGCAATTATTATTTTTTATCACAAAACACGCTATATAACGAAAACAGTTTAAAGAACGCGTTAATGAATAATAAAACGCGCATGTATCAAGAACCGTCAGAAAACGAAGTTATAAAAGCTGAAAGCATGCTGGTTAATTTCATTGATGGCGATATTCTTAATAATGAAAAACTTTACGTATATGATATATTGAAGAGAAGTAAAAAACTTAGAGATTTATTTAAAGATTTTGAGCATTTTGAACATATTTCAACTGAATTAGCGCATACAAATGAAATTTTAAGCGATTCAGTTTTAGATGTTTTAGGAGCACAAGAGTTATATAAAAATGACAATGCTGATATAGGTGCAGAAGTTGACCTTGATGAACTGGCACAAATCACGGCCGACGATTTTGTGGAAGAATTTATTGATAATGAGGAAGAAAATATGCCCGATAATGAAAATATAATAGAAGGTGAATTTCAGGAGTTGCCTGATGACGATAACAATGAAAATTTAGAATCATTTGGTGTCCTTGAAGAATTACCGTCAGATGAAGAACTTGCAAGTTTAAGCACTAACAATGAATTTAGCGAGTTTACAGATAGTACAGACTCCACAAAAAATACAGAAGATTTACAAGAGTTTTCCGAATTTGAAGGTTTTGAAGGACTTGGCGCTGAAACTGAACAAAGCGAAATATTAGAAGAATTAACCCCACAGGACACAGATATTTCGAATGATGTTTCATTTGAGGATTTTGACATTGCTAACAATAACATTAGCGATACATTAGATAATGAAAGTTCTGCTGATGAAGATTTACAAAATTTTGAAGAAATAGATAATGAAGAAGCAACTGCCTTAAGCAACGATAAGATTGATATTAGTGATGAAACCGAAGATTTTTCAAGTTTTGATACATCTGATACACTTGAAAATTTCGGTCAATTAGAAGAACTTCAACCATTGGAATTTGATAATTTGGAAACAATTGAACCTGATAATATTGAAGAAACTGATAATCTTTCAACACAAGATTTGTCCGGCACAGCAGAAGATATTAAAGATACTTATACTGAATTAAATGAAACTGATAGTGCAATTAACAATACGGAAGAAACTGATTTAACTGATGCAAGTGAAAATAACGCTTCTGATACCTTAGATGAACTTGCAACACCTATTGATTTTTCACTTCCTGAACTTGTTTCAAGTGAAGATTTACCATTTTTTGAAGAAATTAATGAAGCAGAAAAGACTGAGGAACAAAATACAAATTCAGAAGATAATAGTTTTTCAGAATTTGAAGATATTTCAGCAGAAGCATCTTTTGATGAACCAACACAAGATATTAGTGAAACTGAAAATCAGGGATTTACACTTGATGACATAGCACAAGAAATAGATTTAGATAATCTTAGCGGTGATTTACCAATTCTTGGTGAGGAGCTTCCTAATGCTGAACTTGAACCATTAACAGAAATCAGCAATGACAATATACAAGAAGAAACACAGGCATCAAGTGAAGCACCTTCCGATAATTCTTCAAATGATGAAGATGATATGAGCGGTCTTGAAGAATTTACAATGGATATGGCCGAAGCTACAGAAAAAGCTAATCCTAACATATTAAATACGAATTTTGCCGGTGAAAATATAGAACAGCCATCCTTAGAAAGCTTTATTACAGAAGAAGACAATTCAAATGTACAATCACTTGAAAGTTTTGATTTTAATATATTAAACGACGATAACTCACAAACTTCGGCGGAAATGCCAGAGCCAATGCAATCAACTCAATCCGATGCTGATATAAACCTTGATGATATTAATTTAGATGAATTAGATAATTTTGGTGATGAAGAAGATGGAAATGGCACAGGTACGTCTAATGGAAATACTGACGACGTAGACTTAGGCGGTATTGATATTGACAGTATCAATCTTGATGACATAGATATGAATAATATAGATATGGACAATATCAATCTTGATGATATAGGAGTATCAGAAGAAGACATAAATGCCGAAATGTCAAATATTGACACAATGTCCTCATTGGACAGTATTCCTGATATGACGAATGACATGCAATCATCTGATTACCAAAATCCTGAAATGTACGGACAAGATCCAAATATGCCACAAGATAATTATACTCCTGATTTCAACGAAAATGATAAAAACACAATTGAAGCCCTATATCAAGATAATCAGCAAAATCAAATTGGCGGAGATAATCTTGATAACTCATTTAACCAAAATAATGTTAATGTAAATCCACAAGATATATTAAAAGAAAAGAAGAAAAAAACATCACCACTATTGGGTATAGCATTAATAGCACTTATTTGTGCATTTTGTTATATGAAAAAAGATATGATTTTGGAAAAATTCAATGCTAATAAGGGTACAACTATTCAGCAAGAACAAAATATGCCAATAGAAGGTGAAACACAAGAAGATAAAGAAGATCAAGAGTTATTAAACGATAATACACCTGCAAATGAAGATGAGCAGCAAAATGAGGTTAAGCAAGGAATAGGAGATATTCCTGGTGAAGCAGGCGGACCTCAAGACGCAGCAAGTATGGAAGCAAGTTTAAATCAAAATAAAAACCAAAATAATGTTGAAAGCTTGCCGAAAACTAGTTATGCAAAAACTCCTGAACCTCTTGCTAGCAGTCAAATAAAACGATTATATTGGGAAATTCCTCAAGATTTAACCTATAATGAAAGTATTGTAAATTATCTTAAAACAGTTGGTAAGACCATGAAATTTGCTATTCAAAGCGACTTATTGAATATTTCTGAAATGCCTTATTCCAATAAAATGATAGTAGATATTGTTATAAAGAAAGACGGTTCGGCAGATAACATAACAACCGCCGTTTCAAGTGGTTCAAAACAAATTGACAGTGTTGTGTTACAAACTGTAAAGGCGGCTCTAAAATACGTAAAAGCGCCAACTGCGGAATTTAAAAATGATAGTTATACTTTTTCTCTTATAATTAATTTCTAGATTGTGCTATGATATTCATGTTAGTTAGCAGATTTTGATGAAAGATAAAAATTGGAATTATCTCAGGAACATCTAGACTTAATTAAGAAAATAATCAAGTCCGATAAAAAATTCCAAAATAATGAAGATTTATTTGATGATTTTTTTAACGAGACTTGTAAGCGTTCTCTTTCCATTGTAGAAACAATGGATGATTCTGATGTTCTTGAAGCGTACTTAAGAAAAGTTGCTTCAACTGCAATTGTGATGGTATTGAAAGATATGGGGCGAGTTAGACGCTCCCATCAAACGTACGTAAAGAATGACAAAGAAACAGCAGAAAATTCAGGGAATAGCACTATTTCACCATTTAATGTTAACTACGATTTTATTGCGATTAGAAGTAATCCTGAGGATATCGTAATAGAAAAAGAATTATTACAATCAGTTTATGATTCAGTAATAATAGCTCACAGTCAAAATGTGGCAAAACAATATCTGCAACTATACGAATTAAGGTATGTGGAAGGCAAAAAGCAGGCAGAAATAGCAAGAGAAATGAACATCTCACAATCGCAAGTATCAAAACGCCTGTTTGAGCTTATGGATGAAGTAAAGAAATCAATTAACGCTAAGTAACAATGATATGTCCTAGATGCAAAAAGAGAATAGAAAAAGATTCACTCAATTGTCCTCATTGCAATATGAAAATTGGGACTATTTGCAAGCATTGCGGATCATATAACCTCATATATAATAAATCATGTGTTGAATGCGGTGCTGAATTAGTAAAATTTTGTCCAAAATGTAAGTCAGCGAATTTTCCGAATGCAACTGTTTGCCGTAAATGCGGTACATCATTTAAAAAGAAATCTGCTAAACCAACAAAAACTAACAACAAAAAGCTTACCCCACCAAGACAATTTGTACTACCTGAGCTTTCAAAATCACCTTCCGGCAATACTCATCCAAGAGTAATGCCAAATATAAAGGTTATGCCTAAAAGTGCTGTATTAAAACCTAATATTACAAACGAAAATACTGCAGATAATCCTGCTATACCTCAAAAAGAAATATTACAAGAAACAACAAAAATTCTATCAACAAAAGTTTCAGACAAAAAAGTTTCGGATTTATCAAAAAATATTGAAACCAGAAAAAAAATTAAGAAAATCAAGAAAAAGGTTTCTAATCCTGAAAATGAAGCATTGCAATTACAGTTAAATACTTTGCAGACACAATTAAATGGTTTACAACAACAGTTGAGTATTCTGCCTCAACAACTTAATGCAATGCACTTACAACCGCAATCTAAAATTAATGAAAACGAGGAAAAAGAAGAAAAACAAGAAGAAATAATTAATCAAAAACCAAAATCAAATCAAAAAAGCGTACTTCCAAAATCTAAAACTAACAAAAAACCTACAGCAGGAGTACAAATTCCTAAAAACAAAACATCTAACGGATATAAGGGAATATTACCGTTAAAATCAAATGTACTGCCAAACCAAAGAAACGTAATACCAAACCCTAGACAAATACAAAAAACAAAAAACATTTTATCGGAAGCGGCAAACAAATCTTTTAAGATTTCAGAACCTAAACAAAAAACAGATATACCAAAAATTAGTGAAAAAATAAATGAGAGTATTGCCGAATATTCACCTAATTTGTTTACTCAAGCCAGTGCAAAAAATATCCTTGTAAGCACATTACTTAATACTTCCGTAAGCATAATCTCACTTAGCGGTGAAAGCGGTATTGGTAAAAATATTGTTCTGAGAGCAACAATTGAAGAATTAAAAGAAAATCAGTTTGTATGGCTCATAGGAAAAGCGACACAGCTAACTCAAATTACGCCTTGCGGGCTCTTTCAGGATATTCTTCTGACATTCTTTAATGTTCCTAATTTTTGCGTAAATACTGCAAAATTAAAGAAAGATTCGCTAAAATTTTTCAAAACAGAATTTGCTAACTTAAAATATGACGAGATTGAAGATTTAATTAATTTCTTATACCCTGAAAAATCTGCTTATTACGAAACAATATTTAAAAACAAAGCACGAACATTCTCCATTTTAAGAAAAGTATTTGATACTATTTCATCAAGAATGCAAACAGTATTTGTATTTGATAATTTTGAACATATTGATAATATGTCTTATGAGTTTTTGAAAACACTCATAAACTCACAAACAGGACTTCAGAATGCGAAATTTATACTAACATACAATGAACCCCGTTCTGCAAAAACATATCTATACGATAAATCTCTAACTGACAATTCGTATTCTGATATATCGTTAATTCCTTTTAATGACAGCCAGACAGATACATTTATTAACCAATACAATCCATTATTTGTGGGTACATCTCAAACATTAAGAGATACTATCCACAAGCAAACAGGAGGAAATCCTGCTTATATTGAACAAATTTTAAATTTGGTAACTGATTCAAGCCGTAATTATATTTCATTTAAACTTCCTGAAAGTTTTGATGCAGTAGTTAAAAAACGTTTAGAAATACTTAGAAACGAAAACTCCATGGTCTATGAATTATTACTTGCGGCAGCCGTTTTAGGCTTAAAATTTCATCCTGTAGTTTTAAACCAGTTATTTAAAATTGAAGATAAGACATTTCTTGAATTATTCAAAAGCTTGTTTGATTTGAATTACATTACACCTGTAAATGAATCGGCTTATGAATTTAAAAGTACAAGACTTTGGAAAGCAATCTTAGAAATTGCAAGGCTTGACCAAAACTTCAGAAATATTAATGAAAAACTATTTGTTATATTATCAGGATTTACGCTTTCATCACATTCATCATTAGCATTAATAGCGACGAACTTAAAAGAAAATTTAAGTGCCTTGAACGCTTGGTCTGAGGTTGTAAGACAAACCTCAGCAATTGGGGACGAAAATGTATACATTATTGCTCAAAAATATTCTCTTGTACTTGTTGATAAATTACAAGGCATGAACAGTTCACTGATTAAAAACAATATCTATGAACGTCTCGGTAAATTAATGTCATTCACAAATCCTAAATCTGCTATTGAATATTTACCTAAAGTTATTGAACATGTAAGACACCTTGAAGATAATTTAAAAGAATTTGAATTAACCGGATATTTGGCTCAATGCTGTCAAAAAACAGGAAATCACTTTGGTGTAATAGAATGTGTTGATAGTGCGGCTTCTAATATCGACAGCGTTTACGAACTTGAAATTGCGATGGTAAAATCAAGAAAATTGCTTTCTATGTTAACTATAGGCAATTTAGGAGAACTTGTTGAATTAGTTGATAAAGAGATTTTGCCAATATTTGAAAAAAATCTTGATACAAGCCGAAACCATAAAAATATCAAAATTGAGGATTTATATGAAGCATGGTTAAGTACATACCTAATACTTGCCAATGCCCTTGTTTTGCAGGGTGATAATCGTTCAATAGGTATTGTAAGTACAATTTTTGAAATTATAGAAAAAAATCATATCAAAAATGATTTGTATATTTGCAAAACAAAACTAACACTTGCTCTTGCAAATACTCTAAAAGGTGATATAAGAGAATCTGAAGTTATATTAGAAGAAACTTTAAAACAATATAAAAATAATGACGTCATGGATAACCAAGCAATGACTATGTGGAACATGATTAGCGTATTAAACAGTATAATGAGAAATCAACTTGAAGGAATACAAGATGAATTGTTCCAAATAGTAACGTTTGTTAATAATAATAATGACCAGTTTAGTAAGAATATTTTAAAACTGTTACTAGGAAAAGTATTAAAAGAAAAGGGTAAATTTAAACAATCTCTTGCAATTTATTCCGAACAAGTTGCATATTTTGCAAACGAAAAGAATGCCTTAGGAGTTCTTGCATCTTGGTATTTTATTTCAGAAGTTACATTACTTACAGCCGGTGCAGAAAAATCGCTTGAATATTCACTAAAAGCTCTTGATATAGCTCAAAGTCCAAAAATTCAAAATTTCTATTTTATAACTCAATTCAATAAAATTATAGGTGAAGCTTATCTTGCACTTCAAGATTATGATTCAGCAAAAGCTTATATTGAAGGGGCAATTGGTGTAGCAAGACAGTTTGATTTGCTTGATATATTATCAGAATTATATTTCTTATATGGTAAATACTTACAAGAACTATCCACAATCAAATCAGAATCACAACGAGATTATGCATTAAGTGCATTTAAAATGTACGATAAATCAGTAAATCTTGCACAAAACTTACATAATAGTATTCTCGTAAGCACTGTTATGGCTGCAAATACAGAATTAAGAAGATATTGCAGAAAACATGGTATAGTTATCAGATAAATAAAAGACCTACCCGAAGGTAGGTCTTTTTATGTATGTTAGTTGTAAAGTGTTTCAAATATTATGCTTTTTGAGCTGCTTTTTGAGCTTTTGCAGCATCTCTAGCATCTAATTTATCTGTTAATTTAGCGCCTAATTTATTAGCAACAGGGGTAATTGCAACCGGTGTTATAAATCTGTTGATTGAAGAACAAATTACTAAGTCAATAGCGTTTCTAGCACCTGCTTGTAACATTTCCATTTCTTTAGCAGTCTTTCCGCCTTTTTGAGCCATTAATTCACCGAATTTGTTAGCTAATTTATTAGTTTTACCTTTCAATGCACCAACAACAGTGTAAGTTAAAGCTGTTGATACTGCGAAAGTCAAAGCTTGGTTTAAAGCCATTGTAATTTTTTCATTTTTAGATTTTTTCTTATCTGTTAAGTTTTTGTAAACATATAAACCTGTTGTTACTGCTGAACTTGCTGTTGACAAGTTAGTCATTAAGTTTTTGCTGTTACCGATTTTATCCATTCCCTTAACAAATACGTCTGAGTTACCGATTTTACCCATAACTTTTGCAACGCCATCTGTTAAACCTGAGAAGTTAACATTTTGAGCTTTTTGAGGAGTAGCTGCACTAATAGCTGATACGTTCATTATTTTGTACCTCCTTTGAAGTTATCAAGTACGGGACGTTGTGCAACTTGTGCTGCTGGTGCTTGTTGTGGAGCTGCTTGAGGAGCTGCCTTTTCTGCACCTTTTTTCTTTCCGAATAATGCTTTGTTAATAACACCTGATAATTTTGATGTTAATAAAGCTCTTGGAACTGCCAAAATAATATCCGGTCCAAATGATAGAACTTTATTTACGTTCTTTTCAAATGCAGGATTTGATTTCATTTTTTCATGTAATTTTGGTAAATACTTTTCTGTATCACCCATTACTTTTCCTAAACCTTTTGAAATAGGTTTCATTACAACTGATGTAATAGCAAAACCTATAACAGCTGAAGCGATTGCGTGAGCTGCTGCATTACCTTTATTCTTTTGATCATTTTCATTTTTTGCAGGCAATGCCATAATTGCTGCAGGTCTCAAAACACCTGCCATAACTAATGATGAAGCTGCATTAAATGTTGCAGAGTTTTTACCTGCAAATTCAGCAACTTTCTCAAATGCTTTACTTCCCAAAACTTTATCAACGGCACCTGTAAATTGAGGTTTTGCCGCACTGGAAGTTGCACCGATTGGATTGATTGTCATAATAGATACATTTCCTTTACTACACTAACACATGTGTATAAAGTATTCAAAACTAAAAAATTTGCTATTTATTCAGATAAAAGTTAACAATTGTTAACAAAATTAATCAATATCAATAGGTTCTCTTTGTATATTATCAATAGCTTCTCTTGCGGTAAATACAAGCCAATCCGGAATATTATCAATTGTACACAACTGTCTTAATACGTCAACAGTACGCTTAAACACACGAACAATATCGCCCTCACCAATATCAACTTCTTCTATTAAACTATCCCATTCAGCCCCATTCACCCACATTTCAATTAATGGAGAGAAAAATGCATTAATATACATTGGCTCATCAACATTATTATTCTTTTGAACTCTATCAACTTTCTTACGAATATTTCTAATCAAATTAAGAGTTTTTCTAACATTCGGTGATAATGGGATTTGAGCATAATTATCAATTCTCATTTCTTCTGTTGCAACTGCACATATTACAGAAGCAAGCTCTGCCGGAGATAGTCCTTCTAAAACATTTGAAAAGAAAATTTCAGCATAATAAAGCTCATTTTCGGCTCTTATTTGAGAAACGGTTATACCATGCTCTGTTGGGTAATCATCTTTTAAGTAGCCTGTTTCTATAAGAGCAGCTCTATGATTTAAAAAGTTATTCCAAAAATAATCCTTTTGAATTTCTATTTCTTTTTCAAGTTTTCTCAATCTTGCAGAATATCTTTCCACAATTTCAAGATTTTTGGCATGCTTTTTATATAATTTACATTGGTCGCAATTACATTCTTGCATTTGATGAAGCATGTCTTTTGTCGTCTTTTCAAATTCCAAAAAATCAGCTGAAAGAGGTCTGTTTTTATGCTTTTCCTGTTTTCTTACAGTTTTGCACGTTTGTCTGTTTGCCACATAATTATTCTTCAGAACAATGTAATTAATCAAATCCTTATTTGTTAAACCGCAATAGCATTTAAAAGAGTTCATCTCATCAATTTCAGCTTTTAGGGCATCTCTTTGAGCCAATAATGGCGCAAGTCTTGTATTTGATGAAAAATATCCGAAACTTTTTAATATAAGCTGTTTTGCTTCATCAAGATTAAATCTTTGAAGTAAATTTAATACCATTGAATATCTTGGAGAAAAGCGGCTTTCAAGAGCATTAGCACCTGACAAAACAAGTTCTGCAACATCTTGCGGGGTTTGATGAGGTGTTCCGACAATAGTTACATAACCAATTTCGTCCATGCCTCTACGTCCGGCTCGACCTGACATTTGTAAAAATTCACTTGCAGTTAACATTCTATGCCCACTATCTGTGCGCTTTGATATGGCACTGATTACAGTAGAACGTGCAGGCATGTTTATGCCAGCAGCAAGAGTTTCTGTTGCAAAAACAACCTTTATCAAACCCTCTTGAAATAATTTTTCAACCAAGACTTTCCACCCCGGAAGCAAACCGGCATGGTGGGAAGCCACACCACACAGTAAATATTCTAAATGTTTATTTTTTGCTAAATAATAATTTTCAGCTATATATTCGTCAACAATTTTTTGTATTTTTTCTTGTTCTTCTTTTGTTACAAGACACAAATTAGCACATTTTTCCATTTGTTCATCACATTTTTTACGAGAAAAAGTAAAATATATTGCAGGAAGCATGTCTTGTTCTGCAAGATTTCTTACAACATTTCTTACAGGGCTTTGAGCTTTTTTATTTTTATTTCTGCCCCATTGCTTAGGTTCAGGTTTAATTTTATTATTTAACGCACCTGACGGTGTGAGCAACGGTAACAATTTATAAGGCTGTGATGAATCATAATAATAAAATCTTAACGGAACTGGTCTGAAATCAGTATTAACGAGTTTACATGCCGGATGTACAGAATTTATCCAATCGGTAAGTTGGTCGCAATTCGCAACAGTTGCAGAAAGAGCAATTATCTGAACATTTGTAGGACAATAAATTATACTTTCTTCCCAAACAGTGCCTCTGTCCTCGTCGTTCATATAATGAACTTCATCAAGTACTACATACCTAACGTCCTTTAAGTTATCTGCAACAGACCCCAGATTTGTACCATAAAGCATGTTTCTGAATACCTCTGTTGTCATTACAACAATTTGCGCATTACGATTTATTGATGTATCGCCAGTTAAAAGACCCACCTTTTCGTAGCCGTATTTATTGCCAAAATCATTGTACTTTTGGTTAGAAAGAGCTTTAAGCGGAGTCGTATAGAAAATTCTTACATTATCTTCCAATGCTCTGTGAATTGCATGCTGCGCAATAACAGTCTTACCTGCACCAGTTGGAGCGCAAACAACAACGCTCTCACCATTGTTTATAATTTTGCATGCTTCTTTTTGAAAATCATCTAATTCAAATGGAAATCCGTATGACATAATACTCCCCTGCTAATAATAAAATAATAGCAGATTTGATATTATAAGTCAGAAATTAACATAATAGTTACAAATCTCTAAATCCGCTTTTTTGAACACTAAAGTTTATATCTTGAAATTCACGTTTCAAAACGTCATCCGAGCTTCTAAAAAATGTTAAATATCTAACTTTTTCACCGTTTTTTAGAACAAAATAAAATACTGTTGCATATATTGAATATTTTAAAGGTTTTAGATATCCATAGTTATATTTTATGTAAACAAGGTCATCAAAAGAAATTATTTTATTTTTTATCCTAAAATATCTATCTTCAAAATTAATATAAATTCTTTTTGATTTAAAGACATCCAATACAGGAGTAAAAAAGAAAAAAAACAGTATCAAGGCAAATTTAAAAAAATAATCGCTACTATAATTTTCATTTACAAGTTCATATACAAATAAATAAACAAAATATAAAAATATCATCATAAAAATGATAGTAACTATATAAGGATAAGCTCCCCAAAATCCGTTTGGAAAAAATACTTCTTCATTTTCTTTTCTAATTATAGTAGCCATTACGATTATATTTTGTCAAAACCTGTATATTGTCTTAAAACTTCAGGAATAATAATTGTTCCGTCTTCTTGCTGGAAGTTTTCGATAATAGCGGCAACTGTTCTGCCAACAGCAAGTCCTGAACCATTAATAGTATGAACAAATCTTGTTTTGCCAGTAGCTTTATCTTTGTATCTTATATTTGCACGTCTTGCTTGGTAATCTCCAAAGTTGGAACAACTTGAAATTTCTTTATAAGTGTTATAAGAAGGCATCCAAACTTCTAAATCCCAACATTTATTTGCAGAAAAACCAATATCACCTGTTGATAAAGCAACACGTCTGAACGGAAGATTCAACTTTTTCAACATATCTTCTGCATCTTCTGTCAATTTTTCGTGTTCTTCAGGACTAGTTTCAGGTGTACATAATTTAACGAGTTCAACTTTATTAAATTGGTGAACTCTTATTAACCCCCTTGTATCTTTACCAGCAGAACCTGCTTCACGCCTAAAACATGGTGTATATGCAGTCATGTATTTTGGCAGGTCATCTTCTGACAAGATTTCATTGGCATAAATATTAGTAACAGGTACTTCTGCTGTTGGAATTAAGTATAAATCTTCATCAACACATTTATACATATCATCTTTAAATTTAGGTAATTGACCTGTACCTGTCATAGTTGCGGCATTAGCCATAAATGGAGGTAAAATTTCTTCATAGCCTTGCTTTTCAGTATGTTCGTTTAGGAAAAAATTAATAACAGCACGTTCTAATCTTGCACCTTTACCTCTGTACAAAGTAAATCTAGATTGAGAAAGTTTTACACCTCTTTCAAAATCAACAATATTTTTTTCTTCACATAAATCCCAATGAGCCTTAAATTCAAAATTGAATTTAGTAGGTTCTCCCCATTTTGAAACTTCAACGTTATCTGCATCAGATGCACCAATAGGAGTTGTTTCATCTGGAATATTCGGAGTTCTTAACAACATATCACGTTGTTTTTCGTCTAATTCGACTTGCTTTTCTTCCAGTGCTTTTATTTCATCACCCAAAACACGAACTTCTTCTTGAATAGCATCTGTATTTTCACCATTTTTCTTCATCAAGCCAATCTTTTGAGATTCATTTTTTCTTTTTGCTCTTAATTCATCAGCTTTTGTTTGTATTTGGCGTCTTTCTTCGTCAACTTCTAATATAGCATTTACTGATAACTCAGGATTACGTCTTTTTAATAATTCATTAACCTTATCTGGATTTTCTCTAATCATTTTAATATCTAACATAAAAACCTTCTTTCTATATTTATAATTTATAAAAAATAATTATAATAATCAATATGTTATTACTATATGTGAATATCATTTAAATATACGACAACAAATAATCAAAAATACATCATAATTTAAGTATAAACAAAAAGAGATAAAAACATACACTAATCAGTTGATAACAAACATGTAAAAAACATGGATAATGATTGTGTAATGGGAGAAAAGGTTATATGATAAACGGGATTAATAACAGTGATAACAATGAATTAATAAATGCCAGACTCAATGGTCAAAATGGTGTTGGCAGCGTTGTTACAAATCCGATTGGAAATACAAACCCTTATGTAAAGGAAGCAAAATATAATTTCAATGATATAAGTGCTATTTCAAATGATGCTTATTATTTATATCAAAGAGATCAAGACATAAAGCAATTTAATGAAATTGCTCTTTCAGGTATGAATGATACCTCATACATTACCGAAGTTGAGAGTTTATTTTCGCAAGGTGTAGTAGACCCGTTTGTTATTGATATTGCAAGAGATACAGAAGAACTTGCAGAATATTTATCTAAAAATGACGAATTTCTTAACGATATTGAATTTAATGCATTATAAATTATAATATAGTTATGCCTGAATTGGATTTAAAAACTCATATTATAAACACAAATGAGGATACACAAGGT
>Ga0256405_10008914_pt1 | contig 14032 bp, 12 predicted proteins | sample RumenRJG_02DNA_FD_189096 | JGI IMG/M metagenome (GOLD analysis project Ga0256405, IMG submission 189096) | Bovine rumen microbial communities from Lethbridge, Alberta, Canada - RJG_02 | ecosystem: Host-associated > Mammals > Digestive system > Stomach > Rumen | place: Canada: Alberta...
CAGTACTCATCGACTGCAGGCCTCTATGTATTCAGCAAGAGTACATCAGTTACCAGCCTTGCGGACCTGCAGATCGGCAGCAACCTGACGACCGACTATGAAGCCGTCATCACAGGAAGACCGATCCTGGACCGTGTGATTACCCGGCTGAAACTTGACGAGACTTACGACACACTCAGGGATAAAATCACTGTCTCCAATCCGGCTGACTCGAGAATCCTGTATATCACCGTCACGGATCCGGATGCGGAGAGAGCCAAGGAGATCGCAGACCGCACAGCATCCATCGCGGCAACGTTCATCTCCCAGAAGATGGATCAGGATCCGCCGTCGATCATCCAGACCGGTTACACCGACGGCGACCCGGTAAGCCCCAGGACCATGCGGACAACCGCAATAGGCGGCATACTCGGACTTCTGCTGGCAGCGGCATATGTCATCGTGACCTACCTGCTGAACGACACCATCGTGACGCCTGAAGATGTCCAGACGAGACTTGGCATGGAAGTCCTGGCATCTCTGCCTCTTGAAGATGGATTGTCCGGGCGCTCTGGAAAGTCGAAGAAGCGCAGGACAGGCACCCTGTTCGGGAGAAAGAAGAGATAAAAAACGGTGGAAAATATGCAGACAGCTGAATTTACAAAAGTTAGAGAAATGAGCTCGACGATGCTGGAGTCTCTCCGGGCGCTCCGCACGAACATCCAGTTCTGCGGAGACGATGTGAAGACGATTCTGTTTACCAGCACAGTCCCGGATGAAGGCAAGAGCACTGTAGTGCTGGATCTTGCCCGCTCGATCGGAGAATCCGGCAAGAAAGTGCTGATCGTCGATACTGATATGCGCAAGTCGGTCATCATGAGCGAATATGGCGTAACGGTTTCCGGCAATAAACATGACCAGATCTTCGGACTGTCCCACTATCTGTCCGGACAGAGGGGACTGGACGATGTTCTGTATGGGACAAGCCTGAAGAGAGTGGACATTGTTTTTGCCGGAAGATCCGTCCCCAATCCGACAGAGATGCTTGGCAAGCATTATTTCACAGATCTTCTGGAATACGGAAGAGAGAACTATGATTACGTACTGGTCGACTGCGCGCCGATTACGGCAGCTATTGACGCTGTCTTGACGGCTCACTACTGCGACGGGGCAGTCATGGTCATAGAGCAGGGCGGGGTCAGCGGTCGTGCTATTGCAGATGCGAAAAAACAGCTTGAAAACTCAGGCGTACGTATCCTGGGTGCAGTACTGAATAAAGTCAGAATGGACGGAGCACATTACGGTCATTACTACGGCAAGTACTATGGGAACTACTACGGGAAGTATTACGGAAGGTACGATTCCGGCAGTGACCAGAAGGGAAATAAAGCATGACAGGCAAAAAGACAGCCGGCCTGCTCCTTGCAGCGGCAATCACCCTTACCAGCATATATGCAGCAGGGGCTCTCTTCCTGAAGCATGAACAGCGCACTACGCACTATGCTTCCGAAGAGACAGAAGAAACCTGGTTCTCGGATTCTGAGACCGAAGAGAACTTCGACTTCGGACTGGATGAATACTGGGTCGATCTGAATGATCTGGAATATACTGTCAAGGATCGCCTGAAGTGTTATCTTTTCATCGGAACGGATCACAGCGGCAACGAGAAAGCAACCGATGAGACCTATAAGGGTTCCATGGCTGACTTCCTTCTGGTTGCGATCATCAACAAGACAGAGAATACCTATGGCTTTATCCAACTGAACCGGGATACCATCATGCAGGTTCCTGTTCTTGATATCGACGGTAACCTTCTGGGAACGAGTGAAGAACAGCTGTGTACCGCACACTGGTATGGCGGAAGCAGACAGCAGAGCTGTTTGAATACGATCGATGCGGTCTCATATCTGTTAGGCGGCCTGACCATCGATGGGTACTATTCCGTTGGTATGGATGAGATCACACAGCTCAATCATGTGATTGGGGGCGCTACCGTTACGATCGAGGATGACTTCTCGGAAGTCGATCCGAGTCTGAAGATAGGAGAGCAGATCACTCTGACCGATGAGCAGGCCTACCATTATCTGCAGGCCAGAATGGGGGTCGGCGATGGGGAAAATGAATCCCGTATGCGCCGACAGAGAACTTACATGGAAGCTGTGTACGATCAAGTCATCGATCGAGTGAAGGCCGAGAAGAACTTTCTGGAAGATATCACGAACACGCTGGGTGATTCTGTAACGACAGATATGAACGGGGATGACTTCGGGGAACTTCGCGCTGTATTCCGGGATGGGACAGGATATGGAATTCAGAGCCCGGAAGGTGAGAGTATGCTTGGCACCAAGCTGGACGACGGACTGGAGCATACCGAGTTCTATGTAGATGAGGCATCTCTTGCCGAAATCCTGATCCAAATGTGCGATCTTGAGATTGATGAATTCTCAGATTGGGATGAACTCGAGACCGAGACAGAAGTCTGGGGAGAGTTCAATTAAAACGGAGTTATGCGATGCAACATCTGCACTGTAAGATGATGTGTTGCTGCTCATATAGAAATCTGAAACGGGAAGGGGGTGAATCCAATGAGCAAGTTTACAAAGAAGCTGGCGGCAGCGGTGCTTGCAGCAGCAATGCTGGTAACATCTGCTACCAGTGCTTTCGCGGCAGGCAGTCCGACATCCGGTAATCAGACTACTTCACCTACGACAGAGGTCATTACAGTCAAAAAGTCTGCAAAGGCTGCTGTCAAGTCTGGTGCAGTTTCGCAGAAGTTTGATACCGTTACTCTGGTTCTGTGGCAGCGCAATAAGGTCAAGAAGAATGTGCTGAAGGGTGCAGGCAAGCAGACCGGTACCGTTATCATCACTAAGACGAAACGCGCCAAGAAGCTTCTTGCTAAGAAGTTCGATGCGAAGGCTTTCAAGGGTTACAAGGGCAAGATCATTGTCAAGAAGTCCGCTATGAAGAAGTCTGAGTATAAGAAACTGAAAGCAAAGCTAAAGAAGGGCGGTTTCAAGGGTAAGATCTCTTACAAGTAATAATCGTCCACCCATACCTCGAACTTTTGCGCAAAGGTATGAGACACGGGGAGCGGCGGCAGAAATACTGCTGCCGCCCTTCTGCAAGTATAAGAGAAGCTAATAAGGTAGAACTAAAAGAAATATGTTATCCTCCGATTCAGCCCGGAAAGAGTAAGGAGCATAGGACGTGGGAGAAGAGCGAACTATGAATATCGAGCGAACTCAGGAAGAATATACCAGACAGCTGAAAATAACAGGGATCAAGCTGGTGCATTTTCTTGTATCAACAATCCTGTTCTATATCTTCTGGCTGCTGTTCAGATACGGAAGTCTTCACCCTGGTGAGGATGTTGGCTTTCGATATAATATATTTGTTACACTTGGATATTGCATTCTGTTGCTATCATTCAATAGAACATACAATGCATACCTGCTGGGATACAGCCGGATCAGAGAACTGGCATCTGCGGAATTTCTCTCACAACTGTTTTCTGCTGTAATCATCTATATCCTTGTTTCACTCGGATGGAATCATTGGACTAATCCACTCTGGTTAGTGACAATGATGGTGGTATATGTTGTTCTGGACATTGTATGGGCATACAACGGGACCGGATACTATTTTCATCTGTATCCTCCCCGAAAGACGATATTGATCTACCGGAATCAGTTGGATAAACAGCGTTTTGGCAGTATCAAGGGAAAGCCGAGTGAACGTCTCTATCAGATCACAGAGGAACTAAAGTGGGATGGAAAGTTCTCAGAACTCAGAGACAAGCTGAAAGGTTATGACGCGATATTCGTCGCTGGTGTTAACAGTCGCTGTCGCAATGGGATTTTGAAGTATTGTAAAGAAGAGAGTATCCCTGGCTTCTTCCTTCCCCACATAGGCGATGTAATTATGCAGGAATCTATGCATATCCAATCCTTCGATTCACCGGTTCTTTTTGTTACCCGTTCCACTATGAAACCGGAATACAGGGTGCTTAAGAGGACATTTGACATCATAAGCTCCGGTATGGGAATCTTAATTCTGAGTCCCGTTATGGTATTGACCGCCCTTATGATTCGATTATATGATGGGGGACCAGCTATATATAAGCAGACCAGACTTACAACAAGCGGCAGGGAGTTCCAGATCTGGAAGTTCCGCTCCATGAGAGTAGATGCAGAGAAGGATGGAGTTGCCCGCCTCAGTACAGGTGAAAAGGATGACCGGATCACACCGATTGGACGGTTTATCCGGAAATGCCGTTTGGATGAGCTTCCTCAACTGTTTAATATCTTTCTGGGAGATATGAGTGTTGTCGGCCCGAGACCAGAAAGACCAGAGATTGCAGAGCAGTATTATAAGATTATACCTGATTTTAAACTGCGTCTGCAGGTAAAAGCTGGTCTTACAGGATATGCGCAGGTATACGGCAAATATAATACGGATCCATATGAAAAATTGGAGTTCGATCTGCTCTATATTAACAACATGAGTGTCCTGACAGACCTGAAGCTTATATTCGCGACATTTAGCATCCTCTTCAGTTCAGAGAGCACAACTGGGGTAGAAGGCACCACAGCGATGGATTACGAAGACGAAGAAGAATAATATAAGAAAGAGGATTTTAAAGGGAATATTCTCTTTTTGCCTAAAAGCACCGAGGGAATCGAAACTGGGCAGATGACGGAGATGAACCACAAAAACACTGCGAAATCACCAGGAAAAAGTGGCGAAACAGCTGAAAATAAGACAGATTAAACAAAAGACTGCTGTTTTTTAAGTGGAATTCTCACTGTTCTCTTTCGGTATTCTGCTAATAAAAGAGGGTACAATAATGTGGCGAATACATATCAGCTCACCGATATGCGATATGTGCTATCGATAGTTTTAGAAAAGAACACATAGGTTCAAAACAGCCGTCGGTACTTTCAGAGTAGGAGAGGCACATTAAGGCGACGCTGGAATATTATCAAGTTGAGAGTCTGGCAAAAGCGGCGAACAGGAACTCGCAATAACTGATACGGTTCGGATTGGTCGGCCGGGAGAGTGAGAGACAGAACTTCGGGAATAAACCGACGGTAGAGTCAGACGGCAAAGTTATAAGCACAGGTTGGAAGACTGTGTGTTTGATATTGATTGGAACTGATCCGAGTGGTCAGGAAAACGAGAAAGTAGAGTGATAACTGCTCCGAAGCGTGGAACTGGCTTCAGAGCGTTTCACTATGTATTGGGGGGATTAGTTCCCGTAGTAAAACGAAAGAATGATATTGAAGCAATGGATTCAGAAACAACGGGGGTGGTAGTGTGAGAATACTTCTTGTTACTTTTTCAGATAATGCTGACCACCAGGATACTCTGTTTGGCTTGTACGAGCAATTAGGTTCTGTATACGACACATATCTATTGGCAATCAAAACCCCAAAGGTTCCTCTTCAGATGTCTGACCATACGTGGCTTGTGGACTGCCCTAAGAGACCAGGCATTGAAAAGAAAACGTTTGATTTTCATACCCTGAACTCTATCATTCATCGTATTAAGAAAGAGAAGTTTGATGCGATCTATTTCGAGTCTCTCCATGTGTGGAATGTGGCAATCATGTTTGCACTTGGCAAGAGTGTACATAAGTACCAAGTTATCCACGAAGTGATTCCACATGAGGGTGACAGTCAGGTTAAGGGTGTAGATTTCATGAACAAAGTAATCTGCAAGACAGCAGATACTATTATTCTGAGAAATCAGAAATACGTGCAGGATATGATCGATAAGTACAAGGTTGATCCGAGTCGTGTGAAATATCTCGAGTTGTGGAGACGGTATCCGGAGTTTACGGAACCAGTCCATAGTGGTCATGTTCTTTTCTTTGGTCGTATCAACCCGTATAAAGGCGCTGATAATCTGCTTGAAATTGTCAGGCTTTGCCCAGAGATAACTTTTGACGTTGTTGGCCGTGTTGATTTGCAAATGGAGCAGATTGTTGAGGAACTTAGTAAAGAGAAAAATGTGCACCTCAACAATGATTATGTTTCTGATGATGAGATGCGAGAAACGTTTGTTGGCTGTGATTGGGTTATTATTCCATATAACTCAGCTTCGCAGAGTGGTATTATTATTGATGCTTATAAATACAGCAGACCTGTTATTGCCTTTAATGTCGGTGCAATAGCTGAGCAGGTTGATGACGGTAAGAGTGGATACTTAGTGGATGCCGGGGATATTAAGGCTTTTGCTGAAGTTCTGCAAAAAGTTGTAAAAATGTCCAAAGACTCCTACGATAAGATGTGTGCTAACGCCTATCAGTATGGCAGTGGGAAATACTCTGACAGAGATGCTGTAGGTAGGTTTGTGCAAATGATTAAGGGGGAGAAATCAGATGATCATCACTAGAACCCCGTTCCGCATGTCCTTTTTTGGCGGTGGCACCGACATGGAAAGCTTTTTCCGTGAACATGGGGGTGCGGTACTTTCTACAACGTTTGATAAATACTGTTATGTAAATGTTCGCCATCTGCCCCGGTTCTTTGATTATACTACAGAGTTGTCGTATGCGCAGATCGAGCGTGTAACTAATATAGAACAAATTGACCATCCTGCAGTTCGTAACGCAATGAAAATGCTGGACATGCATGAGATTCGCCTTACATATGAAGCAGACCTTCCTGCGCGATCAGGCTTAGGAACCAGCTCTTCTTTTGCTGTTGGCATGCTGAATGCTTTCTATGCGTTAAAAGGTAAGTATGCTAGCAAGAAAAGATTAGCAGATGAGGCGATTTATCTGGAGAGAGTACTGTGTCAGGAAGCTGGTGGCTGGCAAGATCAGATTGCAGCTGCTTTCGGCGGTATGAATCGGATCGAGTTTAATAAGGACGGAACATATGATGTTAAACCGATCATTATTCATCCAGATCGAAAAAAGCAGTTAAATGACAATCTGATGATGTTTTTCACAGGCTTTACGCGGTTTAGTTCTGATCTTCAGAAAGCAAATCAGGCAGGATACGATGAAAAAGTAAAACAACTCCATCAGATGTATACCTTAGTGGGTGAAGCTGAGAAAATCTTGGAAGATAAACGTTCCAATCTTGATGACTTTGGAAGACTATTAGATGATACTTGGCATTTGAAGCGACAGACTGGAGGTGCAATCACTACTAATGGTATAGACGCTCTCTATAAGAAGGGTATTGCTGCAGGAGCTCTTGGTGGGAAACTGCTGGGTGCAGGTGGCGGAGGCTTTTTAGTGTTCTATGTGCAACCAGAGAAGCAGTCGGCGGTTAAAGAAACTATGAAAGACTTGCTCTATGTGCCATTCAAGTTTGAAGACGGTGGTACACGCGTCATCCATTATACGCCTGAGAGTTATGTCCCAAAGGAAGAGGAAGAATGAAGACAGTAATCATGGCAGGCGGAAAAGGAACACGGATAAGTTCTGTAGCTTCCGATATCCCAAAACCAATGATCAAAATTGAAGGCAAGCCGGTACTTGAGCATGAGATTGAATGCCTGAGAGACCAAGGATTCACTGATTTGATCATCACTGTTTCTCATCTCGGTTCAATTATCATGGATTTCTTTGGCGATGGTAGCCGGTTTGGTGTGAGTATCCAGTATTTCAACGAGGAAACTCCTCTAGGCAATGCTGGAGCTCTGTTTAAACTGAGGGATAAGTTAGATGACATTTTTCTCTTATTAAACGCCGATGCTATCTTCGATGTGGACTTCAATCGTTTTGTGGAATTTCATCGTGCACACGGCGGCCTTGTCACCCTCTTCACTCACCCCAATAGCCATCCATATGATAGTGGTGTTCTTATTGCCGATGAAAACGGTGTTGCTGAAGCTTGGTTGACAAAAGAAGATGTCAGGCCACAGTGGTATCGGAACCGTGTGAATGCAGGACTGCATGTAATTAATCCAATGGTATTGGATATATCTGGAATTATTCCGGAAATGGTCGGCACAGAGGTGAATGGAAAGGTTGTCAAGGTTGACTTGGATAGGCAGATCTTAAAACCGCTTTGTGGCACCGGAAAAATGTTCTGTTATGATAGTCCGGAGTATGTCAAAGATATGGGTACACCAGACAGATATGAAGCTGTTTGCCAGGATTTTGCCGCTGGCAGAGTAGCCGCAAAGAACCTTAAAAAGAAACAGAGAGCCATTTTTTTGGACCGTGATGGGACAATTAATAAGTATGTCGGGTTTTTGAGGAATATCGATGAGTTTGAACTTCTGCCAGGTGTGGCAGAAGCAGTGAGGCTTGTAAACGCATCAGGATATCTTGCGATTGTTGTAACGAATCAACCGGTAATCGCCAGAGGTGAAGTAACAGTTGAGCAACTTCAACTTATTCATAACAAGATGGAGACACAACTGGGAGCTGAAGGTGCCTATCTTGATGCCGTTTACTATTGCCCGCACCATCCTCATCATGGTTATCCTGGTGAGATTAAAGCTTTGAAGATTGACTGCGATTGCAGAAAACCAAAGCCAGGAATGCTATTTAAGGCAGCAGAGAACTATAATATTGATCTAAGTCAGTCATGGATAATCGGTGATAGTGAAAGCGATGTGAAGGCTGGCAAAGCGGCTGGTTGCAGGACTGTTTTAGTTGGAACTGAAGAACTAGGGCAGGATATAACCGTTGAAACAGTTTTGGATGCGGTTGTCCAAGTATTACGAGTATGAGACCTAGAAAGAACCAACACCGGGTGGATGAAGATGGAAGGAAATCTGAAGATGAGAAAACTTGAATCGAGACTGGAAAAACACATTGATCTTCTTATCTCACGTTATCCTGTTCTCGAAGAAGTAAAACACACTATCATTGATGCTTATCTGGTGATGGAAGAATGCTATAAACATGATAGGAAACTACTGATTGCTGGTAACGGAGGATCGGCAGCAGATTCAGAGCATATTGCTGGAGAATTGATGAAACGATTCAAAACGCAGAGACCTGTATCAACACAGTTTGCTGAGAAATTGAAATCAATCGACCCTGTACGAGGAGAAAATCTTGCAAAGAACTTGGAGCGTGGTCTAATGGCTATCCCTTTAGTGGCTCATGAGGCATTAAGCACGGCCTATATCAACGATGTAGACGGATTGGGGGTTTTCGCACAGCAGTTGTTTGGGTTTGGCCGTCCTGGTGATGTATTTCTAGGAATAAGTACAAGTGGCAATAGTGAAAATGTTTTGTCAGCCACGGTGGTGGCACGGGCGATAGGTATCAAAGTAATAGGTTTGACTGGAGCCGACGGAGGGGAGCTTGCAAAAGTTGCGGATGTTTGTGTGTCAGCTCCGTCAGAAGAAACATACATGATTCAAGAACTTCATCTTCCGATCTACCACTGTTGGTGTTTGATGCTGGAAGATAAGTTTTTTGGGAAGGAATAAGTTTGAGATGTGGATAATTAAGAGGTATTGGCAATTACTGTGCAGTTTTGCACATAGAGGGGGGTACAACAGAGCTGAGTATTTGAAGAAAAAAGGATACTTCAAAAGCATAGGCGAACATTGCTTCCTTCAACCGTGGAACTTTGGCACAGAGCCGTATCTAATCAGCTTTGGCAATAATGATCATATCGCAAGTGGTGTAACATTTGTAAACCACGATGTTACAGCTTTGATGTTTCGATATATGGAAAAAGATTCCTCTATTCAGGAAAGGAAGGGCGAAATCTTAATCGGTGATAATGTGTTCATTGGATCAAACAGTACGATTCTGTATGATGTGGCAATTGGAGATAATGTTATAATTGGAGCTGGTAGCCTTGTTAATAAGGATATTCCTGCAGGGACAGTAGCAGCGGGGGTCCCCTGTAAGGTGATAGGAAGATTTGATGACTATAAAGATAAAATAATCAGAAGAATTTATATAAAACAGACAAATACCTTAAAGCGGTAATTCAAATCTTCTGATTGTTATTTGCCTTGCATAGAGGAGAGTAAACACTTGGACGCATATTACAAAGTTAACCACAGATTAACGGGTACTAGCGTAAAAAGTATAACTAGTGCGTTATTTTTGATTTGTATGAATTGTTCATTCGTTCTTCAAATGAGCCAATTAAGCAATTATACAATAATACACATTTTTAATATTGGGCTAACAATACTTGGAATCGCTTTTCTATTCATTCATTTTTTAACAAGAGCGACTATTACTTTAAAGTGGTTTTTGGGTACGATTTTATTAATAATAATTGGACTTGTTACATATTATAAGTCTGGAAGTCCAACCATATTAAAGTTGATTCTTTTCTTCTACGCAGTTCAAAATGTTTATCGGAAAACGATTCTAAAATATTTTATGTTTTCACTGATTATTCCAGAATTAATTGTTATCTTGAGCTCTTTTTTGGGAATTACAAATATACGATATACAGGGCTCAAATCTGCGCTATGTTTTGGTATGATAAACCCTAATACTGTGCCGGTTATCATCTTTGCTATTATTGTAGCTTATAATTTAAGGCATGAAGACAATCTGAAATTTAGTGATATTGTCATTGAAGGCATTATCACGTGGCTCACTTTTTATTTTTGTAGAGCGAGAACTGCAGGGTTAGTTTTAGTAGCCTATTATTTAATGTTAATTGTTATTATGTGGTGGGGGGATAAAAAACTGGTAGGAGTTTTTTTGTGGCTGCTTAAGTTTTTTTTCCCCGTCAGTGCAGTAATAACTATATATCTAGCGATCGCATTTCGTTCATATACTGCATTTTGGCTTACAGTAAATAATATTACATCTGGAAGATTGCTAGCATGGAGTCGTTATCTAAAAATGTATGGGGTCAGTGTATTAGGTAACAATATTGAACTCAATCTTGGTTCACTTGACAATGCATATATGCAGCTCTTGATTAAGTATGGAATAATTGCATTTGTGACATATGCAATTATGTTTTATATTACCTCAAATTTCGCATATAAGAATCACAAAAGGATATTATTAGTTTCTATTATTGCGACAGAGGCGTATTGTATTGCGGAATTTGGCCCATTATTAATTAACTTTTGTCCTGTATTGGTTTATTTGGCATGTCTGCTTAGCAACGAACGAGGTACGATGATAACATCCTAAAAAGGAAAGGTGTATTTAAAATGAGTAGAGATGTCCTTCTAAGTATATATATAGCAACGTACAACAGATTATCAATCATCAATGATAAAATCAGAAATATTCTCAAATTGGAATCTGAAGATTTTGACATTTGGGTACTAGATGATTGCTCAGATGATGGTACCTATGAGGAACTGAAGAAAATAAACGATACACGTTTACATATTCTTCGGAACAAATCTCGTAAAGGATGCCTAAAAGATGGTGCAATGACTAACTGGTACCGTTTGCTGGAAGAATGTGATGGACTATTTATGTTGCATCTCAATGATAGAGATGTATTACATGGTGATGTGTTATTTGATTTCATAAGGTTTCTTAAAAATCATAAAGATTACTCTGGAGGGATATGTGACAGTTATTCAGGGGTAAAAATCTATGAATCCCCTGAGGAATCTCTGCTTTCTATACCATATCGAGCTGTTCATCCTACCGGAGTTGTGTTCCGGACAGACTTGTACCGTTCTATTTTGAGGCGCGAAGAGTATTTCACAAAAGAAAGATCATATATTCATCCACATGATCTTGTGCTTGGCGACCTTAGTAGATATGGAAAAATGTTTGAGTTCTACAAAATATATAATCTCGCAGATACAAATTCTTTTGCCAACAATAGGTCTTTTCTATATAAAAGAGGATCAGAACATACATCTTGGTTTTCTCCCGAAGAAAGAACTAAAGAGTTTGAACTGTTTATAATTCATTTATCAGGATTGGATTTCAAAGAAGCAATAAAAAAACAAAAAGCTTTGAAAATAGCAAAATCGTATTTATATTATTGTACGTTTAATTATATGTTTTATGTTACTGATCCTGGTCAAACACAGCATTATGGGATTGAACCTCAGAAGATAACAGGAAAAGATCTTTTCAGAGAAATGAAAAAATATATCTTGAAAAGTGGGGCAATTTTGAAACAAAACAATCTTATAGATGATGTAGTGTCTTATCAGATGAAATTAACAAGTTATTTTTGGATGATATACATTGGGAAACCATTATGGGATCTATATAAGAAAGGTGCAAATAGAAAATGGTAAAAATAGCTTTTGCTTTGCCTGTACCAAATGCAAAAATTATAGGTGGGTACAAAGTGGTATATGAGTATTCTAATTATTTGGCTAGTAAAGGGTGTGACGTTACGATTTTTTATAATGCGCATAATGGAATAAATTCAATGCATCTGCCGCGAGTTGCAGTTTTGTTAATTCGGTGGAAGATTGGGAAGTTTGGACCTAAATGGTTTGATTTAAATCAGAAGGTACATAAAAGAGTCTTATCATGTTACAAGAAAGACTCTTTTAATGGCTATGATATTGTAGTTGCAACAGCGACAGAGACAGCCAAATATGTGAATGAGGCACAAATTACGCCAGAGAATAAATGGTATTTTGTTCAGGATTTTGAAGACTGGGGGCGGTCCAAGAATGAAGTTATTGATACTTACAAAATGGGAATGCATATCATAGCAATATCTAAGTGGCTGAAGAGAATAATTGAAAACACTTCAGGAAGAGAAGTAATATATATCCCGAATGGAATAGATAAGAATGTCTTTAATATTAAAATCCCATATATAAACAGAGGAAAGCATACGCTTTCAACTTTATATCATTGGGATCAAAGAAAAGGCTGTGATGTGGCACTAAGAACAATCTATAGATTAAAAGAAAGATATCATGATTTGGAAGTCTTTCTATTTGGTGCACCACAAAGAAAAACTGGATGGCCAGAATGGATTCATTACATTCAAAAAGCATCTCCTTTAGAGGTTTGTGATTCTATGAATCAGGCTCGCGTCTTTCTCTGTACCAGCAGGCAAGAAGGTTTTGGACTGACGGGTTTGGAGAGCATTTTTTGTGGATGTACTCTTGTTACTACAGATTGTTTAGGTATTCGAGAGTATGCGTCAGAAAAGAACGCATATATATGTAGTGTTGATGATGAAAAATCGATATTCGCAAGAGTATGCCAAGCATTCGACGATGAGGAAGGTGCTTTAGAAAAGAGATGTAATTGTCAGAAACTAATTGAAGGTTTTGATGCAGAAGCATCCAGAAATGCATTTTATAATGCAATAACAGGATCTGTAATATGACACATTTGGGTTCTCCTAAGGTATAAAACATTAGAGTGTAGTCTGATCAGGAGTTTCTTTATATGATGTATTCTATTAAGAAGCAGAAGCGACACCTTGATGTGGAAAGGAAGAACAAAAGGAATTGAAGACTCCACTTCGTTGCGGCAGGTTCTAATTAGAAATGGGAGCTTCTTACTGTTGATGAACAGAATTACATTCATATCCAGTGAGGAGGTCTGCGTAAGCATACTCAGATGCATGTAGAATACATGGAGTGTATTGGGCTTAATAGAATTTTAGTTTACCTGATCTATGGAGATTGTCCTGAAATGTTTGTGATCTTATATTTCTTGTGACAGCTTGGAAGGGCCAGATAATAAGGAGGAGTAAAATGTGCTCTATTACTACTGCTGATCTACAAAAAACAGAACTTGAAGTACTTAAATCAATAGATGAGTTTTGTAGAAGTCATAATATAAGATATTCTTTGAGCTATGGAACTCTGTTAGGAGCGATCCGTCATAACGGTTTTATTCCATGGGATGATGATGTGGATATTGTTATGCCTAGAGAGGATTATAACTTTTTTGTTGAGAATTACAGTAATGATATATATGTGGTTAAGTCTCAAAAAAAGGATTCTAGATGGCCGTTTGCGTTTGCAAAATGTATGGATATGAGACTTCTTGTTGATGAGCATATTAATGGATATGAATCCTTTGGTGCATATGTTGATATATTTCCCATTGATGGTTTGCCAGAAGATATGGGTAAGATACAAAAAATCTATAAAAGGATATATTGGAGATGGCTAGTATTATCTATTGGACTAT
>Ga0256405_10008920_pt1 | contig 14023 bp, 18 predicted proteins | sample RumenRJG_02DNA_FD_189096 | JGI IMG/M metagenome (GOLD analysis project Ga0256405, IMG submission 189096) | Bovine rumen microbial communities from Lethbridge, Alberta, Canada - RJG_02 | ecosystem: Host-associated > Mammals > Digestive system > Stomach > Rumen | place: Canada: Alberta...
GTCAAAACGGATAACACCATTATGAAGAATTAACAGACTACTTCAACACCACAATTAGGCCGGCCGCCAGGCCGCATCGCGGCCGTTTAGATCCGCATCAGCGGCCGCTGGCCGCCGCAATACGCAAAATGACCCAAATCATAATAGAATGATTGGAATGAACGGAGCGAAATGATACCTGTTTTTCTGATTTTTGGATTATTTTAGCCGTAAAATGAAAGAATAGATGCAGCGAGACGCGGCACATGGACTTCAAGTCCCGCCTCGCGCACCACATTTTGACCTCAAATCGAAAGATTTGGGGTCAATTTTTATATTTCTGAGAACTTTTCAGGCAAGTTCAGTTTTCTCCGTTTCTCACTTTCCTTCGACAAAAGGCCGATTTCTAACATTTTTCTAACACTTTTCTAACGGGGCGTTAGAAGAGGCTGGACGCCATTTTCTGCGTCAGAAGCTCTTTTCTCTGCATATCCAGGTGTCCGTAGATGTTTGCGGTCATCTGAATATCGGCGTGACCCATGTATTCCTGCACATCTTTCAGCGTGAATCCGTTGTTCAGAAGAAGACTGGCGCAGCTGTGCCGTAGCTCATGGAAGCGGATATGGGGCAAATGGTTGTTCTTCAGGAGAAGCGAGAAATGGGAGGAAACGTAATCCGGGGAGAAGGGCGTACCATTGGGCCACTTGAAGATAAAGTCGTTTTCCTCATAGTCCGCGCCGCAGAGCTTTCGGTTGATCGCTTCCTCCGTCTTGGCTTGCATAAAGATTTCTCTTGCCTCAGCCGATAAGGGGAAAGATCGGTGGCTGGAGCTGTTCTTGGTCTTGTCCTTGCATACTGTAGTCGTGACCTTCGAGACGGTGTGCTTGATCGTGAGCCGTCCGGCGGTGAAATCTACGCTGTCCCATTTCAGCCCCAGGACTTCGCTCCGGCGCAGGCCGTACAGGGCGGTGATCTTTACGAGAGGATAGATGGGATCATCCCGGATCGCGTCAAACAGGGTTTTGAGCTGGTCGGCGCTATAGTAGCTGGATTCATACCGCTGCTTTTTCGGAAGCTCGACGAATTGACAGGGATTCGTTTGCAGCATGCCGTTTTTTACCGCCTCATTCAAGGTTTGGAGGATAATATTCTTATACTGCCGCAGAGACGAGGGAGACAGGCCGCCCTTTCCGTCTTTGCGGCCTCTTGCTGCCTTTTCATCGAAAAAGGCTTGCAGATCGGATCGGGTGACCTCCTGCAGCAATAGTCCGCTCTGATCGAAATAGGGGATCACCTGGGCGTTTGCCATCAGCTTATAGCCCTGAAAGGTCACAGAATCCACTCTGCGCTCCGCGACTTTCAGCCATGCCCGGATGTAGTCCGAAAACAAGATGCTGCTCACGGGCCTTGCTGGGGCTCTCTCGCACTCCAAAAGCGTTTCCCGCAAGAGCTGTTCCGCTTTCCGCTTGTTGCCTTTTACATCAAGCCCGGTGGCGATCCATTTTTGCTTGCGCTTTCCGTTCTCTTTCAGATTGACGATGATATAGTACTTGTCATTTTTGATTTGCAGGCTGCCAGTCATCTCTGTCTCCTTTCTGACAGTCAGAGCAGCCTGTTTTGTCAGGTTTTTTCGCCGTGTACCACGCGGAAGCGACATACTCCATGAGGCAAGATTTTGGCACCCGAATGGACGATCCAATGCGGAGATGCCGGATTGAATTGCTGTTTACGAGATTATAGGCGCTGTTCCGTCCAATGTGCAAAGCCTCGCTGACCTGCAGAACGGTCATAATGTCCGGGTAGGCTTCAAAGAGCAGTTCTTCCATATCATTCCCGCCCGTTTCCGCTCCGAGAGATCACAGCCAAATCAACTTTATAAATGACAGGATATTCAACATTTTCAAGGTACATAGGGAACACACTTCCTATCATGATTTTCTCATTTTTGTCGATTTTTGTCAAATTTTCAGAACATTTTTTAGAGATTTATTTATCATCGTGTTTCCGGGCCATTTGCATGAGGCACATAATGGCAACGCCGAAAAAACCGCCTGCCATAAGGCCAAGTAAAAACTGCAGCATAACGTTTTCCTCCTAAATGCGTTTCACCGTGAAACGAATAAAAACGACAAAATCTGCACTCTTGTGTAGTGCGGATCGAAGGTATCACGATGTTTTCCAAGGCAAAGGACAGACGGCGGCGGGGCGGGCCGCTCCGTAGGATATGTTTTTCGTGCCTCCCTCCATGCTTATGGCGGGACGTTTGACTCTGTGACGTGCCATCAACGTAGGTATCATTATGCCTGCTTGCGGATCGTGGCCGGCAACCGTACCATTGGCTGCATTCAGCGGTGGTGTTGTTCGCTCTGCCGCCGGTGATTTCACCTCCTCACCGGCTGGCAATCCTGGCGCACCCGCTGCCTGGCTTCCCGCAAGCGGAACGTATCTGCTTGCCCTAATGATTCCTTTGGCAATAACAGCTCCGAGGCAAAAGCATTAGCTTCCGATTCCTGATCACAAGAATTAATAATCAAGGCTTTAGTCTCAGAAATGTTGGAGCATCCATATAACTGGCCACTGTGTAATAAAAAATGACCTATTTCGTGTGCTGCAATAAAGCTTTGTCTATGTTCATTTGTGATTTTTGAACTTACAAAGATTAGTTTTTGCCCTCCAGCACAAACTAGATATCCATCCTTATTGAGAGGCTTATCCAGCACAACCCGAATACCGAACTCCTTAAGGACACTTCCACCAAACTTTTTTGTGACTCCCAGAAATAATGTCACAAGGTGCGATGTCTGAGTTCTTTTCGTAGTCCCAAGAACTGAGTAATTCTGGGTGCTGAGATTCAAAATCATTAAAACCTCTTAGAACGGTTTTATTTGCGCAAATAGGGCATGGGGAATATGCGGAGAAGTTTCCGGAGTTGGTGACGCCAGACGGTGAGGGCTGGCTGATCCGGCATGTGGAGAACATCGTCGCCTTTGTGGAGGCCAATCCCAACGCCGTGCGAAAGGGTGTTGTTGAAAAAGTGCAGGCACTCAAAAAGGGCTTCCGCAAGCAGTGGGCGAACAAGCTGCGACAGATGCAGGTACCGCCCTTTGCGTCCAACACCAAGGGCGCGTGGGTGCTGCGCTTTGACGATATCCTGGCCGAAGCGCTGGAACTCGGCCCGCTGCAGAACAGGGACTTCGACCTGCCGGAAGAGACGATCCAGCGCATAACCGAGCTTACCCCCAAAGGTGTACCGGTGGAAGCCAGCATCCTTCTGTACAAATACTACATTGCCAACAAGGAAGACGACCGGGAATACGTTCTCCTCCCGCAGCAGAACTTCAACGCCTGGTTCGGCAACACCAGTTTCAGCCAGAAATGGGTAGGGGCGCTGAATGGGAAGCTGATTGAGAAAAAGGTGCTGGATGGGGTGAGCAAGTACAAGGTTTTTTACATTTATTGAGCTCTGCGCCAAGCAGCAGGTGAACATCCTACCTCGCGACTGAAGACGGTAATGAAATAGTTATAATCGTGAAAGCCGCATTGGGAGGCAACTTCCGACAGGGGCAGCTCTTCGTTTCCGGAAAGCAGTTCTTTCGCCTTCTCCATCCGCAGGGATCGGATCTTTTCCGCGACGGCGCAGCCGTAGAGCTGCCGGGAGAGTTCATAGAGCTGGGTTTTTCCGATCCCGAGATAGTCGGCGATCTGGACGGCATTGAGCTTCTCGGTGTAATGTGCTGATAGATAGGCGTCAAGCCGCACGGCCAGCAGATCCTCTTTCAGCGTTGCCATGCGCTCCAGAATCAGATAAGAGGCCACCGCGTGCAAGATCTGCGCGGCGGATCGGATATAGGATTCCTCGATGATATCCGCTTTGAAGATCGCCTCTTTCAGCATCCGGTCGTTCACATGGTAGTCCGCGCAGCGCTTTTCGATCACCGCCCAGCCCTCCTCGTGGGAGGGATAGGAAAACACATGGCCAAACAGCAGATAGCCCACCAGCACATCACCCACAGTCAGCGGCGTCACAGCCTCGGTCAGCCCGGCGTGACAGCGGTAAATGTGGGTGCTGTGCTTTTTTGCGGCCTTTTGGCAGGCCTCCCGGTCGCAGGCCATACAGGCGTCAAAGCCCCGGCTCGTTCCACGGATGACCGCGCAATAGGGCGCGACCTTTTCCGGGTAGGACACAAGCTCGTTCAGGTTCTCGTCAAACACGGTGATGCGGATATGGCTGATGGCATAAAAGTCCTTCAGCAGACCCCGCAGCTTTTCCAGATCAAAGATGGAGATCATGATGCGCACCTCGACAATCTGCACAAATTCCATATCTGAAATTTTACCACAGTTCCGAACAATATCAAAGTAAAACGAACAGTTTTCTATATATTTTCTTTTTTCGTTTCTTTACAATGATGCCAGAAGCTGAAAAAGGGGTGGTTCTTACGCAGGACATCATCAGAAAAGGCTATATCGGCAACCCCGCCCAGCTGGTCACCCTGCGAAAAGTGACGGTCAGCGAGGGACGGGCGAAGGGCACCGAGATCATCGAGGTCAAAACCGCCGACGGTCTGGAGCTGGACATTCTCCCGGACGCGGGGCTGGACATCGGCCAGTGCCGCTACAAGGGCGTCAACATGAGCTGGATGAGCAAGAACGGCTATGACAGCCCGGCTGCCATCAGCCCCTACGAGACAGAGTTTGTGAACACCTTCCCCGGCGGGCTGCTGTACACATGCGGCCTTCGGTCGGCGGGCCCGGCCAACCGGGACGGCGGCGAGTGGCACCCGCTGCACGGACGTTACCACAGCCTGCAGGCAGAGCAGGTCTGCGCTGAGATCGCAGACAATGAAATCCTTGTCAAAGGCACGATCCGCGAAACCGCGCTCTTCGGACACTGTCTGGAAGTCAAACGCACGATCCGCATCCCGGCCTTTGGTGCCTCTGTCACCGTACAGGACACTGTGACCAACCAGACACCCCGGGATGAGGAGATCATGCAGATCTACCACTGCAACTTCGGTTATCCGCTGCTGAGTGAAAAGGCAAAGCTGACGCTGCCGGAAGAGCGGGAGACCATCCCCCGCACCGAGTTTGCCAAGACCGGTCTCGGCCGGGAGTGCGAGTTTGACGCTCCCATCGACAGCGAGGAGGAGCGGGTCTTCTTCCAGAAGATGCAAAAGAAGTTCTGGGCGCGGCTCGAAAACCCGGAGCTGGGCGTGAAGATGACCATCTCCTGGTCGGGCGAGACCCTGCCTATCCTCTCCCAGTGGCGCAGCATGGCTTCCGGCGATTATGTTCTCGGTCTCGAACCCACTAACTGCTACATTTCCGGCCGCCACGACGAGCGGGAAAACGGCACGCTCCCGGTGCTGAAAGCCTGGGAATCTATTATCAATACAGTCAGAATTGATTTTACGGAGGAGAAATAAAAATGGCTACCGCTGATCCCCAAAGCGCCTTCCGGCACATCGACACGATCCCAAGCCTGAAAAAAGGCCGCCCCTTTGACGAGACAGCTCCCTACGACTGTTTCGCGGAAAAGGAAGAGTAATACTGTTTTTCAATAAAAAGCAGACACTTTTTATTGAAAAGGCGCCGTTCAACACGTCGCCCATCTGTGCGATAGCACAGATGACGTCTCATACAGTTTCCGACGCGCTGACGCGCTATGAAAAGCAGACTTCGTCTGCTTTTCACGGGAAACTAGTATAACACAATAAACGCCAATGACCGACTTGCCTCACGAAAGTGGGGCAGTGTTTCAGACCACCAGTTAGCAATATTTAACCAAAGACAAGGAGGAAAGAAGAAAAGAAAATGAAAGAGAAAAAACAAAGCGATCTGGCTGTTCTGCTGGGATACGCGGGCAGCCATAAGGGCCTGACCTTTTTGGGCCTGGGCCTCTCCGCCGTCGCCATGGTGCTGGGCATGCTGCCGTATATCTGCATCTGGCTGGTGGCCCGGGATCTCATTGCCGCGGCGCCAAACTGGACACAGGCGACAGGAATCGCCCGCTATGGTTGGATGGCCTTCGCCTTCTCCTTTGCGGGGATCCTGGTGTATTTCGCCGCACTGATGTGCACCCATCTGGCAGCCTTCCGCACGGCGTCGAACATCCGCAAGGCAGGCATGGCGCACCTGATGAAGACGCCGCTGGGCTTCTTCGACTCCAACGCCTCCGGCCTGCTCCGCAACCGCCTGGACGGCGCGGCCTCCGAGACCGAGACACTGCTGGCCCATAACCTGGCGGATATCGTGGGCACGCTTGCCATGTTCGTCGCCATGCTGGTGCTGATGTTCGTATACGACTGGCGCATGGGCGCGGCCTGCCTGCTCGCGGCCGCAGTCTCCGTTGCCGCCATGGCCACTATGATGGGCGGGAAAAACGCCGGACTCATGGCCGAATAAAGGTGAATTCCATTTCCACGCTTTCCCTCTCGCCGGAAAGCAGCCGATACCGCTCTTGCAAATTATTGACATATGTCCAAATTTGTGCTATCATCCATTTTGACATAAGTCAGAAAAGAGGTGCATCCATGCCGAGAAAACAGCGCTGCAGATGGATCGAAGGATACCCGGATCATTGGGAATTCTCCCCGGAGGAGATTTCGCACAGGGAACCGGTCGTGATGACGCTGGACGAGTTTGAGACGATCCGCCTGCTTGACCGGGAGGGGTTGACCCAGGAGCAGTGCGCAGAGAAGATGGGCATTGCCCGCACCACCGTGACGGCCATCTACGAGAACGCAAGGCGCAAGGTTGCGGATGCGCTGGTAGACGGAAAACAGCTCCTGATCCGGGGCGGAAACTATCGGCTCAATGATCAGGGAACGGAGAATATCATTCAGAAAGGAACGGGAAATATGAGAATTGCAGTAACCTATGAAAACGGAGAGATTTTCCAGCATTTCGGCCACACCGAGCAGTTCAAGCTCTATGATGTGGAGAATGGCAAAATTGTTGGAGAGCAGATCGTCCCTACCAACGGCAGCGGCCACGGCGCTCTGGCCGGGTTCCTGAAAGCAGCCCAGGCGGACGCGCTGATCTGCGGCGGCATTGGCATGGGCGCGCAGACTGCGCTGGCCGAGGCCGGGATCCAGCTTTACGGCGGTGTGACCGGTTCGGCTGATGCAGCAGCCAGAGCGCTGGCCGAGGGGACGCTGCAGTATGATCCCGACGCCAAATGCGATCACCATGGACACCATCACGGTGAAGGACATGAGTGCGGGCATCACCATGGAGAGGGGCATGTGTGCGGACACCACCACGGTGAAGGCCTCGATTGTGGGCATCAGGAAGGTGATGAGGGCTGCCGCCGTCATCACGGCGAGTAAACAGAAAAACAATATTGTTCTGGAGCCCAAATACAGCCGCTTGAGGTTTCCTGCATTATAAACCGAAAGCCGTCACACATTACTGGACTTTTTTCCGCCATGCGGGTAGAATAAACAGCAAATCAGAACGAACAGAGGGCTCAGGATGTGAAACGGAAAACAACAAAGGAAATATTGACTGAATCCTTTCGGGAACTGGCAGAGAGTAAGAGTATTGACAGGATCACGGTTCAGGAGATCGTGGACAACTGCGATTATTCGACGGCCACCTTCTATCGGCATTTTAGGGACAAGTACGACCTGATTGCATGGGATTATGCCCGCAAAGCCGAGGAGATCATGGCGCAGCTGATCACAGATGACACTCGCTGGAATCAGACGCTGATGGACTGGGCCGAGTTTTTTCAGACGGAAAAAGAGTATCTCGCCAATTTGTTCCTCCACACCTCCGGCCATGATTCCTTTATCCAATACATGACGGAGATTCATTACCGGGCCTTTACGAAGCATCTACGCGCGGTCAGCAGACGAGATGAGCTGGATGAGAAGACCTCGCTTTTGGCCAGAACCTATTGCCTCGGAACTGTCTATCTGAGCTGTGAATGGATCACCGGAAAATATGACGTAACGCCGGACGAACTGGCGGAAATCTACGGGAATGCGTTGCCTCAGCCGCTTTTAGAGCTCATGAAGGAAAAATAATGAGAGAATTTGGCCCTGCTTTCTCATGATGAGAAGCAGGGCTTTCTTTCTGAGTTGACGGTTTTCCTCCGGTGAGTAAAATGAAAACTGTGATTGCGCACAATCAGAAAGCGCAAAACCGGAGATTTGCATTCTATGATTCACCTTCCCCAAAATAACACAAGGAGAGAACAACATGAAAATTGCTATTCTGAACGGAAGCCCCCGGAAAGAAAACACCGCCGCCATGGTGGAGGCATTCAAAGCAGGCGCGGAAGAAGCCGGCAACGAAGTTTGCGCGCTGCATGTCGGCAGAATGAAGATCGGCGGCTGTCTCGCGTGTGAATACTGCCACGGCAAGGGCGAAGGACAGTGCGTCCAGAAAGACGATATGGGACAGGTCATTGACGCCTACAAGTGGGCGGATATGGTCGTTTTCGCGTCTCCCATCTATTACTCCGCGATGACCGCTCAGATGCACGCGACGATCCAGCGTATGTACTGCATCGGAAAGCCGGCTGCGACCAAAGCGATCCTCCTTCTTAGCACTGCATCCGGACAGACCGACGCGGCAGAAGCCTATTTCAAGCAGCTCACTGCTTTCATGGGAATGGAAAACTGCGGCGTCTGCAAGGTCGTTGGCGAGGAAAACAAGAAAGAAGAAAAGATGGCCGAGATCAAGGCCTGGGCTGCCACGATCAAATAAGCAGGCTCGATTGCGTTTCCCATCCGCTGCAAATGGGAGCCTGCCGAGAAATAAGAAATGCAGGCCACCTCTTTACGGGGTGGCCTCTTCGGAGAAATAGGAACCCGCTTATGGAAAATACAAAAACCGCAGACAAATATGCATGCATCTGCCTGGACAATCAGGTCTGTTTTCCCTTATACGCCTGCGCGAAAGAGGTTATCCGACAGTACCGAAAGCCCCTTGAGGAACTGGGTCTGACCTACACCCAGTATGTGGTGATGATGGTGCTGTGGCAGTACGGCGGCATGACGGAGGGCGAGCTTGGGAAAAAAGTCCGCCTGGATTCCGGTACGCTGGCCCCACTGCTGAAACGCCTGGAAAAACAGGGCTATATCAATCGCGTTCGCCCGGAGAGCAACGAGCGCAAGCTCTTCCTCTCCCTCACCGACCAGGGACAGGCACTGCGGGAAAAGGCCCTGGCGGTACCGGCCGCCATGCAGGGCTGTCTCGACCTGGAGCCAGAGGAAATGCTTCTGCTGAAGAAACTGCTGGATAAAGCCTTGATCCGCATGGATTTGAAACAAACAATTTGAAAAAGGAGTCACGATCATGTACAATATTAAAAAAGCCTTTAACACCTGCATTCGCTGCTGCGCGGTTTGCTGCGGTGTATTTCTGATCATCCACCGCCGTGTGATCGCCGCCTGCCTCACCGGCATTGAGATGCCCGAAGCCCCCGCATGGCACAAAAAATGCTTTGCCTGCCTGAAAAAGGAGAAGTAAAATGATCTACGATTACAGTATCACCACCGGCAAGGGCGATGTGCTGAACCTGGCCGATAACAAGGGCAAGGTCATCCTGGTGGTCAACACGGCCACCGGCTGCGGCTTCACGCCCCAGTACGCCCCCATTGAGCAGCTCTACAGAGACTATCACGACCAGGGACTGGAGATCCTGGACATTCCCTGCAACCAGTTCGGCGGGCAGGCTCCCGGCTCGGACGAGGAGCTCCATGAGTTCTGCACCATGCACTTCAACACCACCTTCCCTCAGATGAAGAAGGCGGATGTGAACGGCAAAAACGAGCTGCCGCTGTACACCTATCTGAAATCCCAGAAGGGGTTTGGAGGTTTCCAGGAGCATCAGTACAAGGCGCTGCTGGAGAGGATGTTCTCCGAGGCTGACCCTGACTGGGACAAGAAGCCGGACATCAAGTGGAACTTCACCAAGTTCGTGATCGACCGGGCGGGCAATGTGGTCGCCCGCTTTGAGCCCACCGCCGACATGGCGGAGGTCGAGGCGTGCGTAAAAGCGCTGCTGTAAAGGACAGGCAGCAGCTGTTTGTGGAGGAACAGCATGGGCGGAGAAACGCTTCGTGATCAGTTGGAGGCTTACGCGAGAGAGAAATACCGCGTGGAGGCGGAGCAGCTTCCGTTCAACCACGAGGACTATGCCATTTTCCGTCACGCAGACAGCGGAAAGTGGTTCGCGGTATTTGTTGTAAAATCGCGGCAAAGCTTCGGCCTGCCCGGAGATGGCGATACAGAAATCATATGCCTGAAGATCCGCAACCCGCTGCTGGCCGACATGCTGACGCAGCAGCCCGGCTATCTTCGCGGCTTTCCCAGTAGTAAGTGGAACTGGGTGTCGATCGTGTTGGACGGAACCGTCCCGATCGAGGAGATCTGCCGCTGGCTGGATGAGAGCTACGCTGCGACAAAAACAAAAGCAAAGAATCAGAAAGTCCCTCTGGTCAAAAAAAGCGAGCGAATCAAAGAGGAAAGGAAAAGAAAGATGGAGATCAAAGCAGTCAAATTCAGAAAAGATGGATTTTACGGCCAGCCCTTTGCCTTCGGTGGTGAAGAAGGCATGGACAAGTTTGATAAGAACGTCCGCTACCGCGGCAGCCTGCAGAACTATCTGATTGACACCGGGGACGAGGTCATCCTGGTGGACACCGGGCTGCCCGCCGGGACGCCGGAGGAGGTGCCTGACGAGAACAGCCCCGCCTATACCGGGAGAGACATCTGCAGCTACATGGAGGCCTTCGCCGCCCTGGGCTACAAGCCGGAACAGGTGACGAAGATCCTGCTGACCCACCGCCACAGCGACCACTCCGGGGAGCTGAAAAGCTTCCCCAACGCGAAGATCTATGTGAATGCGGACGAGACCTCCGCCGATGAGCTGCAGGGTCTCAACAACATCGTGCCCGTGACCTTCACGGACGGCGCATATTACAACTTCCCCGAGAGCCAGATCATCATCCCCGGCGTCCGGCTCATCAAGGCCAAGGGCCACACCAGGGGCAACAGCATCATCATCGTGGAAAACGACGGTCTGTTCTACATGCTTCACGGCGACATCACCTATGTGGACGAGGCGCTCTACGCCGACAAGCTCTCCGTGGTCTTCGACGATCTGGCTGCCGCCCGCGAGACCCAGGACTGCATCCGCGATTTTATCCGCAATCACCCCACGGTCTACTGCGGCACCCACACGCCCCAGGGCTATGAGAACCTGGAGGCCAGGCGCGTGATGGATCTGGACAACCCCGTTCCCACCGTGTACGCCGAGGTGGATTTCTCCGCCCGGGAGGCCAGCGGCAAGTATGTCTGCTCCGTCTGCGGCTATGTCTATGATCCGGCCGAGCACGACAGTGTGGCCTTCGAGGATCTGCCCGATGACTGGCGCTGCCCGCGCTGCAAACAGGGTAAAGAAAAGTTTAACAAGGCTTAAGATACGACAGCTTGTTATTTCACGGCAAGCGGCAACTGTCTTTATGTCGCCAGAAGGATTGGTGGAACACTTCTTTCTATTCCACAGCTTATGCGGCAGAATGAAATTGTAATTGAAGATGATGCGGTAGGTGTAGTTTGCCCGGTATATAATGCGGAAATGCCGATGGTTCTACGTCGGAAGAAGCCCGGAAGCCTTGGTTTTTCATACTGTCACACGATGCACCCAACGATAGTGAACCCAGGCTGTTTTTGGGTTCAGCCTGGGTTCATCGTGTGCTTGTATCAATTTGACTCGGAAGGGCGAGCCCGTGCTGCAGCTCCGCTGCGGCAAGACCGACGGGACCGACGGCAACACCTATACCTTCAGCAACCTGAAGATCGAGGAGTGCGCTTTCCGCTACACGCAGACGCCCGAGGTGAAGAAGGTCACCACGCTCGACACCCAAAACGGCTATATCGAGAAGCTCGATGTGACGCGCGACAAGGCGACGGTCCGCATCGAAAAGACGCCCGCCACCGGACGCGAGGCCTGGAAGAGCAAGCTCTTCGTCGAAACCGGCGTGACGCTCAGACCCGAGCAGAAGTACCGCGTCAGCATGGACGTCAAGTCCATCATCCCCGCGCCGTTTGAGGTCTGCTTCAACAACGGCGGCGTGGAAAAGGGTCTCGGCGCCATCTTCGGGCTGATCTCCACACCGGCCGGCCAGCACGTCGAATACGTTACCTATGCCAAGGAGGTCACACAGCTTGTGATCCAGCTTTCGCTCGGCAACTGCTCGCCTCCCAACAGCATCATCCTCAGCAACGTCAAGGTCGAAAAGGCCGGCGCGATCAATCTCGTTTCGGATACGATCTATACCTTCTAATGCGAAGCATCTGAGAGAAAGCAGAATTTCAGACAAGAAAGGCGAGTGTGCTTTATGCTTAAACGTCATTCCATGATCGCGCTGTTTCTGGTTTTGGCGCTGCTGCTGTCGGGCTGCGGCTCCGCAGCCGCACCGGCCGGGAACCTCGCGGAGGCTCCCGCCGGGACCGGCGGCACGGCGGGCACATACGAGCGGCTCCCCGACGAGGCCTATGAGGCGGTCGACTATGCCCTGTATCCCAACCCGGAGGGCGGCTATGTGGGCGACGTCATGCCCTTTGTGACCGACGACGGCACGCTGGAGCTCTACTATCTGTACGACACGGATCACAACGGCCAGGGCTACCACCCGATCTACAAGTACAGCACGAAGAACCTGTATGAATACCAGGATCACGGCATGGTGCTCAATTTCGGCCAGATGTCCGATCCCGACCCGGCGCTCGGCACCGGCTCCGTCCTGCAGGATCCGGACGGGCTGTACCACCTGTTCTACACCGGTCACACCAGTCTCGGCAACAGCGGACAGGGGACCGAGTGCGTCATGCACGCCTCCAGCACCGACCGCGAAAACTGGGTCAAGGACGGCGTCCTCTTCAACGCGCCCGAGGGCTATTCCTCCGTCGACTTCCGCGATCCCGAGGTCTTCTGGGTCGAGCGGGACCAGTGCTACTGGCTGCTGATCGCGGCGCATGAGGAAACGCTGGGCGGCGTCGTGCTCAAGTACACCTCCACCGATCTGAAAAACTGGGAGCTTGTCGGCCCGATCTTCGCGCCGCTCAAGCAGTACATGTGCGAATGCCCCGACCTCTTCTGCATCGGCGATACCTGGTATCTGACGTACAGCTGGGACTGCGTCACCTATTATGCGATGAGCGATTCCATGGACGGCCCCTTCGTCGCCCCGCGCGACAACCTTCTCGACGGCAAGGGCATGACGGAGGGCAACGGCTTTATCTTCTACGCGGCCAAGACGGCGGAGATCGACGGCAAGACCTATCTCTGCGGCTGGCTTGGCCGCATGGGCATGAGCTCGGACTCCGGCATGTACCAATGGGCCGGCAGCGTGATGAACCACGAGCTTGTCCAGCGCGAGGACAAGACGCTCGGCGTCAAGGCGCCCGACATCTTTGCCGAGTACTTCACGATGGACAAGATCGTCCCGGCGGTTCCGCTGACAGACGGCGTCGCGATCGACGGCAGCAGCATCACCCTCACACCGGCGGAGGAGAGCTATGCCCAGGCCGACATGGGCACCCGCCCCGCGACCATGACGCTGGAGTGCGACGTGCGCTTTGACGGCGAAGGCGTTGTTGGCTTCACCTTCGGCGGCAGCGACAGGGACGAGACCTGGACCACACTCTGCCTCGACGGACGGCAGAACCTGCTGCACTACGAGGGCTATGAGATCGAGGATCTCCGCAGCCTTGAGCCGATGGCGGTCACCAAGTTCGACTTCTCCCGCAGCAACACGCACCATTTGAAGCTGGTCTGTGAGAACGAGATCGTGGTGCTCTATATCGACGATTACAAGGCGCTCTCCTCCCGCATCACCCATTCGATCGACGGCGCGCATATCGGCGTGTTTGCCGAGGGCTGCGAGGCGAGCTTTGATACTAAAAGCCGATAAAACGCTTTAAAAAATTGAACAAAAATGGTATACTGTAACGGGTGATGAAGATGTACAGATATACCGAAGAAGACAGAGCGCTCATAGCAGCCACAAGGAAAGCGAATAAG
>Ga0256405_10008922_pt1 | contig 14022 bp, 11 predicted proteins | sample RumenRJG_02DNA_FD_189096 | JGI IMG/M metagenome (GOLD analysis project Ga0256405, IMG submission 189096) | Bovine rumen microbial communities from Lethbridge, Alberta, Canada - RJG_02 | ecosystem: Host-associated > Mammals > Digestive system > Stomach > Rumen | place: Canada: Alberta...
GCATTATTCGTTGCTTTTGTTTTTAGAAATAAACTATCGAGGGAACGAATAATAAGGATTTTTTTCTGGACGATACTAATATCCTGCATGTTTGTCATTCTTGCATACTGTGCGGGCGCATTTCCATATTATGTTGTTAGAAGAACGGATGGGCGAGAAAGAATGCACCTTGGATTTGTACATCCAAATTCACTTGGATACTATGTGATGACAATAAGTTTTATTTGGGTGCTAAAAATAAAAGATAAAATTAAGTTAATTCATGTAGCGATATTAATCTTAGTTTCACTCTTTTTGTATATTTACCCTAATAGTTTTTCGTCTGCCATCTCTCTTCTTCTCTTTGCTGTTTATTTGCTGACAAATAATGTGTATTCATTCTTGTTTAAAAATGATGTCATAAAAAATGTGCTTGTCCGATATAGTGTAATTGTTCTCGTCCCCATAATTGTAATAGTTATATACTGGCTAGTTACAAATGTGGCCAATGCAAGTTTAGCAAGCGAAACACTATACACCTTCTTTGCAAGGTTTAGACTGGGAAGTCAGGCGATACAGAAATATGGCATTCATCTATTTGGGTCAAGAGATATACAATTCGTAGGAACTGCAACCCGGTATTTTGAGAACTCTGGATTGCGTTATTTTACAGTTGACTGTTTTTATATTCAAGTTTTGGTCAAATATGGCATTGTCCCAACCCTTTTCTTCCTCAGCTATTATATTGCGTGTTTAAGAGCCTGTATAAAAGTTTACGATTCTAGGTTGTTGGGCATCTTTGTTATATTGGCAGTATACTCTATAAATGAAGCAATGATACTATCAGTTACTTCTTCATTTCTTTATATAATTGCATCAGCATACCTTTGGGATAGAGGGAATATTACATCTAGCACGAAAACGGGTCAACGACACAATACTTGGTTTGTTATCAAAAGGATATAAGCATGCAATTAGATGTGAAGAAAAATACAAAGAGAAATATTGTTTTTGGAGTAATTAATAAAACTGTACTGATGATTTTGCCGTTCATTGTTAAGACAGTAATTAAAACTACACTGGGGGTGGAGTATTTAGGATTAAATAGTTTATTCTCTTCGATTCTTCAAGTGTTAAGCGTGACAGAATTAGGTTTCAGTACTGCAGTAATCTACAATATGTATAAACCGATTGCTACAGGAGACAATCACACAGTATGTGCATTGTTACATTTTTATAGAAAAGTATATAGAATTATAGGGATAGCCATTCTTGGAATTGGGCTTTGTCTTATACCGTTTCTTGATTATCTAGTAAAAGGTTCCTATCCAGATGATGCAAATTTAAAGGCGCTTTATCTTATTTACTTGTCGAACTCTGTAATAAGTTATTTTATGTTTTCATATCTCTCATCAATACTTGTTGCTTATCAAAGAGAAGACATAAACAGTATTACTAATCTTGTAGTTCAAACCTCTTTGCAACTATGTCAAGTAGTAGTACTATGCCTAACCAAGAATTATTATCTTTTTCTCATACTCATGCCGGCATTTACTATAATAAACAATCTGTGGATTGCTTATATTGTAAAAAAAATGTATCCACAATATAGGTGCGTAGGGAGTCTAGATGATGTTATAAAAAGAGACCTTAAAAAACTTGTGGAGGGAACCTTCGTCCAAAAGGCCTGTGCTGTTACAAGAAATTCTTTGGATAGCATATGCATTTCCGCTTTTTTAGGATTGTCAATGACGGGAATCTATAATAATTACTATAGTATTTTTCATGGTGTAACGCTTTTTCTTATGATTGTTGGAACGTCGTTAATGGGTGGTGTTGGAAACCATGTTGCAACTAAGACAATGGAAGAAAATTATGAAGAACTGGAGACTGTAGATTTTCTTTATATGACATTATCAGGTTGGTGTACAGTATTCCTCCTTTGTTTGTCACAGCCATTTATGACTATGTGGATGGGCAAAGATATGCTTATGCCAATAGCAGTTGTAGTTGAAATGTGTTTATACTTCTATGTCTCTCATCTTGGTGATATGAAGATGCTTTATACATCAGCAAATGGCTTATGGTGGCATCATAGGTGGAGGTCTATTATAGAGACACTTATGAACCTGGCTTTAAATATAGGTCTTGGGATGCTATTTGGGGTATATGGAATTGTAGCGGCAACTATTATTTCTTTATTAAGTTGCAATTTTGTTTGGGGCACTGGTATTACATTTAATCTATATTTCAATGAGAAAAGAATAAACAAATACTTTAAGTATCAAGGGCTATATTTTGCAGTTAATACATTTGTTTGCATTATAACATTTTTAATATCATCAGCATTTTCATCTTCAACCCTTTTTCTTACTCTAGTGCTTCGTTTTGGATTATGTGTTGTCATCCCTGCAACCATGTATTATTTAATATATAGAAATTATCGTTTGACGGGCAAGGCAATAGAGTATTTAAAACCAAATAAAAATATCGGAGATAGTTAGCTTAGGAACAGTATTGTATTAACAGGAGATCGCAATTCAAAATGAGAGTATTTGTAACAGGTGCTTGTGGGCAGCTCGGTCGCGATGTAATGAATGAATTGGCGAAGAGGGGCTATCGTGGAATTGGCAGTGATATTAAATGAACCCAGTATATTAATCCCCCAGCAGAGCTGGGGAGAACAGAGTAGCTGTAGCGTTGCCCAGAGTAATAAAAGAAAACCACCTATGATAAACTGACAAAGGTTCGCAGCCAAAGTCAGAATAACGAAAGGTGGTATCCATATGGACAACCAGAGTATAGCACATACAAGGTGGAACTGCACTTACCATATCGTCATCATACCGAAATACCGGCGGAAGGTAATGTATGGTCAAGTCAGAAAGGATGTAGCAGAAATAATAAGAAAACTATGCGACATGAGTGAGGCAAATCTGATCGAAGGGAAAGTATGCTCGAATCATGTCCATATGTATGTAGCGATTCCGCCAAAACTGAGCGTATCGAAATTCATGTCATACGTGAAGGGGAAGAGCGCACTAATGCTGTTCGATAGGCACCCGGAGTGTAGAAGAAAAAACAGTGGGAGAAACTTTTGGGCTAGAGGTTACTATGTTGCAACAGTAGGAAATGTGAACGAAAGTACAATCGTGAACTACATTCGCGAACAGGAAGAAAATGACAAGTTAGAGAAGTAGCTGGAGGCTTGGCTGCGAGCCGCCTTTGGCGGAATGGAGAAATGCCCCGGATGGGGCTACCAGCAAACCCCCATTTGAAATGGGGGTCAGTGACTTGGAAGAAATTTATCGTCGTTACTGGTACTGCCTGAATACTCTCTACAGCTATGCATTCGAAGGCTCTGATGGGATGTCAAAAATGCAAACTATTATGAGACGTATGCGCGAAGGTGTGGATGCGATCGGCGGTCTTAAAGTAGAAAAGACAATAGATTATATTAACGGAATTGACGGTCTACCGATATCAGATGTGATCAGATTCATTCTTGAAGGCGGTTCGTCCGTAGTCATCCGTCCGAGCGGTACGGAGCCGAAACTCAAGGTATACTTTTCGGTAACAGGCGAAAAAAAAGACGATGCACATATCATAGAAGGGCAAATCAAAAAAACCATAGACAGCTTTACGAAATAACTGTAAGGACCAATGGGATATGAATCAGGAAGATGAATTCAATAGGCACGGACGGGTAAAAAATGCGGGGAAGGCAATGACGTTCAATGTTGTTGCGACTATAGCTAATCGCCTGATGGCTTTCGCATATCGTCTTGTTTTTCTGCATTACCTGTCAGCGGCATATTTGGGCATTACCGGCCTGTTCACCAATATTATTCTGCTTCTCTCTTTTGCAGATCTTGGGATCGGGACCGTTTTAGATTACAGACTTTTCAAGCCAATCAGTGAAAAAGACACACAAAAAGTTGGGGAACTGATGAATTTCTACCGCATGGTCTACAGAACCATAGCACTTGCGATTTTACTGATCGGGATGGCTTTGTATCCTTTTCTGGGTTTCTTCATTAAGGACGCCGAAGAAATCCCCTCAGACATAAACCTTCATCTGGTCTATTTACTGTTTCTGCTGAAAACACTGGTATCTTATGGATTTGTCTATAAGCAAATCCTTGTATCAGCTGACCAGAGACGGTACATTCTTTCTCTCCTGAATGCCGTAATGGCTTTTGTGCTGTATTGCGTCCAGATATTAATATTGGTATTTACTGGAAACTATACTCTCACGTTAGTAGCCGCTGTGGTGATACCATTGGTCTTCAATTATACGGTAAGCCTATGGATTGGCAGTAAGTATAAGAGTGTATTCAGGGTCAGGGAGGTCATTTCAAAGGAAGAGAGAAAAGATATTCTCACAGAGGCAAAGGCGATGCTTTGTCATAAGGTCGGGGGCACGGTGAAAACGAGCACGGACAATATCGTACTGTCTAAGTTTGTCGGCCTGGTCGCTACAGGCATGTATGCCAATTACGCCATGGTGATCTCAACCCTGTCCGAGCTGATCGTCCAGATGCTGGGAAGCTTCTCAGCTACGATCGGGAACGCCAGAATGGAGCTTGACAGGGAAAGACGGCTGGCGGCGTATGAAAAACTACTGTTTGCAAACTTCTGGATCGCATCGGTATGTACCGTATGCCTCTTTCACCTGATCAACGACTTTATCAGGATCTGGCTCGGTGAGGGTATGGTGCTAGACCGGTTAACTGTCATTGCGTTGAGCATAGAGTTTTACATTTCTTCTTTGCGGGTGATCTCTACCTCCTATACCAATGCTAGCGGCTTATTTGTACGGGATAAAGCAAGGCCGCTGATTGAAGCTGCTATCAATCTGGCAGTTTCGATCGTTCTTGCGAAGCAGCTCGGAATAGCGGGGGTGTTCTTCGGAACTGCAATCAGTTCTCTTCTGACCGTCATCTGGAGGGAGCCGTATCTGTTGTACAAATATGAGTTCTGCACCTCCTCAAGGAATTACTGGACATATTTTTTCTCTTTTACGATATTGACATTGCTTCTGACGCTCGGATTCGGCTATATTAACAAAGTGCTTCCGGCTGCTGACGGAATAATTGCATGGATAATAAAAGGATTCTTAATGTTCAGCATTTGTAATCTGGTCTTGGCTTTGCTGTACCTGCGAGACAGCAATTTCCGGTTTTACAGATCATTTTTCAAACAGAGATTGTTTTCAAGGAACGGATGATATCAATGACAGAACGAGTACGTATTTTGAATACAGAAGTAGATAACTATACGATGGATGAGGCGGTGGACGCAATCCGGAACATGGTTCTACTGCGGGGGAATGCCTATGTTGTCACACCGAATCTGGATCATTTGATCAACATTGATGAAGACCCTGAATTTGAAGCCGCCTATCGTGATGCAGATCTGATACTGGCAGACGGGATCTCTCTGGTCCTGCTGGCAAAATTGCTGCATGTCCCGTTAAAAGAGAAGGTGTCGGGAAGCGATCTTTTTCCCAGAGTTTGTGCAATGGCAGCAAGGGAAGGTTTCTCTCTTTATATCCTGGGTGCGGCAGAAGGAGTTGCAGAGAAGGCAGGAGAAAAAATGCAGGATAAAAACCCGAGCCTGGTGATTGCCGGAACATATTCACCGCCTTTCGGCTTTGAGAATGATGAGGAGGAGATCAAGCGGATTATAGAAAAGGTCACCGATGCAAAACCGGACATAATGGCTATCGCACTAGGTGGAAAAAAGGGAGAAAAGTTCATTCATCAGTACAGAGACAAACTGTCAGTCCCGCTTTCCATGTCAGTCGGCGCTGCCATAGATTTTGCGGCAGGGAATAAAAAGCGTGCGCCTGCCTGGGTATCCCGCTGCGGATTTGAGTGGCTGTATCGTGCCGTCAAGGAACCAAACAGGATTGGAAAACGCGTAATCAGGGATATTTGGGGATTGTTCCCTCTGATCCGAAAGTATAAATAATATGACAATACTTATTGATTTAACATCACTTTACTTTCATCTCACCGGGATCGAGCGCTATGCCGCCAATATGACGAAGCAAATGCTCGACCGACATCCGGAAAGCGGATATATCCTGGTATTTGCCAATGAGCTCCCTGAAATGTTTAGGGAATACAAACCCCAGGAAAACATCCGTATGCTTGTTCTGCCATGCCGTAGCAGATTGTGTTTCAATCAGGTTCGCCTGCCAGTATCTCTCTATCGGCATAAAGCAGATGTCTACTTTTTTCCGGCATTCTGCGCGCCCTGGATGTTCTGGGGACATGCTGTCGTGAGCACCATACACGACATGTCGGACTTTGAGTGCTGGCGAGGCAAGCAGAGGCTGAAGGTTCTGTATTCCAGGCTGGGAATCTATCATGCGAAGCACAGCGCGAAAAGGATACTGACTGTTTCAGAATTCAGCAAAAATAGGATCTGCAGTATCCTCGGAATAGCTCGCGAAAAGGTTCATATTGCATATAATGGAGTTTTCAATATAAAAAAAGAAAACACGAAGTCCTGGGAAGCCATTAAGGATAAATATGTGCTTCCTTCGCGATACCTGCTTTCTGTTTCGACACTGGAGCCGCGCAAGAACATAAAGCTACTGATCGATGCGTTCTCTGAGATCATGCAGGAGGATGATTCGTTGAATCTTGTTCTGTGTGGCAGAGCCGGGTGGAACATGAAGGAAGTGCTTGGAAGCATAAGCACAGCTCACGACAGGATTCGCATCACGGGTTTTATTGAGGATGAAGATTTGCCAGAGATATACAGACATGCTGAGTTATTCGTCTTCCCGTCAAAATATGAAGGATTCGGGATCCCACCCCTTGAGGCGATGAGCATGGGATGCCCGGTCATTTCTTCCGACGCTTCTTCCATGCCGGAGATTCTGGAGGATGCGGCGATATATTTTAAGAGTGATGATCGAAACGATCTTATCCGAAGAATCTGGGAAATGCTTTCCATGCCGCAGGAAGAAAAAAGAAGCATCATTGACAAGGGCCTCATGCAGGCGAAAAAATACTGCTGGGGCGACGAGTCTGAAAAGGTATATGCGGCACTGATGCAGGCGGCTAAACAAAACTGATACGCGGGTGAATACCATGATTCCGAAAAAGATACACTATATATGGCTGTCCGGTGATGAAAAGCCGGAGATGATCCAAAAGTGCCTTCACTCATGGGCGAGGATGGCGCCGGACTTCGAAGTCCGGGAGTGGAGCAGCAGAGATTTTTCGTTTGATTCGATGCCTATCTTTGTCAGGGAGGCCTATGCCGAAAAAAAATGGGCCTTCGTTTCTGATTATCTTCGCCTGTATCTGCTGTTTAATCACGGCGGGATCTATCTGGACTCTGATGTGTACCTGAAAAAGCCGTTGGATATATTTTTAGATAATTCTATGTTTTCTTTTATTGAATATCATAAGAAGGGGTTCGGACCATATCGTCATCTTCTAGATAAAGACGGGAATCCGTTGACTGAGGGGCATATACCGGGATTTGGAATACAGGCCGCTTTCATGGGCTCAGAGGAGGGGCATCCATACCTGCGCTACTGTATGGATTACTACGAGGATAGGCAATTCAGACTTTCGGACGGTCAGCTGAATACGACAGTAATTGCGCCGGATATCTTTGCACTTTGCGCCAGAGGATACGGCTTCAGATATCAGGATAAGGAGCAGCTGCTGAAGAACGGAATGCACATCTACCCGTCATCGTATGTTGCTGGATGCTTTTCCGAGGTCAGAAAGGAAAACTACGCGATTCACTGTTGCCTCGGCTCCTGGCGAAAAAGTAAAAGATTAAAATCAAAAGCTGTTCAGATGGTGCAGAAGTATTACTGGACAAAACTATACTTCTCCGAAGAAACGGAAGAAAGAGAAAAAACATCTGATGAAAGACCGAATACGTAGCGGATATTTTTTGATATGGACACTATATCTGATAGTAACTCAACCTTTGCTCAGTTCACACCTGTCCGGGCTCACATCTGAAGTTCTTGTTCACTATGCTAAAGTTTTTTCCTATGCTGCGGTCTGCCTTTTGCTGCTTGTGGACTTTTACTGTTTCCACTTAAGGAATACGGCTCTGGACCAAAGATATGATATTAGGATGATTGGTGCGAATGGTTTGAGATACCTGGGCAGACGTAATCTGGAAAACGTCATGTTGTACGGTTTGGTTACTCTTCTCTTTATGGTACTTACCGGTAATAAGAGTTATTTTCTTTTATTGCCGTTTTTCATTCTGGGTGCGGGTTATTTATTTGAGGAATGGATAAAACCTGCTTTTTTCGTAGTCGTTCTGGAATTGGTAATACAGATAAGCTTGGTCTGGAAGGGTTATGCAGAGGACAAAGTTACATCGATGTACTATGGAGAGTGTCATACTTTGGGATACGGTAACCCAAACTCTTTGGGAGTGGTTTTTTTGTTTCTCTTTTTAATTGGATGGTACCTGTACATCGATAGCAAGGCGATCACTTATGTCATGGGATTCTTTGCTGCCGTCGGAGTTTTTCTTATAAGCGGCTGCAGAACGGCCACACTAATTCTTATATTGCTGCCGGTTTTGTTTACATTGATCAGTTCAAAAGCATGGAAGAATAATAAGCAATGGACGGATTCCATAATTCGCTTCTTTCCTTTGCTTTGCGCTGGCCTGTCGTTTGGCATGGGCTTTATTCTGGAACCTTTTGACGGAAGGATGGACAGCAATTTTATCTGCAGATTTGTAGAACTCCCATACGCGCTGAAGGAATTCGGATTATCCTTTTTTCCTCGTGCTTTGAATTCTCCTGACAGAGTTTATTATCTTGATAATTATTATATTTGGCTACTTGTCTCGTGCGGGATACTGCTTTTCTTAGCCTTCCTGATTCTTAAAACTCGTATGACACACATGATTGTAAGACTGGGAGACAACAAGGTCACCGTGCTGGTCGTATGTGCTTTGTTGTATCAAATCATGGAGAAGAACGCATCCGCTCCGATCCATTATTTCCCGTATTTTTTTCTGTTTGTAAATATAAATAAAGAAGCGGAGGACGCAATGCGGGGGATAAGGAACTACTATGTTTGCGGTGACTGGGTGGGTGCCAGGCCTATGGGCGTGCACCGGTACGAAATGAATCTCCTTCGTCATTCAGATGCTTTGCTCAGAGACAGGCACGATATATCTGTTATCTTTGTCATTCCTAAAGATGCACATTTTGAGGAAAAGTTTGATGCTATTTCGATCTGTCGAACAGGCTATGTCGGAAAGCCGGATTCACTGGCGCGCAAGATACTGTCACGCTTGTGGAAAAGGTTTGTTTTTCCTACGTTCGTTATTTCTCATAATGGAATTGGTGTCGATTTGACCTTGTCTTTTCCGGGTTTACTGACCGGCGTTTATGCTTTGCACGATTGTATTATCGAAAATTATTATAACAAAGGAACTAAGGATGGCGGCTATGCAACCCGCTACATGAAAAATGTCCGAAGAATCACAGCTAACAAGGCAAATCGGATAATAACCGTTTCCGAGTTTTCAAAAAAAGAGATCGCCGATTATTATCACATTGACCCGGATAATATTTCCGTGATAGGAAACGGTTGGGAACACATCAAAGAAATCGAAGAGGATCCCGGAGTTTTTGATCGCTTGAATATTACAAAAGAAACCTCATATTGCTTCTCCTTGGGATCCAAGAATGAGCACAAGAATATAGAATGGATCATAAAGACTGCGAGGAAGAATCCGGAATATCGATTTATTATCAGTGGCCATGCTTTCGGATCTTACGATCAGATGGGGGATGTCGGAGATAATGTTATATTGACTCCGTACCTCACGGATGGGGAAATCAAAGCGCTGATGAAATACTGCAACGCATTCCTGCAGCCGAGTTTCGTGGAAGGATTCGGAATTCCGCCACTGGAAGCGCTGAGCCTGGAAAGGCCGATCATCATCTCGGATATAGAAGTTTTCCGGGAGATATACGGGGATGCTGCGCATTACATAGATCCAATCGAAGATGGTTGTTTGGTAGAAGATATTCTTAAGAAGCCTACAGCTTCTCCGGATGCAGTGTTGAAGAAGCATTCATGGAACAATGCAGCACGGGCTTTTGTTCGTGTGCTATCAGAATAATTACAAAAATAATCAAAGTAATACAATTTATTGGAACAATATGACTATAGTAGCGGCGAGGCTCTCAGATATTGCATGAAACAGTCTTAGAAAAGAGGAACAAGTACAATTATTCCATACGAAGACAATCCAATCAAAACGTCTTATGAAATACTCTGGGAAGATATAAAGAATCCCACAACATCCTCAGCAAAAAGTGTTTTTAATACTATGAGGAGAATATTTGAACACTATTTTCAGGTTATAGGTGGCTTAAAATATGAGGATTGTATTAATGAATTTGACGGAGAAGATAAAATAATTTGCAAAGCTCTAGTTGCGTTTATTAATGATGGGTCACATACAATATTTGATGATCTTGTTGTGTCGTTTGATGAATCATCTCTAGACAATTACTTAAGAGTGTTTAGATTGATTTTCGAGCGGCTGCACCAAATTGATCATTACAATATGATGATGGGTATAACTGATAAAGAATAACAAACGGCCTTGGCCGTTTTTTTAGTTACCTTATTGAGCTGTACTCTAACGGCGAAACCGCTGCGATAGAAGTAAAAATTCGAATAGGTTAGTTGTGGTGTTCTGAAAATGCTTCGAACTGAAACATATTGCAACGAAAAACAACGGCCTACCAGCCGCTGATTCCGTTTTCCCTGTTGAACCATATCTCTACCGCGAATCCCCGCCTGTAATGATAAAGGTTCGATTTGGACTTTGGTGGTGGATGATCAGGGGCTCGAACCCCTGGCCGTCTTATTGCTGCCGCGCGCAGCAAACATCTTGCACTGAACGTGACAGTGAAGGAAAGATGTTTGCGACGAGCTTGCGGCTCTGCTTTGGCCATGGGGTCTGACCCCCCCGGCCATCCTGCCCATTGAAAAACATATCACGCGGATAGTAGAATATCCCCATGAGGATAAACAGCATCGTACTCGAAAACTTCAGAAACTATAAGAACCTCGAGCTCGAATTCGATCCGAGCCGCAATATAGTCGTGGGCGAAAACGCCCAGGGCAAGACCAATCTCATCGAGGCGATATACCTGACGGCATTCGCAAAGTCCTTCCGCACCTCAAACTCCGCGGATCTCATCATGTTCGGCGCAGACTCCGGACGGGTAAGCACCTGGATCACGAGCGAGGACATCGACAAGAACATCAACATACAGATCCGCAAGGACGGCAAGAAGATGATAAAAAAAGACGGCAAGGTCATCAGGAAGACCACCGAGCTTCTGAACAACGTGGTCGTCATCATCTTCAGCCCTGACGACCTCCGGATCATAAAGGACAGCCCTGAGAGGCGCCGGAACTTCATAAACCGCGAGCTCTCGCAGATGAGACCGGGGTATTACGATGCGCTCAGAAGGTACAACGAGGCGCTCCGCGAGAAGAACGCCCTGCTGAAGGGGTACTTCAATATAAGGAAGAAAACATTTTCGCGCGCCGACAACCTGAGCCTGAACGACGCCGCGGCCGGGGCGGTCGCCGATGAGAGAAGCCCGTACGACAACAGCCGCAGGTACAACGAGGAGATGATGGACATCTACGACAGACAGCTCGCGGACTCGGGCTACGAGATCATCAGGTACAGAAAAGAGTTCATCGAGATGCTGAGCAGCGAGGCCGGCGAGATAATGAGCAAGATCTCGGGAGGAAGAGAGGAGCTGCGCATAGAATACAAGACGTCATGCGACTACGTGACGGGTACCGAGGGGCGCGAGATACTCTGCAGACAGTTATTCCACAACAGGGACAGGGACATATACAATGGTTATGCAGGCATCGGACCGCACCGCGATGACATAGAATTCTATATCAACGGCAAGGATGCGAAGAAGTACGGCTCGCAGGGTCAGCAGAGGACGATCGCCCTCTCGCTCAAGCTCGCCGAGATAAGGATCGCAAGGCAGATGCTAGACGAGCCGCCGGTGCTGCTGCTCGACGATGTGCTGTCAGAACTCGACCTCGACAGGCAGAGGTTCCTCGTAAGCGAGATAGACGATGTGCAGCTTTTCATCACATCCGCTGAGCTCAATGAAGAGGTCGTGGGAGCCCTCAGAGGAGGTACCCTCTTCAGGATCGAGGACGGCAGCGTGACTCGCGTGGACAAATACTGAAAGGCCGGCCAGGGGGTCTGACCCCCTGACCAGAAGAGAAATGGAAACAGTAAAAGAGATCAGACAGAACCAGGATATGAAAATGATGCTCAGGACGGTGCTTGTCATCGCCCTTTGCTTTCTGCTGACTTCGACCGGATGGCTGTCCTGGGAGTATCATCTGCTCGTCCAGATGCCCGCTGACAGAGTGGACCTTTATACGATGGTCGCAGGATATCTGCTGCAGGCAGCTGGCATCGGGCTCTTCGCTTTCCTTGCAGGAAGAAAAAAGAACATCGAAAGATCCGTACTACGTCTAGCTCTGGTCATGCACATGCTCTTCATGTTCCCGGCAGTCGTCAGCCCGTACCCTGCGGCGACCCTGATCTTCGGATTTCTTATGAACCTCGCATGCGGGGTCATAGCCGGCTGCTATCTGTATGAGCTGGCAAAGTATGCGCCTGCCGCCCGCAGAGCGACTTCCTTCGGCATAGCATACGCAGCCTCCATACTCGGATCGTGGCTGCTTTCGGTGATAGACGGAGGCAGACTATACTACTCTGAAAAGGTGCTCCTGATCTGCGTATTCATTACAGCAGCGGTCTTCGCGCTGACATTCATGGAAAGATACTCGGAATCAGACACAGAATCAGAGTCTGAAGAAGAACCAATCAGCAGAAACAGTAAAGCACCGGACCATAAACTCATACTGGCCGCTGCTCTGATCGTAATTCTCTTCAGCACGGTCAACGGGAGCGCGTTCGGCTTCCCTGCAGCAGATCTGGGAAGTTCAGTCAAAGTCGAGCTCTCGCGTCTGTTCTACGCCGCAGGCCTCATGATCGCCGGATTCGTATCCGACAGAAGCAGAAAGACCGGTGCGATCTGCGCGCTGACCGCCCTGATGATACCGTTTGTCATCATGTCGCTCCGCGCTGAATCAATATCCGTTGTCATATTCTGGGCTCTCGGATACTTTACATTCGGATTCTACGCTGTATACAGGATCATCCTCTTCTCAGACATGGCATCGGAGTACAGACTGCTCTGGATGTCCGGTCTCGGACTGATGGCAGGCAGGATCGGCGACGCTGCCGGAGAAGTGATATGCCTCCTTCTGAAGGATCGCCTTGCCGTGCTGGTCACTGTTACGGCAGTCCTCTTCGTCGCGGCGGTGAGCGTGTTCTTCAGGATCTATCAGATGCTGTATCTGCCTGCATATAAAAAGGAGCGAAGCAAAGAGGAATACTTTGCCGCATTCACTGCGGAGCACGACCTCTCTTCGAGAGAGCAGGACATGCTGAAGCTGCTGCTCGAGAAGAAAAGCAACGACGAGATCGCTGAAGAGCTCTTCATTTCCGAAAACACAGTGAAGTTCCACATACATAATCTTCTGCAGAAAACAGGCTGCAAAAACAGGAATGAGCTTATATCATACTACAGCGTATATTTCACTGACGAGAAGCTCGAAAGCCTGTGATTTCAACGGACCTACCCTAAAACTACCTTGAGACCATGCGGATTATGCCGTAGGCTCAAGGTGTATTTTTATGTGTTTTTACTGATTTGAAGAAAGCAGAGGATAAAGAAGATGACAGGTATGAAGAAGAAACTTGCTTCATTGCTTCTGATGCTGACTCTGATCATGTGCCAGATGCCGACCCTGGTTTTCGCCAATGATGTGCCGGCAGATGTGCCGCCGGCCGACCAGCAGGAGCAGACGGTCGGACAGGATGGCCAGAATGATCAGAACGGCCAGCCCATCGGCGGTCAAATGAACCTTGCGAATGCCGGGGACAATGAAG
>Ga0256405_10008924_pt1 | contig 14021 bp, 8 predicted proteins | sample RumenRJG_02DNA_FD_189096 | JGI IMG/M metagenome (GOLD analysis project Ga0256405, IMG submission 189096) | Bovine rumen microbial communities from Lethbridge, Alberta, Canada - RJG_02 | ecosystem: Host-associated > Mammals > Digestive system > Stomach > Rumen | place: Canada: Alberta | collected...
GGAAGGCAAATTTGAGTCAGCAAACCAAAAGTTCCTTTCGGCATTGGGTTACCGTAAAGACGAATTAATTGGCAGAAATATCCGTACAATTTTGTCTGACGAGTATGTTAAGAGTTTTGATATTATCTGGCAAAATATTTGTCAAGGACAATCATATCAAAGTACAATCAATCAGAAAAACAAGCATGGTGAAATTGTTTGGCTTTTAACACAGTATACATCAATATTTGACCCAAAAGGCGATGTGGTACGTATTCTGTTTATAGCGAACGATATTACAGAACAGAAAGTTACAGAAGAGAAAAACAAACGACTTCTTGCAGAATCCACCGAGCGTGCCGAAATGCTTATGGCAACTCAGGAAAGTATGGCTAAAAACAGAATCGAGATGGTGTCAGTCATGACCGCTATCGACGAAACACTTATGAAAGCCGAGTATTCTGTAGAAGGTAATTTGTTGTCAGCCAACCAGAAACACATCAAAACCATGGGTTATGACTTTGAAAAAACAAAAGGTACCAACATCCTTACCTTCATTCCGGATGAAGAAATTGTTGAATTCAAGTCATTATGGCAAAGTGTTTGTGAAGGTAATTTACACCAGATGACAGTAAAACGTAAGAGTAAACTTACTGGAAACGATATTTGGCTTATCAACCAGTATACACCGGTAAGAGATACTAACGGAAAAGTTTTCAAAGTGCTTTACACCGCGTTTGATATTACCTCTCACAAGGAGATTGAGGAACAAGCAATGAAGCAAGTGGAAACCCTTAGAAAACAAAACCACGAACTTGCTGAACAGTTGGAAACAATCAAAACAAGAGAGACTTCGTTGAAGAATCAATTGGGTGAAATAGAGAAAGTAAACAGCCTTGTTGACAGCGGACAACAAACCTCGCTCGATGATAAATATCACAGTTGGCTGAAGAGTTTTGACAATTAGTCTAAAAAAATGAGGTAAAATTTTTATTTGTTAAAAAAAAATCCGTAATTTAGCAACAATATTTGAAAAGCATAATGGCACAACAGGATACTAACATATCAACTCAAGAGGCTAATACATCAGGCAGTTCTAATATGGTGTTGACATATACCATTGTAGGATTCCTGATAGGATTGCTGTTTCCATTGGCTTCTATTTTTGTGTACATCTTTGATAAGTCGTTAACATTCAACCTAAACAGTATCGAACACATGCATAAGTCGTCGTTGGCTTATGTGTTGGATATGGCTCCTTTTGTTATTGCTTTGATATTCTTCTATTTTGCTCGAAGAAATCGTCAGCAAAACAAAAAGTTGGAAATTATGCTTGCAGAAAAAAATGAGATTTTCCGCAAGAACTCTATGATTGCGAAACGAATTGGTGAAGGTGATTTGTTTTTTGACACTTCAGATATTGATGAAGACGACCTTTTGGGCCGCTCGTTGTTGATAATGAAAAACAACCTTGTGGCAACATCCAAACGTGAAAACGAACAAAGTTGGATTGCAAAAGGTAAGGAAATCATTGGTGATATTCTTCGTCAGCGCAATAATATCAACGAGTTGGCTTACGAAACAATTATCAATTTGATAGAATATATAGGTGCAGTACAAGGTGCATTTTATTTATATGACGATGACAAACAAGTTTTGATTAATATTGCAACTTATGCTTACAATCGTAAGAAGTATATTACACAAGAATTCAAAATCGGTATCGGACTTGTAGGTCAGACAGCTTTTGAGCGCGATATTATATATCGAAAAGAAATTCCGGATGATTATGTAACAATAAGTTCCGGTATTTTGGGCGATCAAAAGCCGCGTACATTATTGCTTTCACCGCTTATTAACGACGAAAAGTTGCAAGGCGTAATAGAATTTGCGTCTTTGGAAGAAGATATGCCGGACAAATTGTTGCAACTTATCAAAGAAGTAAGTGCGATTATTGCGCAGACAATCTTCAACTTGAAAGTTAATACAACCACCGAAAAACTTTTGCAGGAAGCGCAGACAATGACCCGTCAACTTCAGAAAAACGAGGAAGAACTTCGTAAGAATGCAGAAGACATGAAAAAAGCGCAGATGGAACTTCAAGAGACCAACAAGAAATTGGAGGCACAGATTCGCGAGGTGGAACGTGGTCAAAAACGTCAGTATGCATTGCTTGAAAATGCGTCTGAGGTCATCTCAATTTACGACGAAAGTGCGATTGTAACATACGAAAGCCCGTCTTCAAAGAGCATTTTGGGTTACGATCCTGATTATATTGTTGGCAAAACAGCATACGAAAAGTTTGATGACAACTCAAGAGAAAAATTCCATGATGTTTTCAAACAGCTGATTGCTCAGCCGGAAAAACCTGTAACATTTGAATATCAGTTCAAAAAATCGAATGATGAGATTTTGTGGCTTGAAGCAACCGGACGAAACCTTTTGAGTAATGCTGCTATCCAAGGTATTATTTTTAATACACGAGATATTACCGTAAGAAAAATTGCAGAAAAAGCACAGCGTATGCAAGGTGAAATGCAGGCACTTTCCGAAAACTCTTTGGATGCAATTTTGCGACTTTCACCTGAAGGCAAATTTTTCTATGTCAATCCTGTTGCAGAACAGTTTACGCGTGTTAAAAAGGATGATTTGTTGCAACACCAAATAGATGAAGTAGAACTTGATGAAAAAATTGCAACATTTTTCAAGGAGTCGTTGGAACAAGTCGTTCATAATCAGCGTATGTTTGATACAGAAGCTACCTTCCCTCGAGATGGTAAAGAAGATATTATTATCCAATTTAATGCCATTCCGGAGTACAACAAGGAAAAAGAGCTTGAAACCATTTTGTTTGTGGCTCACGATATTACCGAGCGCAAACGTATTGAAATGGAAATTGAAGAAAAGAACAAGAGTATTACCGAGTCAATCAACTATGCTCAAAGAATTCAGTCTGCGATTATTCCGAGTCTGGATGCAATAGAGGCTCGTTTGCCGAAGTTCTTTATGTTCTATCGTCCGCGTGATGTTGTAAGCGGTGATTTCCCGTGGTTCTTTGAAAAAGACGCCAACATCTATATTGCGGCAGTTGACTGTACCGGACACGGTGTGCCGGGTGCGTTGATTTCATTTATCGGATATTTTAATCTTAACAGAATAGCAGAATATTCAGACAAACTTAATGCTGGTCAGATACTTGATGACTTGCATCTTGGAGTTAGAAAGACTTTGAAACAAGATCGTGATGATACAGAAGCACGAGATGGCATGGATATTGCTTTATGTAAGATTAATTTTGATACAAAAACTTTACACTTCTCAGGAGCTCACAGACCGCTTTATTATCTGAATAATCAGAAGGAGTTGGTAAAATATCGCGGAACTCCTCAAGCTATCGGTGGTAAACCGACAAGAAAGGGTAAAGAAAAAGAGTTTGAAGATCACGAAATTCAATTTAATGCAGGAGAAAAAGTATTTTTCTTCTCCGATGGTTTGCCGGATCAGATAGGCGGCGATGCAGGACGAAAATATCGTCCGGGACGTATCGAAGAGTTGATAACAGCAAATCCGGATTATTCAATGGCTCAATACAAAGAGTTGTTTGAGAAAGATTTTATTGAATGGAAGGGCGTAAACAAACAAGTAGACGATATATTATTAATCGGCATAGAGTTTTAATAGTCTCATAATATTTTACAAAAAATCATATTATGGCAAGTATAAAGGATCATAAAGAGTCGCTAGATTTTGTTTATGACTTCTACGTAAAGATGAAGCGAAACAAGATAAATTTGGCGTACGAGGGCGAGATAACGCATCAGATCACAAAAGCGTTCACCTCACTCACCGAAACCAATATGGCGCGGGAGGAGGATGCAAGTTCTGTGCAGAAGAAGGTGTTCCATGTTATGGTGGAGTGTCTTCAAAACATCAGTAAGCACTCGGAAAGCGCGCCAAACGGGTCAGCCAAAGACGGACGTGGTATTTTCATGGTCTCCAAGGGCGATACCGAATATAATGTTACTACAGGTAATATTATAAAAAATGAAAATGTTGAAAAACTCCGTGGTATATTGGAGAATATCAACAAATTAGATAAAGATGGGTTGAATAAACTCTATAAACAGCAAATGCGTGATGGTCATATTTCAGACCGTGGCGGTGCTGGTTTGGGTTTTATTGATATTGCGAGAAAAACAGGAGAGAAACTTCTTTACAGTTTTCTCAAAATAGACAGTACCAATTCATTTTTTGTATTAACATCAACTATTTCCAGAATTAAAGAATAAAAATTTATTATTATGTCAGTTATAAAAATTCAAGGTTCAGACGATACCCCAACAGTTGTCCTCGATAAGGAAAACAACATATTTGAAATTTCAGGCAGATCTTTGCCGGAAGATGTAGTTGCATTCTATAATCCTATTTTGGATTGGCTTTCAGAATATGCAAAAGATCCTTTGGACAAAACAGTTTTTAACTTCAAATTGGAGTATTTTAATACTGCTTCTTCAAAATTGTTGCTTGATGTGCTTTTGAAACTCGAAGACATCAACAGTGCAGGTCATGATGTGCTCGTAAAATGGCATTATCCTGATGATGATGAAGATATGGAAGAAGCCGGTGAGGAATATTCTGATATTGTAGATGTTCCTTTTGAACAAGTTCCTTATACTATTGATTAATTTTTGTAGTATAATATTAAAATTAAAACTCAACTAACTTAAAATCAGTATAGTTTTATTAGAATCGTAGCATTATGAGTGAAGAGATATTAAAAGCTTTGATCCAGATGTTTGCCCTTATTGCTAAGCAAGACGGCGGTATCGAGGAATCTGAGTTGCATTATGTGGAAAGTTTTCTTATATCGCAATTAGGTGCCGAGGCTTCCCTGCCTGTAATGCAAGATTTTAAGAAACAAGTTGGTCTTATCGAAGATGAGAAAACTCGCAGAAAAAAAGAGCGCGAACGTCTCAAGGCTTTGGAGTTGGGTAATGATCCTGCTAAAAAGGCTCGTGAGGAAAAAGATGCGCAGCTTACTTCTGTTAAGGAATCTGTAAGAATTCTTGGTCTTTGTAAAAAGATTAACAAAACTATTAACAATAAGCAGAAAGTTGTCGTTTTTGTTCGTCTTTACGAATTGGTAAATACTAGTAAGAAGTTTACCGAACAGCGTATGGCGATTATCAACACTGCCGGTGAGGTTTTTAATTTTAAGGCTGAGGTTATCAACGAAATTAGAAATTTCGTTATCAACAACGAATTAGAGCAGTTGGACTATCCTCAGATTCTTTCAATCAACGACAATGATTACGAATTCAAGCAAGCAAAACAAATACGTTGCGAAGGTTTGGATTCTGATATTTTCATTCTCCGTCAGGAGATGGAAACCGAAGGCGGCGAACTTTACTTTATGCGGTATACCGGTAGTCACGATGTTTTCTTGAACGGTAGTCCTATCTTCAGTGACCGTATATATGCTTTTGCGCCTGGTGCTACTCTTAAGATGTCTAAAGGTCGTCCTATTTATTATAGTGACGTTGTAGCGACTTTCCAGGCTGATAAAACTTTTGCAAATCTTTCTTTCAATGTCAGTGATTTGGAATTCAGATTTCCAAACAATGCTATTGGATTAAGAAATATCAATTTTTCCGAGTGTCAAGGTCGCTTGGTTGGTATTATGGGAGCTTCCGGTGCCGGCAAAACTACATTGTTGAATGTGTTGTCCGGAATTACTACACCGTCACAAGGTTCTGTAAAAATCAATGGTATCGACCTTCACCGAGAAAAAGAAAAACTTGAAGGCGTTATTGGTCTTATCCCGCAGGATGATCTTCTTATTGAAGAGCTTACTGTTTTTGAGAACTTGTATTTCAGCGCAAAGTTCTGTTTCAAGGATATGCCGGAACAGGAAATCAAGGATAAGGTGGATTCTGTTTTGAAATCTTTGGGTCTGTACGACAGAAAGGATTTGAAAGTTGGTAATTCACTCAACAAACTTATTTCCGGTGGTCAGCGTAAACGTTTGAACATCGCACTTGAGTTGATTCGAGAGCCTTCGGTTTTGTTTGTGGATGAGCCGACTTCAGGTTTGTCTTCTCGAGATTCTGAAAATGTAATGGACCTTTTGAGTGAGTTGACTTTGAAAGGTAAACTCATTTTCGTGGTTATTCACCAGCCGTCATCTCAGATTTACAAGATGTTTGATAAGATGATCATTCTTGATACCGGTGGTTACATGGTTTATTATGGTCATCCTACTGATGCTATCTCGTATTTTAAGACTATCGACGGTCAGGTAAAAAGCGAAGAAGGTGAGTGTCCGCATTGCGGTAATGCTACTCCGGAGGTGATTTTCGATATTATCGAGGCGCGTAAGGTAAACGAGTTCGGTTCGTGGTCAAACGATCGAAAGTTGAAACCGGAAGAGTGGGAGAAAAAATTTCATGAGTTGATAACGCCTGAAATTATTCCTGATGTAAAAAGCGAGCCACCTCGCAATTTGCATGTGCCGAATTGGCTTCAACAGTTTGTAACATATTTGCGACGTGATTTCAAAGCCAAAGTTTCAAATTTACAATATGTATTCTTGAATCTTATTGAGGCACCGCTTTTGGGTTTCATCTTAGCATTCTTGATTAGATATACTGCGGCTGACAAACCACATTATATTTTCTTTGAAAATGAGAACATCGTTCCTTATATTTTTATGAGTATAATTGTGGCGTTGTTCTTGGGATTGACAGTTTCGGCGGAAGAAATTTTCCGAGATAGAAAGATATTAAAGCGAGAAGCATTTCTTAATCTTTCGCGATCCAGTTATTTGGTGGCAAAGGTTGTGATTCTTACATTGATATCAGCAATCCAATCGTGGTTGTATATCCTTGTCGGAAACTCAATACTGGAATTTGGAGAGATGTTTTTCTCTTACTGGTTGGTATTGTTCCCGATGTGGGTGTTGGCAAACATGATGGGTTTGAATATTTCCTCGGCGTTCAATTCAGCTGTTACAATTTACATCCTTATACCGTTGCTTATGATTCCACAGATGGCATTAGGCGGTTCGATGTTCAGTTTCGATAAATTGAATCAGGTAATTGGTAGTGTCGGCAAAGTTCCTATCATTGCAGAGGTAATGGCATCTCGTTGGGCTTACGAAGCGTTGATGGTAAAACAATTCAAAGACAACAGCTACGAAAAGCATTTTTATGAATATGATAAGCAAAGTAGTATTGCCGAATTCAAGCAAGGACGTTATGCACCTAAACTTGAGGATTTTAATCTCGATGCAAAAAAATGTTGGGAAAAGATGGACGAAGATCCTGACAGTGATATAGATAGTTTAAAGGCAGCTGAAGAATCAGCACTTGCTTTGTTGCGAGAAGAAATATCCGCAGAAATGCATCGTGTAGAAGAGGTTGAATTTGATAATTTGGAAGATCTTACAGTAGAAAAATACAACGAAGATATTTATGATGCTGTAGATTCATATATTAAAGATTTGAAAGCTTACTACGCAAAACGTTTAGCAAGTTCAGAGGCAGCAAAAGACGCGTTTGTCGAAAATATTAATTCACAGAAGCCGGGTTGGGTTAACAATCGTAAAAACAGGTATCATAACGAAAAATTACAAGAAATTGTAAAAAATTCATTTGATAAAAATAAAATAATTCGTTATAAAAACCGTTTAATTCAACAGTTGGATCCAATATTTTTGGATGCTGATAATTCAGGGTTCTTTGGATTTAGGGCACATTTTTATGCCCCACGTAAGTGGTTTTGTGGAAGATACTACGATACGTTCTCATTCAATATAGTAATTCTTTGGCTGTTTTGTATAATATTTTACGTAACATTATACTTTGATTTGCTGAGAAAATTAGTTGATTGGGCTGGTAATTTGTCTTTCAAAACAGTTACAGACAAAATAACGAGTAAATTCATAAAAAAAGATTCTGAGAAAATTGATGATAAAAAGTCGGAAACTGTAGAGAAAAAAACGAAGATAGAAGATAAAACCGAACAAAAGCCACAAGAAATCGTAGAAGAAAAGAAAGAAGACTAAATTTTTTTTATAATTTTGTGCTTTTGGTAAGTTAATTTATTAGTATATTTGAACACAAAAGTTAGAGAAGTATCATGCACAGAAAATGGCTATATTCATTTGCGTTGGTCTGTATGGCGTTCTTGCAATTTAATTGCGGGGGCTGTGAATCCAATTCAGATGATGACATCAAATTTTTACCACAGGATGACATGAGTTCTACCGATGTTAACTACAATTCGGATGCGATGAATGAAGTTATAGGTAGTTTTTCATCACCGGTGGAAATGGCAGCTATGCTGAAAAGTTCCGACGTGCCTTTTAACAACCGATATTTAGTCGATCCGGATATGGTAAAAGACTATACAACAAGTTTTAAAAGAGCATTAGGTTTAGGTGTGTTAAGTGCCGACTTAGGATACTTAAATGTATATTCAAAAACCTCAATGATTTTGGATTACTTGGTATCTATTCGTCAAATAACCGAAGAATTGAAACTTGGGCAGTTCTTTGATTTTCAATCATTGAAACGTTTGGCAACTTCTGACGACAATATCGATTCGTTGTTGATAATGTGTGTTCAGAGTTATCAGAACATGGATGAACACTTGAGAAATAATCAGAGAAGTAATCTTAGTGCTTTGATGGTTACAGGTGTATGGGTTGAATCGATGTATCTTGTAACTCAAGTAGCGAAAGAACAGACAACTGAAGAGTTGAAAAATACAATCGGTGAACAAAAACAGATTCTTAACCATCTTTTACCAATATTAAAATTATTTGTGAAAGATACAGATAAGAATTTTACTGAATTGGTACAAAACTTGGAGGAGTTGAAAGAAGTATTGGACGTAGTAAAAATTACCGTTCATGAAAAATCAGATCTTCCTCAGCGTACTGATGGAGTAATAGAACAAAATGAAGAAAGTATTGTAACAGTTTCCAGCGAAGAGCTTCAGGAAATTATTGCTACAACAGATAAGATTCGTAATAAAATTATAAATTAATTGCTTTATAATATGAAAAGACTGTTTATTATATTAGTTTTTGCAATTGTGGCTATCGCAATGTCAACTTCAAAAGCAGATGCTCAATGTAAACAACAAGTGGTGTATCAGTGTGCTACACAAACTGAAAAAGCTATCTATTTGCGTGATTTCAATACCAAGTTGAAACGTGATGCTGCTGATGAAGAAACTGGTATGAAATGGACTGTAGTACTAAACAAAGGTACTCAATATAGATTTTCTCTTTGTGCTCCCGAAGGTTTTCAAGATCAGGTAGTACTGACTCTTTACGATGGAGAACATCCTGAAAATTCTAAACCTTGGGGTAGTACATACGACAAAACAACAAAGTCTGATAGAAAATCATTCGACTTTATTTGTAACAAAACAGCCATGTATTACATTTCAATCCGTTTCAAAGCCGGCGAAGGTAACAAGAAAGCATGTGCTGTTGGTATCCTATCTTTTGTAGGAAAGAGCACAAAATAATAAATTTCAATGTTTTAAATTTGAAATAGAAGCTATTGTAATCCCGATTTTTTTACTCTGATTGCGAGTCGAAAAAATTGGGGTGCAATAGTTTTTGTATTAAAGTTTTGTTGTTGTAAGTTTAGTAACTAAAACATAAAAAATGAAAAAACAAATTATAAAAGTTTTTTATGATTCAAAAAAAAAGGTCTATGAGAAAGCTGATTTTATGATTGTCAACTTAGAATCTGAGGATATTATTTGCTCAAGTGCTAATCAAAATTCAAATCCCGGAAACGGAGGTGAGAATGCCGGTAATTCTGTTACACCAGGTTCTCATTCTCAAATGGGTTCTGTTCTTGAAAATTGGAATAATAATACACCAAGTCTTCTTGATGAGTAGGTTTTGCTTTTGTATAAATCGCCGTGCGGATGTTCGGTTTTTATATTTTAAAAGTTAACTTCATCCTCTAAATTTCCCATATTAAAAATAATTCGGAAATTAATTGATTCTTATAGTTATATTATAATTACAAAAGCTATTGTAAAAATTTTTACAGTGGCTTTTGTCTTTTTTTACAGTGATTCTTTTATTTTTAATTTCTATTATACTTTTCTTTTTATACTTGTTAAAACGTTTGTGCAATCGTTTGCATATTTTTTTTATAAAAAAATATCTATTTATTCTTTTTTTTAATTTACAATAATTTAAATTTGTGGTGTTGTTACTTGATATCATAATACTTTTTTAAGGTATTAATTACATTAATTAATTCCGTAATAAAGTATTTGATAATCAATGAAATATGTTTTGATATTAACAATTATTCTAAGAGTTTTTAAAAATAATTTAATATTTAATTGTGAATATTAATTTTATTATTTACCTTTAAACCGAAAAAATTATAGCGTTTTACTGAATCTATGATTTGGTAGCTTACTAATTCTCAAATATTTAATTAAATTTATTTAAAACAATTAAAACACAAAAAATGGACTGTAAGACATTAAATTTGCGTTATCTGGTGGCAAGACTGCTGCTATGCATAACATTTCTGGGACTTACGTCTGTCGCCTTTGCTCAGAGAACTATCACTGGTAAGGTTGTAGACGAAAATAGTCAGCCTTTAATTGGAGTTACTGTTGCTGTTCAGGGTACTACTTCGGGTACTATTACTGATATCGATGGTAAATACACCCTTACTATTCCGGCAGGACAAGACAACAATCAAATTGTCTTTTCTTTTATCGGTTACGAATCTGTGATGACCAAGGCTCCTGAATCAGGAAAGTTGGATATTCAGATGAATCCTTCTGTTACAGAACTTAATGAAGTTGTTGCTATCGGTTACGGTACAAAACGTAAGGGCGACCTCACCGGTTCTATTGCCTCAGTTTCCGAAAAAGACTTCAACGGCGGTGTGGTTTCTTCGCCTGAACAACTTATCAACGGTAAAGTTGCCGGTGTTCAGATTATGAGTAAAGGCGGTTCGCCATCGTCTGGTAGCTCTATTAAAATTCGTGGTGGTGCTTCTTTGAATGCTACCAACAACCCTCTTATCGTTCTTGACGGTGTACCTTTGGAAAATGGTGGTATCAAAGGTAACGATAATAATTTTCTTGCTCTTATCAATCCGGCTGATATCGAATCGATGTCAGTTTTGAAAGATGCTTCTTCTACTGCTATTTACGGTTCAAGAGCATCAAACGGTGTTATCATTATTAATACCAAGAAAGGTGTTAAGGATAAAATGAAAGTTAATTTTAATTCTACAAATTCTGTTTCTTTCAAAACAAAAACTGCTGATATGCTTTCTCGTGATGAGTTTATTGATGTTATCAACAAGTATGGTAATGAATCTAATAAGTCTCTTCTCGCTGAAAATCTCGCTAAGGAAGATAATAATACAGATTGGATTGAAGAAATTTTCCAACCGGCATTCGCTACTGATAACAATTTGAGCGTTTCCGGATCTATTGCTAAGGTTCTTCCTACACGTATTTCTGTCGGATATTTGGCTCAAGACGGTATTTTGAAGTCAGATAATACAAAACGTTATACTGCAAACCTCAATCTTAATCCGAGTTTCTTCCATGATGCTTTGAAAGTAAATGTAAATGTAAAAGCATCTTACAATGATAATACTTTTGCTGATCAAGGTGCAATTTATACTGCTACAGTTTTTGATCCTACTTATGCTGTAAAATCCGGCGATCCTGATGCTTTCGGCGGTTGGAACGAGCCTTATACTGTAGATGATAACGGTAAAAAAACTCCATATACTAATGCGTCAGGCAACCCTGTTGCTCTTCTCGACTATTACAGAAGTACTTCTACTGTAAAACGTATCATTACAAATGTTGATGTTGACTATACATTTCCGTTCCTCAAAGATTTGAGAGCTCACGTTACCGGCGGTTTTGATGGTGGTAAAGGTGAAGGTAATGTAAAATATCCTTACGGGATGTTCAAAGATTTCGGCACATACGGTCGTAACTATGATTATGGTCCACAGACTCAAAAGAATACACTTTTTACAAGTTACTTGTTTTACAGCAAGAAAAATGATTTTATGAATTTCGATTTTACAGCCGGTTATGATTTCCAGAAATGGAACAGCAATACACCATCTTATTGGGAATATTCATACCTTGGCAAAACCGAAACCGACCAGATAATTTTACATCTTGAAGAAGATTATACTCACGTATTGTTGTCATACTACGGCAGAGCAAATATTTCTTTGTTAGGTAAATATATGTTTACTGCTACTGTACGTCGCGACGGTACTTCAAGATTTTCTAAAGATCAACGTTGGGGTACATTCCCTTCATTTGCAGTTGCTTACAGACTTTCTGAAGAATCATTTATGGAAGGTTTAAGAGATGTTGTTAACAATATCAAACTTCGTGCAAGCTGGGGTATTACCGGTCAGCAGGAAGGTATTGGTAATTATAATTATCTTTCTACTTACAACCTTTCGAGCGAGGGTGCTCAGTACAGATTCGGTGATACATATTACAACATGTACCGTCCGGCAGCTTATGTTTCCAACCTTAAATGGGAAACTACTGAAGCTTGGAACTTTGGTGTTGACTTTGGATTCTTAAACGATAAAGTAACAGCTTCTGTTGACTATTACACTCGTAAGACAAAAGACCTTATGGCAAAAGTTCCGGTGGCTGCAGGTACAAACTTCGCTTCTGAAATCACAACAAATGTTGGTAACGTAGATTCTAAAGGTGTTGAAATCGTTCTTGGTTATTCACCAATCCAAACCAAAGATTGGGGACTTGACCTCAATTTCAATGCTACATGGCAAGATAACAAAATCTCTAACCTTCGTCTTTCTGAGAACGCTGAAATTTCTCCAACTCTCGTAGGTGAAACTGTTAACTTTCATAAATATCAGGTATTTATGGAAGGTTATACTCCTTATACATTCTACCTCAAACATCAACTTTATGATGCAGATGGTAATCCTATTGAAGGTGCATACGCTGATCTTGATGAAAGCGGTGATGATTCTGAACGTGACCGTTATTTCTGTCATTCAGCTTTGCCTGATTGGATTATGGGATTCTCATTCAACCTTAGATACAAGAAGTTTACACTTTCATCTTCACTGAGAGCTAATATCGGTAATTATGTTTACAACGGTATGTCTGCCGGAACAGGTGCTTTTGAAAGTTTAGGTTACAACAACTACCAAAATCTTAATATCAGTTCTTCTGTTCTTGATACCAAATTCAATGTACGTCAGATGTATTCAGATTATTATCTTGAGAATGCTTCATTCTTGAAGATGGACAACATCAGCTTGAGTTATAATTTTGGTAGAATTACTAAATATTTTGGTCTCAACGCTACATTTGGTGTTCAAAATGTATTTACAATTACAAAATACACCGGTGTTGATCCTGAAATTGAAAACGGTATCGACAACAATTTTTATCCGAGACCGAGAATTTTCTCTCTCAGCTTAGGATTTGATTTTTAATTAATTGAGAATTTTAAATTTTAGAATCAGAACAAAATGAAAAAAATAGGATATATTGCGGCAGCCGCTTTGTCTGCAATGATGTTTATGTCATCATGTGACGAATTGGATCAGTATCCGAAAACCGAAACCTCGTCAAACGTAGTTTATTCTACGCCCGAAGGTTACAAACAGGCTCTTGCAAAAATTTATGCAGCATACGTAATCCGTGGTCAGGAAGAAGGCGGCGGCAAAGGCGACCTCATTGAAGAAGATCCTTATTACTGCTCACGTGCATGTTTCAATCTCCAAGAATGTGGTACTGATGAAATTATGTTTACTTGGGCGGTTTCTGACGAGTTGAAAGAAATCAGTCTTCTTCAAGGTCTCAACGGTCAATCTAAATGGATTGCCGGAGCTTATTATACACTTTACTATATCGTAACACTTTCCAACGATTTTATTCGTAATTGCGAAGGCGGTGATGCAGAAATCGAACTTATGAAAAACGAAGCTCGTTTTATGCGTGCTTATGCATACTCT
>Ga0256405_10008925_pt1 | contig 14020 bp, 8 predicted proteins | sample RumenRJG_02DNA_FD_189096 | JGI IMG/M metagenome (GOLD analysis project Ga0256405, IMG submission 189096) | Bovine rumen microbial communities from Lethbridge, Alberta, Canada - RJG_02 | ecosystem: Host-associated > Mammals > Digestive system > Stomach > Rumen | place: Canada: Alberta | collected...
GGCGTTCAGCACGTACTTACCGTTGGGAACGCTCAACTCCTGGCTCAGGACGAAGGTCGACATGTAAGACTCGGCGCAGTTGTTGATATTGTTACCGCCAGACAGGTTGTAGGCAACGCCCTCGTTGGCCATTGTCCATGCATCGACGTTGCGGTTGTTACGTCCGAAGTTCGGGTCGAGGATAAGGAACGTAGCGTCGACGCCGTTATCCGCAGTGGCGGCATCGAGCGTAGCCTTCATCTCGTCTTCAGAAATAATCTGCCACTGGGCATTCTCGCCGTCGGCAACATTCTTGCCGAGCACGGTCGACGTGCCGTCGTAGCCGAAGAGCTTCTCGTCGGGGCTGGCGATGGTGTAGACACCCTTGGTCTTAGTCTTGTTGATGCTCAGACTCATCGGGTTGGCATTGTCCATGTAGTCGCCCTCGAAGTAGTAGGCTGTACCGCCGTTGCTCACCTGAGACTCCATCTTGTAGATGCCATCACCCTGGTCGTGCAGCGTCACGAACTCAGCATGCTTCACCAGTGAGCCGCGTGTGCCCCAGTCGTTGCCAGCGCCCCAGAACAGGCCGCTGCCAACATTCTTCAGGTAGTACTTGCCAGTAGCCAAGGTTGCAGGAACAGGCTTGGCGACGACGCCCTCCTTAGAGGTGGGCCAGAAGAACTGTGTGCCCTCGGCGTCGATACCGACGATACCCTCGATGGTCTTGATATACTCGGGCAGTTCGAAGAACACGTTGAAATAGTCATCAATACGGATGCTGTTTCCGGCAGCGTCGGTGAGTACGCGGAAGCCGTAGCGATCTCTGTCGGGACGGACATTAGAGAGCGTCACGAAGCGTGCCAGAGACTCTTCCTTCAGAGCCTCCTCAATGGTGATGGGCTTGCTCTGGGCGGTACCCTTCTCTACCTTGAACTCAGAGTTCTTGGTCTTGGCGCTATGCGTCAGGATAGGCATTCGCTTGAAGTCCTTGTTCTTACCGATGATGAAGCCGTTAAGCTTCTGACCAACGTAGAACTGTATCTGGGTCTCGCGGAAGACAATGGCACCGGAAGCGTCTTCAACGAAGACGTTATCGCCCTTGACATAGGTGACGACGGCGTCGTTGAGCATCAGGGTGTCCTCGACAGCCACCATACCGCCGTAGAGTTTCTTGAACGTAGCGATGTCGCGAGCCAGGTCGAGAGCGTTCTTATCCTCGGGCGTGAAGGTGAAGCCGTAGAGATTCAGCGGCGGCACGGTGGTCGACAGCAGATAGCTGTGGCCGGCAGTGACAGGAATCTGGATAGAGTCGAATTTCTGCTCGAAGTCGGTGAAGTTCTTCATAGCCTCGCCGTCCTCGGTGACGTTCAGCTTCTGCTTAGGCTGCTTCTCGGTATAGACGGTCAGCGTACCGGTCTTTGTAGCCTCGAACTGGTAATTGTTACCTTCAATCTTTGCGGTGAAGTTCTTCTGCTTATCACCCTCGCCGACGGTCTTGGCCTCGGCCACGATGGGAGCATCTTCGGCAACGGTCATCATGACGCCGGTCAGCATCTTCGTGTCGCCAGCCTCCAGCGTTTCGCCTTCCTCTACGACGTCAACCACATAGTCGGTGACAGAAGCCACATACTCCTGCAGTGAGTCCTCGTGGACGGGAGCCAGTACATACTCATTATTGTCGTAGAGCACGATACCAGTGAAGAAGGCCAGGTTATCGGGCACGTTAACGCCTGTTGCCAGTACGTCGCGAACAGCGATAGAGCCCTGACCGTTGGCAGTCTCCAGCATGCTCACGCCACCATCAGTATTAATCTTAGAGCGTCCTACGCGTACCATATTATATAATGCGGCGGGGGTCTTCAGCAGGTTCAGGTCCTCATAGACGGTGGGGATGAACACGCCGTCAGCCGACGTATAACTGCTGCTGGCAGCAATAGCGTCAGCCTGCTTGTCAATCGTATTCTCAGCGATAGCGAGCTGAGCCGAGAAGTAGCCGTTCAGTTTCTTGCCGGCAGCATCAGAGGCCAATGCCTTGTCAACCTTCACGGCACCTGAGGCATCCTGCACAAAGCTAAAATCATCAGTCTTAAAGGTGACGTAGGCATCGGTGAGCGTCAGCTGAGCCTGCTCCTTGTCGGCCAGAGCCTTGAAGGCAGCGATATTGTCTACTACCTGCAGTTTGTCTGCGTTCGCGCCCAGCACGATGTCGGCGGCTTTCGTCGGCATCAAGCCCTCAGCAGTAGCAATACCTGCTATCGACTCCAGCTGCTTCTTACCGCTAATGGTAGTGATAGCGTCGGCGAACAGCGTATTGAGCACCTTGATGGTCTTACCACCCTGGTTGACGAAGACGTCATTGCCATCGGTCGTCACGGTGACGCCGCTCAGGCTGACGTACATATCCTGCTTGGCCTCGGTCAGAGCCTCAGCAACGGTAGCAGCCGTCGGGGTAGCGGTGCCAGCAGTCTTGGTGATGTTATCGAGGTTGGTGGCAGCGGTCGTCTCTGCACCATCGGCAGTACGCTTCAGAATGATTTTACCATTAAGCCTGTCGCCTAAAGCCAAGCCGAGTTCGCCTTGTGCCAACTTGATGCCTGCAGAAGCATCTTCCAAATACACATCAGTACCATTGACAGCAGTTACCACAGCGTCGGTCAGCGTCACTGCAAACTCCGTATCAGCAGCCTTCGCTTTATAAGCTGCTATGTTTTCAGCAGGAATGTCAAGCAGATTGCTGGTATAAACAATAATCTGATGTACATAATGATCCTTTACGATTTCAAAGCCAACCATACCATCTTCGTTGGCTTTATACACATGGTGGTTCTTCTCAACGACAAGTTCCGTCTTATCCACACCGTCATCCTCGCCATCGTTCTTAGTATAGAAAGAATTTTCACTGTTATGGATGAATTCTACAATCCAGCCTTTCTTCACATCGCAGATAGCTGCACAACGGCCGCCTCCACTACCCAAGTAGAGACCCCATTTAGGATCATTTCCGATTTTCCATCCTTTCTTGTCTTTATCAAAAACGGCCTGAAGAGCCAATGACTCTAAGCCAGAATTGGTACAACGGAAGACATCATTATTCTTTGAATTAGCTTGATTCCAAATTTTACCCGCCTTAGTTGACTGAAGAGAAGGTGTTATAGTCCCCATGGCGTCAAAATTGTAATTTTTAACGACATAAAGCTTGGACTTGTCAAACACAGCCGTACGGTCTGCTACGGTCAGAGTGAACTCGGCCTTTGAAGGCTTGTAAGTAGCATCGCCTGCAAATGAAGCAGTTATTATAGTCTTGCCCTTTTTCTTCATCGTCACGGCACCGGTTGAACTATTTACAGTAGCGGCGCTCGTGTTGCTGCTTGAATAGGTCACCGCCAATTCTGCCGGCGCCTTTGTCAGCGTAGGTAACGTAAACGACGTACCGTCGTTAATATCGGCTGAACCAGAAGTCGTTGCAAAGCTGAGGGATGTAGCCGTGCGAGAGTCGGCGACATCAACCTGAATAAAGAAAAGGCCATTTTCCCCACTTCCACGAGATATCGTGTGGTCACCTGCAGCAACATTCGCAACAGTATAAATGCGACATCCCGTACCTGCTGTAGCACTAGCAATTGCCAATTCGTTACCATCGAGCTTGATAGTTTTTTCGCTCCACGTCGACTGAACAATAGTCACTACAGACGCACCCGTTGTTGAAAATTTTATAACCGTCGAGCCCTCCATCTTCAGGCCACTCGTATAACTGGTCCCATCGTAGGTTGCACCTGTAAATTTTTTGTTAAAGTTATGGTTTCCTTCGAAAGTAAAGAAACCAGCAGGTGTTGCAGAGTCTTTTCCGTTAAAAGAAATCTTATAGGTTTCTGCAAACACACTTCCTGCCCCAACCAGCATCAGCAGGCTGAGCAGTAGAAATTTAAAATAGTTTGTTTGTTTCATAAATGTTTATTGTTTTAGTTGTTATTACTCTCTTTAAGTACTCGTTTTTATAGTTTTCGCTGCAAAATTACGGAAAAAGAATGAAACGGCCAAATTTTCGCCGCTCTTTATGCGCTTATTTGAAAAATATTCGTACCTTTGCCACTGACAATGAATCAGCTGACACGCCTTCTCGTCTGGCTCAGCCGCATCAGCCACTGTCGCGGCTTCGGCATCCAGTCGCCAACAGACTACTGGAGGGTACGCTATGTCGTCAACGAGCACTGGCCTTACTACCAGTATAGCGAGACGGGCCGCGGCGACGGATGGCTGCGACGGAAGTTAGGACGGCTCTACTTCAGACTGGCCAACTGGCGGCAGCCACAGACGATTGTCAGCAGCGACTACCACGACTACTGGCGGGCGGGGTGCCGACGGGCCAAGGTCGTCAGCGAGATGACGGGCAACGTAGAGCTGTTGCACGTCGACATCAGCGAGGCCGACGGTCTGCTGGACAGGCTCGAAGGACGCGTGGACGACCGCTCGGTCATCGTGGTCGAGGGACTATGGCGCGACAGGCAAGCCTGGCGGCGGCTCAAGGCCGACGAGCGGGCAAGGGTGACGTTCGACCTCTATTACTGCGGTCTCGTGCTGACAGACAGCAAACGCGTGAAACAAGACTATATCATTAACTTCTGACCTGAAAACGATATGAAAATTACGAGAGTTTACACCAAGACAGGCGACAAAGGCACGACAAGCCTCGTTGGCGGCGTGCGCATCAAGAAGAGCGACATACGGTTGGAAGCCTACGGCACCGTCGACGAGCTGAGCGCCCACTTAGGACTGCTGGCAGCGATGATGACCGGTGACGACAACCGCCAGACCATTATCCGCATACAGAACAACCTGTTTAACGTCTGCACACACCTGGCCACCGACCAGAGTCAGACACCGCTCTACCCGTCGGCCCACCTGGCCGAGGGTGAGACAGCATTCTTAGAGCAGGAGGTAGACCGCCTGATGGCACTGCTGCCCGAACGGCAGGGGTTCATCCTGCCAGGCGGTACACAAGCTGCCGCCCAAGCCCATGTGGCACGCACCGTCTGCCGACGTGCCGAGCGTCGCATTGCCGCTCTGGCCGAGGTGGCCACGGTGGGCGAGGAGATACAGCAGTACGTCAACAGGTTGAGCGATTATCTCTTTGTTTTAGCCAAAATAATAAATTTTAACAGCGGCCAAGACGAAATTATATGGCAAAATGCTTGCAAGTAAGAAAAAAATGAGTACTTTTGCGGCCAAATTGGAAAAAAGACCGTTTCCGGTCCTAACAAATTGTAAATTTTAAATCTAAAAATCGCAAATAATTATGTATTGGACACTGGAATTAGCATCGAAACTCGAAGACGCCCCCTGGCCCGCCACCAAAGACGAACTGATAGACTACGCCATCCGTTCGGGGGCTCCGTTAGAGGTTCTGGAGAACCTTCAGGAGATTGAGGACGAGGGCGACATCTACGAAAGCATAGAGGACATCTGGCCCGACTACCCCACCAAAGAGGACTTCCTCTTCAACGAGGACGAGTATTAAGAAAAAAAGAGTGGTGATTTTTACACTCTTTTATTTTTCTATGATGACAGTGGAGATGCCGTGGTATCTGCCAACGACAGTGATAATTTTGTGAGTCTTGTAACGGTATAGGCCGGAGAGACTGGTGATAATCATCTCGTAGCTCTTGCCTATCTCCTGTTGGTCGAGAGTCTGAAGGTAGCGCTGTCACTAAAGTATGCCCCATGCTGGACGAAAAAAATCGGGAACGGAAATGTCCGCTCCCGATATTTGATATTATTTATTTCACGACCTTGAGTTTAATTCTTCTCTCACTTCATCACGACCTTTTTACCGTTTACGATGTACAGGCCCTTTGTGGGCTTGGTAACGCGGCGACCGCTCAGATCGTAGAAGTTACCATCTATGGAGGTTGCCGTCTTTACAGTGCTGATACCTGTCACATCACCCTCGAAGATGATATTCATAGTACGAGCGTGGGTTGTAGAAGGCGGTATTATCTTCAGCCAGCAACGGTTGGCGGGAAGCGTTCCGGCATCCTTTACCCATGTAAAGTTATGACCATCGAGCACGTAGTGGTCTGCTTCAGCCATGTCGTCGGGAGTGAAGGTCTTGGGCTCTAATGTACCAAAGAAATGCTCAGCATCATAGTTGACCTCGGCGCCATTCTCGTTCACAATCAAGTCCACCATCTGATCCTCGTCTGTACCATTGTAGAGAATGAGCGGTGTTTGTGCGGCAGCAGACTCCAGATTATCGAAGAGTGTCACAGTGCCTGTGTAGGCATCAACAGCCTTCACGCTGGTCAGCAACACACCGTCGGCAGTACCCATACCGAGTTCCAATCCCTTGTCTGAGATATAGCTGGCGTATGTCTTGGCGGGGATGGTCAGTGTGGCAGCAACGACATAGTAATGATCAGGATCAGGCATTACAGGCATGATGTAGCTGTAGGTTGCCATACCAGCCTTTGCCTTTGCAATGCTGAGTTTTGTTCCTTCTGCACTGATCTGTATAGCAGCCATGCTGTTGAAGGTGACATTGCCACCGATGGCAGGATAGCTATCAGCAGTATTGCCATCAATCAGGCCACCAGTCATCCAGAATCCTTCCGTATCGGTATTCGTGATCGTGTTATACACGCCACCGCCCTGTCCTGCAGCCTTGTTACCAGTAATTTCGCCAGCGTAGAGCGTCAGCGTTCCGTTGTTCAGGATACCACCGCCGTTGCCAGTAGTGTTACCGCCGATGATCTTACCGCCCTCAGTGTCAGTGATAGCCAGTGTACCGTTGTTGATAATAACGCTACCATTGGCTGCTGCCTCTGTGAGGTTACGGTTGATGGTATGTCCGTTCAGTTCGAGGACAACAGTCTTGCCTTCAGGTACGGTCAAGGCGGCGTCGGTGCTCTCTGCAATGACATCAGCTGCCAGCTTGACAACTCCACCGTTGTTCATAGCGGCCTGCAAACCTGCCCATCCCGAAACAGGACCTTCTTCTTTATTCATCTCGATGCCGGCATTCTCACTCTCCATTCCGGTAATCTCGCCGTTCTTCATCGTGACATGCAGCGTTTCAGAAGTCATACCCGTCAGCGCAGGAAGTGAGACAACAAGATTGTAAGTATAGGAGCCGTCACCATTGTCAACCTTTTCAGCAGAAATGACATCTCCGAACGGCACGTCAATAGAATAGGTGCCGCCCATAAATGTTGCACGGAACTCGTTAGGCTCATCAGCGCGGCTATAGCTGATAACACCAGACTTTGTGCCGTAGCCAGTCCATACATCGTCGCCAAGGGCTTCGTAAAGTTCTGACAGAATAGCAAACTTTTCGGGATCAGGCATGACGGGTTTCACGAAGCTGTACTCAGTCATGTTTGCCTTTGCGGTCTTTGCACTGATTGTTGTGCCGTCAGCATCAATCTGTACGACAGCCAGGTTATTGAAGGTGACATCGCCGCCGATGGCAGGATAGCTCTCTGCGGTGTTGCCGTCAATCAGTCCGCCTGTCATCCAGAAACCTGTAGTAGCTGTATTCGTAATGGTGTTATACACGCCACCACCCTGACCTGCAGCATGATTGCCGGTAATCTCACCACCGTAGAGTGTCAGCGTACCGTTGTTGAGGATACCACCGCCGTTGCCTGTGGTGTTACCACCGATAATCTTACCACCTTCGGTATCCATAATGGCAAGAATACCATTATTGATGATGACGCTACCGTTGGCCACAGCACTTGTCAGCGCGCGATTGATGGTATGTCCGTTCAGTTCGAGCATAACGGTCTTGCCTTCAGGTACGGTCAAGGCTGCGTCGGTGCTCTCTGCAATGACATCAGCTGCCAACTTGACAACACCACCGTTGCTCATCGCTTCCTGCAAGCTTGTCCAGCCCGAAACAGGATCTCCTTCTTTATTCATCTCGATGCCGGCATTCTCACTATCCATTCCGGTAATCTCGCCGTTCTTCACAGTGACATGTACTGTCTCAGAAGACATACCCGTCTGTGCAGGTAACGCAAGAGTCAGCGTGTATGTAAATGAACCGTCGCCATTATCGACTTTGTTGGCGAATGTAACGTCGCCAAACGGCACGTCAATGACATAGGTACCACCCATGAATGTTGCGCGGAACTCGTTTGGCTCGTCGCCTCGGCTGTAGCTGATGACACCTGTGAGTGCGCCGTAACCGGTCCATACGTCTGTACCAAGAGCTTCGTACAACTCTGTTAAGATTGCGTACATTGCGGGATCAGGCATTACAGGTTTGATGTAGCTGTATTCTGCCATGTTTTCCTTTGCTGTCTTTGCGCTTCGTGTTGTGCCGTTAGCATCAATCTGTACAACTACCAGATTGTTGAATGTGACATCGCCTCCAATAGCAGGATAAGCGTTTGCGGTATTGGCGTCAATCAGACCGCCAGTCATCCAGAAACCAGTAGTAGCAGTATTCGTTATAGTGTTATAGACACCACCGCCCTGGCCTGCAGCCTTGTTGCCCGTAATCTCACCGCCATAGAGCGTCAGCGTACCGTTGTTCAGGATACCACCACCGTTGCCAGTGGTGTTACCACCGATAATCTTACCACCCTCAGTGTCAGTGATAGCCAGTGTACCGTTGTTGATGATGACGCTACCGTTGGCTGCTGCCTCTGTGAGGTTACGATTGATAGTAAATCCGTTCAGTTCGAGCACGACTGTCTTGCCTTGAGGAACTGTCAGAGCTGCGTCTGTGCTTGTAGCCGTGATATTTTGTGTCAGTTTGATCACGCCACCATTGGTCAGTGCGGTCTGCAGAGCAGCCCAATCCGTGATGCCACTGATTTCCTTGTTCAAGTCAAGGCCTGCGTTCTCACTATCCATTCCAGTAATCTCGCCGTTCTTCATAGTGACATGCAGCGTCTCTTGCGACATACCTGTCTGTGCAGGAAGGTTCACCACGAGGGTATAGGTGTAGGAACCGTCACCGTTGTCCGCTTTTGACGCTGAGGTAAAGGCATCGAACGGTAAATCTATTGTGGACAAGCCACCCATATATGTTGCACGGAACTCCTTCGGGTCATCGCCACGGCTGTAGCTGATGACACCTGTCTGCTCGCCGTAGCCCGTCCATACATCGGTGCCAATGGCTTCGTAGAGCTCAGACAGAAGCTTGTTTTCTGCCCTTTCAATGATGAACGTTGCGTTGGCTGTGCCACTGTAGTCAGAACCGTTGATGGCAGTTACAGTCACATTAGCTGTACCTACGTTAACATTGTTCGCGTAGCTCACTGTGTAGTCTGTACCTTTGGTCAACGTGGTATTGCCGTCCTTTACTATGACGGCAGGCTCAATGGCCGAACCCGTGTAATACTGATTGGCAATGGCCTGAATCCATGAGTCCTGCAGATTCTTGGTGTAGGTCACCACCACCCATACATTAGCTCCCGGCATGGTGAATGTCCATGTGCCTGCAGTCTGTCCGGCAGTCACGTCAATCTCGCCCTGCAGTGCTGGAGCACGGTTACCACGTGCAGCGGCTCCACCCCACGAGGTGTAGGCGCGAACGGTCACGTCCTTTGTCGAATAGCCGCTATTGGGCGTTACGCTAATGGTAACCACGTCGTCCTTTTTAGCCGTTGTCACAGCTGTACCACCGACGGTAATTGCCACCGTGCCGTGAGCGGTGCTCTCGTTAGACAGCGTGATGTCATATGAAGCTGCAGTAGTGCTGGGGACAAACTTGATATTGTTCAAATCAGAGAAGTCCAGGCTTACGCTTCCTTCAGGATGTGTGGTCAACGTTCCACCCGTAATAGTGATACCTGTGCAGCCAGCGATAGTGTAATCGTTCGGGGTTCTATATACGCCCAGGTCACTTGCCGAGCCATTGCTGCCATTGTATTTGTTACCTGAGAAGGTACAGTTCACAATGACGACAGTATTGCTTGAGTTGTTACCTATCGCGCCACCAAAGTTTGCGTTCGAAGAAGTGGTGTAGTTATTGATAAACGTACAGTCGCTCAAGTAGAGGTTGCCCCCGTAGTTATTGATAGCTCCACCGATTTCGCTCGAATAGTTGCCGCTGAACGTCGTGTTACTGGCGTACAATGTTCCCTGATTCTCTATGGCGCCGCCGCCCTGGTTGCTGCCGTCAGTGTGGTTGTTGCTCACAGTGCAGCCGTCAAGCACCAATGTGCCGTTATTACGGATGGCACCACCGCCTGCGTTAAGGTCAAAGTTGTTGAGCGTTGCATTCTTAATGGCAAGCGTATTGCCTGAACTAATAATAAAGGCACGCGTAGAAGGACCACTCAGCGTCTTTCCGTTGCCGTTGATGGTAATTTTCTTACTGCCACTAATAGATATTGCCGAAGTGAAGCTGATGTTACTTGTCAGCCTGACATCGTTGCCCGCAGCCAGTGCACTTTGCAATTGTGCAAAGGTCGACACATCGGTCTGTGCCCACGCGCCCACAGCTGCTATCAGCATGAGGACGAAAATAGAATAAAATCTTTTCATTTGCATTTTAAATTAATTGTAGTATTTATTGTTTTAGAGGTTTTCGTCAAAACGATTCGATTGCAAATTTGCGAAAAAAAAGCACGTACACAATATGGCACGTGCTGTTTTTTACGAATTGTCCCTAAAAAAAGTTCAATTTTTACGAATTGTCACCGCGATTGAGCCACCACTCCTTTGGTGTCATACCAGTCTCGCGGGCGAAAGTGCGATAGAAAACACGTGGAGAAGAAAAGCCGCAACGTTGGGATATGTCTTGCATGGTCCATTCGGGGTGCTCTATTTTCATCTGTTTGGCTTCGTCGATACGGCGGCGGTTGACAAACTGATAGAACGTACAACCATACTCGGTGTTGATAAGATGGCTGAGGTAGGTGCGGTTGAGTGGCAATACCTGACGCAAGTCTGTCAACTGAAAATCAGGATTAAGGTACGGTTTCTCCTTATCGAGCCATGCTTCCAAGGTAGCACGATAGGTGGCATTCAGCGGATTGACCTCTTCCGGCTCCTCCGAAACTGTAGTGCGCAGCTGCTTCCACGGGTCAGGTCGAAAGAGCACGCGCTCGGTCGTGTAAGCAATGAAAAATAACAGATAGAGGTCTTGCGTTACCACACGTGAGGGGACGTTCGATATGCATAGCCAAAAGAAAGAGCCACCGGCAATAACCAACATCACAATATAGCGCATCAGCCACTGTGCGTCAATGTTATCCATCGTGGAGAAGTTGTCCTCACACCATTGACGGTATTTGCGAATCTGCACGAACAGTATGTTCAACAGCCACAGCGGATAGAGCACAATCAGTATTCGCAGGTCGACAGGCGATAAATAATTGAATATCGCCATCACAGGCAAAGGTAGCAGTTGCAGCAGGCTTCGCCACCACACGAAATGGTACGGTTGCAGCGCCTCAAGGGGATAAATAAATAATATCCACGCGAACAAACAGCCCACAATCATCGCGTTGCCTGTCAAGGCCTCAGTACCTGGTTTGACGATAGGTATATCGTATAGGATAACACCTGTCACCAATACCGCCTCTAACAGTCCCCACAGCAACAACGCCACCGCCCATGCAATACGTATTCGGTTGTCGTCGTTATGCTTGAGACACAGCCATGCGCCAAAGAAGCAAAGTGTTGCAATGCAGGCGTTTAGCAACGGCCACAACCAGTGTTCTGACAGTTCAGCCGGTATGACTACACCCGTTGCCCAATAACTGAGCATCAGCACCGCAGTTACCATCACTCCGAATCCCAGTTCGGCTCTATAATCAATCCAAATATGCTTTAAGTAATGATTCTGCATAATCACAATCCTTTTGTGATCAGGGGACTGTCCCTCGATCACTCTGAACGGGCCAGTATCTGTTGCCTCATGCCTATATCCCTGTTCCACTAACCTCTCGCGCGCGTCTTGCCATAGCTTGACGATTATTTTGACAGTGCAAAATTAAAAAGAAAAATTCAGACTACCAAGTAATTCTGATAAAACCTCACAAAAACCTCACAGAGGTTCACTTCAGAGGCTGTCCCTGTTTAAAAATACTCTCGTACTGCGAACTCAAACTGGTCGATGAATATCTGCTTGAAGGCATAGAGATTGTTCTGTTCAACGAGGATGAGTATTAAGGCTTAGTCTAAGCCTAAAACCGTTTAACACCAGCGAGATGAACAAGAATCGTTTGTTTGTCTCGCTGGTGTTTTATGGTCTAAACCCTTTCATCTGATTTGAACAAGTTGAGTGGCGATTTGACGAAGATGGTTGACCTATTTCAATCAAGTAAGGCTAACGTGAGTGAGCATATTAGAAATATATATGACCAAGGGGAACTTGAACAGAAAGCAACCGTTCGGAATTTCCGAACAGTTCGAAAAGAAGGTAATAGAATGGTCAATAGAACGTTGACCTATTACAACTTGGACGCGATTATATCTGTGGGCTTTCGTGTCAATACCAAAAGGGGTATCATGTTTCGTCAGTGGGCTTATTGATAACTACATCAACGAGGAAATCTTGACGATGTTTGACCAGCGAGCACATGGGGTTACGGCATGTATCTATACTGCAAGGATTGACGCTGCAATGCAATTGGCTATTCTGCGTCATGATGCACAATATGATCCAATTCCTGTTAATGTGTTCCGAATGAGCCATGACAGATGGCTGATAATTGATGATAAGGTCTATCATTTTGGTGCATCGCTCAAAGATTTGGGGAAGAAATGGTTTGGCGTATCTTTGTATCAAGACATAACCCCAGAAGAATTGCTGTCCAAAATTAGTTGAACATGCTACAAATTACTTTTTTAGCATTAGGGTTGTCGGGCTTATTGTTTGCAGTCGCTTACTTTTTTAAGAAGTATCAGCGTGGAATCTTGTGGGTTGCTGCTTTGATATTATTTATAGGAACGTCTTTGATGCTTGGACTCGGACTCATAAAGGTTGTAGAGAATGGAGTAGCAAATCACTTAGCGGTATTTTCCGTAATACTATCTTTTTTGCTTGTTCTGGCATATTTGCTTGTGGAGCAGAAAAGATCCATGAGGCATCACTAAAGAAAGCTTCTTTGTCTTTGTCAGAGACACAGGGCAAAGAGCCGCACGAAGAAGCTACTCCAGAACAAGAATTATCAAAAATGGAAGAAATACCAAACGATAACAAAGATGTTGGCGCACCTGGCATGGAGGGTGTTACCCTTCAGCAGCACTACGACCATTTGAAGGCATTGGTTAAAGAAAAAACTGGCAGGGCAACGCAGGAGAAAGATGTGGAATATAAGGACAAGAATGGTAAAACAAGAGTTCGTAAGGGCAGCAGTCCCATTCGGGAGGGTGTGATAAACATCAAACCTGACACTAAGATGGACGATTTGCTGAACTATGTCAATCGAGTGCATGAGAGGTGGGGCATCAGAGCCATCCAGATACATATGCACAGAGACGAGGGACATTATGAGAACCCAGAAGACAAATCCACATGGCAACCTAACCTCCATGCGCACATCATCTGGGACTGGATAGACCACACAACAGGCAAGTCCTTCAAGCTGAATGCCGAAGATATGTCGCAAATCCAGGATATGGTAGCTGAGACATTGGAGATGGAGATAATCAAGAGAAAGACAGGATTATCCGTCTAAAAGACAGCATCATCAATGATTATCGCGAGCGGCTTGGTCATTATCTGTCAACCCTCTCTGAACTCCTTCGAGGTGCCGTAAAGGCTGTTATCGATTATGTCCAGTCTGGCTATCGTAGTTTCAGCTATCGTCAGGAGTGCGATGTCAAACGCTATATGAATAGCCAGCCCGACAAGGAGGAAGCTGCAGGGACTGTGCTTAAGGCCTCACTACCCTTCTTGAAATCTGATGAGTGTGAGCGAGAAAAAGGACAACTTTCCGCTATATCCCAAGATATGAACTGTAATAAGAAAAATGAATATGGTTAACGTTCTTTAGCATTTGATGCTAATACGTGCCCCTCTCATGGGGGCTTCTCGCCCCCAAACCCCTCGGTGTTTTCAGGTATTAGATTTTAT
>Ga0256405_10008926_pt1 | contig 14019 bp, 14 predicted proteins | sample RumenRJG_02DNA_FD_189096 | JGI IMG/M metagenome (GOLD analysis project Ga0256405, IMG submission 189096) | Bovine rumen microbial communities from Lethbridge, Alberta, Canada - RJG_02 | ecosystem: Host-associated > Mammals > Digestive system > Stomach > Rumen | place: Canada: Alberta...
TGGCCACTACATACTGATAGCGGATGAACATATTCAGGTTTTCTTTGCCGGCCAGCGTTTCCTTTTCGGTCAGGTCATTCTGCAGTGCGGCAAGTACTGTCTCTTTCTTCAGCGCTTCCGGCGGGAACATCATGCCGAACTGGCGGCGCAGGTTGTCTGCAAGCTTTTTCTGCGCGCTTGTGTCGCGCTTACGCTGCTCCTGCTCGTACTCATCAAAGAACAGCTCAACCATGTCGCGCGCATTGTTCATGACGCGTTCTGAAAGGTTCGTGTCCTCCAGAATTGAATCGCGCTGCTGATAGATGACGGAGCGCTGTTCGTTAAGCACGTCATCATAGTCAAGCAGGTGCTTACGGATTTCAAAGTTACGCTCCTCAACCTTACGCTGGGCGCGCTCAATGCCTTTGGAAAGCCACGGATGGTAGATTGGCTCGCCGGGCTCCATGCCGATGCGGCTCATCATTTTTTTCATGCGTTCGCCGCCGAACAGGCGCATAAGATCATCATCCATGGAGATGTAGAACTTACTGCGTCCGGGATCACCCTGACGGCCGGAACGTCCGCGCAGCTGGTTGTCGATACGGCGGCTTTCGTGCCGCTCCGTGCCGATAACGTACAGACCGCCCAGATTCTTGACCTCTTCGTAGTCTTTGAGCCACTGTTCCTTTTCAATCTTATATGCTGCCTGATACTGCTCTTTGGTTGCCTCCGTACCTGCGCGTTTGGTGGCGCGGAATTCGGGGTTGCCGCCGAGCTTGATGTCGGTACCGCGGCCCGCCATGTTTGTGGCGATGGTAACCGCGCCTTTGGCACCGGCCTCGGCGATGATCAGAGCCTCACGGGCATGGTTTTTAGCGTTGAGCACTTCATGGCGCACACCGCGGCGCGTAAGCATGGCGGACAGATGCTCCGATTTTTCAACGGAGATGGTGCCTACCAGCACCGGCTGGCCTTTTGCGTGTGTTTCGGCGATCTCCTTGCAGATAGCATTCCATTTGCTTTCTTCATCAAGATACACTTCGTCCTGTTCGTCAACACGCTGCACGGGCTTGTTCGTGGGAATAACCACCACGTCAAGCTTATAGATTTTATTGAATTCCACGGCTTCCGTGGCGGCCGTACCGGTCATGCCGGACAGCTTGGAGTACATACGGAAGAAATTCTGGAACGTAATGGTTGCCATGGTGCGGTTGCGCTGCGCTATGCGCAGATGCTCTTTTGCCTCGATGGCCTGATGCAGACCGTCGCCGTAGCGGCGTCCCTCAAGAATGCGTCCTGTGAATTCGTCTACGATCTGAACCTGACCGTCTTTGACCAGATAGTCGACCTCGGCCTTGTACAGACGGTGGGCGCGCACTGCCTGCGTAAAGTAGTGCACGAATTCAAAGTTGCCTTCATCAAATACGGTGGTTCCTTCCGGAATCAGGTTATGGGCATGCAGAATCGCATCGATATGGTTCATTCCCGCGTCGGTGAATGATACGCGCCGTGACTTTTCGTCCAGCGTATAGTCACCCTTCATGTTCTTGCGGGCTTCAGGATCAAGCTCTACCTCGTCGGGGTACAGGCCGGTCTTGGGATCTTTTTCCACTTCGGTGAGCTGGTCAACGTATTTGTCTACTTCGTGGTATTTGTAGGTATCGTCCTCGCCGGCGCCGCTGATGATAAGCGGTGTACGTGCCTCATCGATAAGGATGGAGTCGATTTCGTCAACGATACAGAAATTAAAGCCGCGCTGTACCTTGCGCTTTGGATCAATCTGCATGTTGTCACGCAGATAGTCAAAGCCGAGCTCGTTATTCGTGCCGTAGGTGATGTCGCATGCGTATGCCGCCTTGCGGGCATCGTTGTCCATGCTTGATAGAATTGAGCCGACCGTCTGACCCATGTAGGCATATACAGGACGCATCCAGTTTGCGTCGCGCTCTGCCAGATAGTCGTTCACGGTGACTATGTGGACGCCCTTACCGGTCAGGCTGTTCAGATAGGCTGCGGCAACGCACATAAGTGTTTTACCTTCACCCGTCTTCATTTCTGTGATACGGCCTGAATTCAGTACGATGGAGCCCATGATCTGCACGTCATAGGCACGCTCGCCCAGAATACGGTAGGCAGCTTCGCGGGCAAGCGCAAATGCTTCCGGCAATATATCTTCCAATGTCTCGCCTTTCTGCAGGCGCTCTTTGAACAATGCTGTCTGTTTGGGGAAATCTTCCGCGCTGAGGGACTGTGCCCAGGCTTCTTTCTGATTTACTTTTTCAAGAATCGGTTTGATTGCCTTAATATCGCGTTCGGACTGGGAACCGAACAGAAATGTCATCAACTTATCAATCATATTCATATACTATACGATATTTTGCACAGATAGTAAAGAAGCCTGATTTACCGTGGAGAATGGGGAAGTAACCCCTTTACTGGTATACCACTGTTCCCAAAAACAAGGTTATAATTTTATAATATAAAGTAATACTCTGTAATTGGAACTGACATTTTAAATTCATACGAAAACGGTTTGGAAGACGTTGATTTTGTAATTTATGATTATCAGTTCAAAGATGATATGATGAAAGGGATTCTAATTACAACCCGCTGCTTTGCCTTTCCAGCGAGTATTTTGAAGAATACAGATATTTTGTTCCCCGGCTGATTGAAGGCTGGTATAGACCCACGAAACTCAGACTACGAAAAGCAGTACCACGACTACTGGAATCCGATTATGAAAGAACATCAGAAAAAAGCGGATAAGATGAAATGATGACTGGAATTTACAGATACCCGCGCAAACGGTTGGAACCGCCCCGAAGACTGGTACAAGTCAGCTATCAATGATTGACAGTCTGTGCTTTATGCCTCAGAATGTCATTAGGATTTCGTGATAATGGGCAGAATGTACAGGAAAATTATAGAAGTCCTTCATTTTATACTCGCTGTTGTTTATTGTGCCGCTGGCGGCGCTCATTGCGCTTTGTACAAGACTGCCAAAAATTGAAGATACGCGAAAGCTTTCGGTTATCAAAACATGTCTGATTGTGTACCTTGCCGTGAGTCTGCTGTGGGGAATAATATCCTCAGCAACACATGTTCCGTTCTATATTGGATTCCTGTTTTATTCCGGGAGCTGGTATTTTTTTTATAAATCAAATTTTTAACTATGAACAGTATGAGCTTATAGTGAGCCTTGGAATAATAATTTTGTACTGGGTGGCGTATGGCTTTCTTCTTTCTGAAATTTCAAAGCAGATTAAGCCGGCTGACGTCCTGGAAGACACCGGCAATTCTGGTGAACAGAAGCTTGCACCGCTCATAAAAATTGCAATTGCTCTTGGCATGGAAAAGGATTTTGAAAATCTTTTTGCGACCCCGCAGTTTCCTTCAATCGAGGAGCTTATCGCAAGTGAAAAGGTCGCGCCGCTTTTTTCATGAAGACTCCGCCGTGTTTTGAGGGCTTGCTTGAATGTACACCGATTCTTTTTCACTTCAACATTCTGCTTCTTTCTATACAAGAACTTGAGACAAGCAATAAAATCGGCAGAATCCACGCAAAAACAAATAAAGACGGCTGGCTTTACATAAAAGGATTACCCTATGATACTTGCTTTATCTTCGCCATTGACGATGGAAAATAGCATTAAGAAGTGATATGTTTATGAACGGATGCTGACGTTGATGTATACTAAAAGCAACGGAGAACTGCCCGATAAAATGCGCAAGCATCATCCTGCATACGGGCTGGTAAAGTCGAAATGGATTTTTTATGAAAAAGATATGTATTTGTTTGTTTTTGGCATTTGTTTCAATCTCTCTTTTTGCAGAAGAGATTATGTATGTAACCTCACCGAACGGGCTTCGTGTTAGAAGTGAGCCGAGTCTTTCTTCAAAGACAATTGATGCGCTTTATTACGGCGAGTATGTGCTTGTGGACAAAGTCGGCGAAAAGACGACAATCGACGGAATCACGGCGAATTGGATCAGAGTGAAGTTTTATGACGATGATGAGTTTCCCGAAGCGAACGGCTGGGTGTTCGGCGGGTATCTGTCGAAAGAACAGCCGGAGTTGGGGAAAGACGCTTTCTCTTTTATAATGGATTATTTCAAACGGAGTAAGAAAGATGTTTATTTAGCGTCGTTTTTTCCCGAGGAACACGGTACGGTCTATTTCAGAAACGAAGCGAATTGGGAAAATCAGCACCCGGATTATGACTGTGCTCTCGAAAACCTCTGTCAGGAAAATTATTATCCTGACAGTAAAGCCGTTACAATCCGAGAATGTATGTATTATCAGCCGCCGGTGGCAGCCTGTTTGGTCGGATCAATCGCAATGCTGCCTGAAGGAACACAAATCGAACTGTCTGAAACAGGAGAGTATGGAGAAAAGGCCGGCGTTCTCTTTCCGATTTACTGGTTCAACGGTAAGGACGAAAAGACAGGATATCAAATTGAAGGCTATATCCGCGGAATCGACATCACAAGTACAAAGCATACGTCGTCCGTTTCTGACGGCAGGGGCGGAAAATACACGCTCTACTATCAGCGGGCGTTGAAGAGTGTCAACAGCGATAACTGCGGCTTCAATAAGTCCGAGGTGGACGATGCGCTCGGTCATTATTTCACTTACGAAATGTCGTATTTGAAGGGCGGATTCAAAATGTCCTGTATCGTCATTACAGACCCTGCGGGTAAAAGATATGATGTTGATCCTGAAAGCTTGAAAAACTCCACGTCTGAAATGGGAAACGCTCATTCCATGGCTCTTGAGTATCCGCTGAATATGAAAAATCCCGTGCTGTTTTTAAAAGAGAGTTTTTTTGGCGGCGGAATGGGAGGCGGCTATTTTTCTGAAAAGCTTTCGACGGCGGAGCTGAAAAACGGCGGAGCAATACTCAGAAAAACGTTTGAACACGGCTACTTGAGCGTTGATGCGGGCCTTGACGGAATGGCGTATCATTATTTTTCAAAATCAGGCGCTTTTGTTTATGAGTATCAGACTGATGAAATGGGTAATGTTGAACACAACAGACAGATTTTTTATGAACAGAAAGAAAACTCTCCTTATGCTTTTTGGGACGGTGAATCGATTTCCCGTGAACCGCAGGGGAAAAGTCAGACTTTCAAAAAAGGACAATATGTAAACCCGATCTGCCGTTTGAAAATGCGTATGTCTCCGGTTTTGTCCGCGTCTACAATCTGCCTGCTTAAGCCCGGCACGCTTCTCAAAATAGTTGAGGTCGGTGACAAGGAAACTATCGACGGCATCAGCGCAAACTGGGTAAAAGTGCAGCCTGTAAATGATGATGTTTCTGTCGAAGGCGAAATCCTCAAGGAGTCTTTTCCGGCGGAAGAAACTTCTGCATGGGTCTTCGGCGGATATCTGGAGTAAGCCAATGAAAAAGACAATCTTGCTTTTGACAACCGCGCTTCTTTTGCCCGTACTATCGGCTTTCGCGCTGGATCATAGCAGGCCGCAGAACACCGTTATGTACAGCGTTACCGAATACGATGAACGCGGGAACAAAACTCATTTCAAAACCACAGACGGTGTTGAGCAATGGTGGAACTACGATGAGCGCGGCAACATCATTTATACCAAAAACACCTCGACAGGAAGCGAGATTTGGATTGAATACGCAGATAACGGTAAAATGACATATCGGAAGTCCGTCATAGAAAATCCGCGCTTCGGGTTCAGCCGGAAGGAAGAAACTTGGTATGACGAACACGAAAACGAAATCCAAAGAATCAGCAACGGCAAGGAACGGCAGACAGAACTGGAATATGATGAACAAGGCAACGTCATACATCGGAAAGAAAGCTGGGGAAATGAACTTTGGTATGAGTACGATCAGAAGGGCAACGTGACGCGTGAAAAATGCGGTGCGTATGATTTTTTCACTGAATACGATGAAAACGGAAACGAGGTACATATAATTCATACTTTTGCTAAGACGGGCGGATTCGACGAATACTGGATTACCTACGAATATGACGAAAACGGCAATGTCCTGCATTCAAAGAATTCAAAGACCGGCGAAGAACATTTTTGTACATATAATTCACAGGGAAAAGACATCTATACAAAACGAATCGATTCCGCCGGCAACGAAACTGAAACCTGGCACGAATATGACAAAAACGGCAATATACTGTATTCTAGGAGTTCAAACGGCAGCGAATACTGGTATGAATATGATGACAATGGAAACATGATACATAGCAAAGATAACAGCGGCAACGAAAGCTGGTATGAGTATTTATTTTATGATGACGGCTCGGTTAAAACCGAAAAAGAGTACATAAGCGAATCTTAAAGCGTGCGGCAGGCTTTGATATTAAGGATGTTCCCGTCAAGATTCAAAAAGAACTAGGACAGACACTGGCCCAAGGTATTCCTATGACTTTTACAAGAAAAAAGGCCGGAGCGCTCGGAATAGAGGCTGTTACGCCGCTTGCGGCAGAAAAAGCTTTCAGCAGCAAGGAAATCGTCGGATTCTGTACGGTGTATGTATTTACTTTTGAAGAAGCGTATCCTGTGATGGTCTGTTTTATGGGCGAAGAGGGAAACGTAATAAGAGCACATGCAAGTTTTGTGTTAGATCGTGATATCATTACAGACCTTAAGGAAAACGATTTAAAACTTGAGCTGATAAAGAATTGATTCGTGCCGAGGGTTTCATACCCCGATGCCGCTGGAAACTGCGTTGCGAAGCGATTTAATGGTACCTCGAAAACTCCGCTTTCGTGGTTCCCATAAAAAGAAATATGGAGGTTCTTTATGTCGATTATAGCCGCTTTTATGGTTCCGCATCCGCCGATGATTGTGAGCGAGGTCGGCCGGGGAAGTGAGAAACAGATTTCTAGGACGATTAAAGCCTATGAAAAGGCTGCAGAAGAAATTGCTTCCCTCAAGCCGGAGACTATTATTATCTCCAGTCCTCACAGCGTAATGTATTCTGATTATTTCCATATCTCTCCGGGAACCGGGGCTGTCGGTTCGTTTGCTGATTTTGGTGCATCTCAGGTTCATTTTGATGTTGAATATGATGAAGAACTGGTAAAACGGCTGGCCGGCAAGGCGGAAGCGTCCCGCTTTCCTGCAGGCACGCTTGGCGAAAAGAACAAGGAGCTTGACCACGGAACGATGGTTCCGCTCTGGTTTATTCTCAAAAAATACAAGGATTTTAAGCTTGTGCGTACAGGACTTTCGGGATATGACCTTCTGAAACATTACGAATACGGAATGCTCATAAAAGACACGGTAGAGGAATTGGGCAGAAAGGTTGTTTATGTAGCCAGCGGAGATTTGTCGCATAAACTTCAGGATTACGGGCCGTATGGTTTTGCCGAGGAAGGCCCGGTGTATGATGAGCGGATAATGGATGTGTGTGCCGGCGCGAGATTCGGAGAGCTTTTTGATTTTGATGAAAACTTCTGCGAAAAGGCTGCGGAGTGCGGTCATAAATCTTTTGTGATAATGGCAGGCGCGCTTGACGGCAGGGCAGTGGAAGCAACCCAATATTCACACGAGGATGTTACAGGTGTGGGCTATGGAATCTGTTCGTTTATCCCGAAGGGGAAAGATGAATCACGGCACTTTCTTAAAACACGGCTCAAGCTGGTAGAAAATGAGCTGGAACAGAAACGGCAGAAATCTGATGCCTATGTAAAGCTTGCCATGGCTTCCGCAGAATATTTTGTAAAAAACGGGGACGTTATGCCGCTTCCTGACCGGGTTCCTGAAGAGCTTTTGAACACAAAGGCAGGTGCATTTGTTTCGATACATAAGTTCGGGGCTTTGCGCGGCTGTATAGGAACTATTGCTTCAACCCAGAAAAATCTTGCGCAGGAAATAATTGAAAATGCTGTGAGCGCTGTTTCCAAGGATCCGCGTTTTCATCCGGTAAGTGAAGATGAATTAAAATTCCTTGATATAACTGTTGATGTTCTGGGCGAGGCGGAAAGCATAAAATCAGAAGCAGAACTTGATGTGAAAAAATACGGCGTAATCGTAGAGAGCGGATATAAAAGAGGGCTGCTGCTTCCGGACCTTGACGGCGTTGATACGGTTGAACAGCAGGTTGCAATCGCAAGAAGAAAAGGCGGTATTGCTCCCGGCGAAAAAGTTCATTTGTTCCGCTTTGAGGTTGTGCGCCATTATTGAGGATGCAGGCCCGCCGGAGAGTGCTATGCCAATCTGTGATGTATGTTTCAGACATTGTAAGATAGAAGAAGACTCAACAGGTGTTTGCGGCGCCCGCACCTGCCGTAACGGACAGATAGTTGCAGAAAACTACGGAAAGCTTACTTCTGTTGCGCTCGACCCGATAGAAAAGAAACCGCTCAAAATGTTCCATCCCGGCGCTAGTATTTTGTCTGTCGGCTCTTACGGCTGTAATCTGCGCTGTCCTTTCTGCCAGAATCACAGCATTTCGTGGTCGCAAAAAGCGTTTGAATATAAAAACCGGGCAGACTGCTATTCACCTGAAGAAATTGTAAAAACCTCGCTGTCCCTGCGCGCGCGCGGAAACATAGGAATTGCGTTTACCTACAACGAGCCGCTTATAGGCTATGAGTTTGTCCGCGATACGGCAAAGCTCTCAAAAGAAGCCGGAATGGAAAATGTCCTTGTGACAAACGGGACTGCAACAAAAAACGTGCTGGAACAGATCACGCCGTATATCGATGCTATGAATATCGACCTGAAAGCTTTTACCGAACGGTTTTACAAAGATCTGCTTGACGGTGACTTTCAGATGGTAAAGGATTTTATTGAAGGCGCGGTACAGTCCTGCCATGTTGAGCTTACTACGCTGATTATCCCCGGCGAAAATGACAGCGATGAAGAAATGCGGAAACTGTCCGCTTGGGCCGCAGGTCTTGAAAATCAATACAGGAAAAAAATCCCGCTTCACATCACACGGTTCTTTCCTATGTTCAAAATGACAGATAAGGAGCCGACTCCGGTGAACACAGTAATGAAGCTGGTTGAAATCGCAAAAGAAAACCTGGAATTTGTTTTTCCCGGGAATGTATAGGGAACTGGTGAGAAAGGTTGGAATCTTTCATGTTCTTTTCGCGCTGCCGGTATTTCTGCTGGATTTAAGCAGAATCCCTTGACTGTCCTGTGCTGTTTGGATATTATAAGTAACCCCCTTGAGGCTGCGTATGCGGCTTCCATTTGTCCATAAGGAGACAGCATGAGAAAGTATGAATTAATGGCTATCTACCCCCTTGATGAGGAGAAGTCAAAGAAAGGGTCTGAGACATTAAAGGCAGACCTTGCAAAATTCGGTGCAACCATCGAAAAAGAAGAACCCTTCGGTGACCGCGATCTTACCTATGAAGTAAAGAAGCAGACCCGCGGCCGCTTTATCCTGAGCGTTATCAGCGTCAATCCCGAAAAACTGCAGGACATTGACCGCCAGTTCAAGCTCAATGACAACCTTCTGAAATACCTTTTTGTCAAAATCGACGAAAGAAAAGCAAGGTAACAAACCACATCCATCAATTCAACAAAAATACGGAGGAGCAGAATGACAGATCTTAACCATGTAGTGCTTGTAGGTCGTTTGACAAGGGACTTGGGAGCGGACGAACGTTCTTTTGCGTATACTCCGAGCGGTCAGGCGCGGGCAAACGTAAGTATTGCCGTTAACCGCAGCCGGAAGAACGGTGACCAGTGGATTGAGGAAGCGAATTTTTTTGATATTACGATTTGGGGTAAAACTGCTGAGAACCTGAAGCCGTATCTTACAAAAGGCAAGCAGATTGTCGTTGAAGGATACTTGAAGCAGGACCGTTGGGAAAAAGACGGACAGAAGTTCAGCAAGATTACTATTCAGGCGACTAACGTGCAGCTGCTTGGTGGAAAATCGGACGGAGGATCCGGATATCAGTCCGGAAACGGCCAGCCGGCCGGGGGGTATGTTCCGAGATTCCAGCCCAAAGCACCGCAAAGCATGCCTGCGGCCTCTGATGAAGTGCCGTACGGAGACAGCCCTGAGGGATTCCCCGAAGATATTCCGTTCTAACCTTATACGAGGAGATTATTATGTCTGATGTAACAGAAAAAACAGAGGATCTGGCAGAAACTGCAGAATTCCAGAATACAGTTGATGCTCCTGAAACCGATCAGGATTCAGGTCGCGAAGGTGAGGGCCGCGGTCTTCACGGAAAGGGAAAGACCTATTTCCGCAAGAAGGTCTGCCGCTTCTGCGCCAACAAGGCAAAAATCGATTATAAAGATGCAGACGGTCTGCGCCGCTTTACCACCGAGCGCGGTAAGATTCTGCCGCGCCGCATCACCGGCACCTGCGCAAAGCATCAGCGTGAGCTGGCTAATGCCATCAAACGTGCACGCGCAATCTGTCTGCTGCCTTTCGTAGCTGACTAATTTCGGTTCGGTCTGAGTCCGACTCCCGGACTGCAGATCGTCTAACTCAGGTGTCGTGCGTTCTGTTATGCGCCGGTACCTATTTTACAGGAGCTTGATATGAAAGTTATTCTTAATAAAGATGTGAAGTACCTCGGTGAAGAGGGTGATGTAAAGAACGTAGCTGACGGCTATATGCGCAATTATCTGCAGCCCAGAAATCTGGCTGTACCGTACAACGATGCTACGATCGCTATGTTTGAAAGCCGTAAGGCTGAGATCGAAGCCCACAAGGAGCAGAAGCGCAAGGATTCTGCCAGCCTGAAAGAAAAACTGGAGCAGCTTGAGCTGGTTGCCGTTATGCCCGCCGGTTCCAACGGTAAGCTTTACGGCGCTGTCACCACTCACACGGTTGCCGAGCTGCTGCAGAAAGCAGGCCATGAGATCGAGCGCAAGCGCATCGAGATCCCCGGCTCAACCATTAAAGGCGTGGGCAAATTCAAGATCATCATTAAGCTGTATGAGGCTCAGACAGCCGAAGTACCGCTGACCGTTAAGGCTCAGATCGAGGGCAAGGTTGTAGAAAACGATGAGCCCGCTGCTGAGAAGGCTGAAGCCGCAGCACCCGCTGCTGACGCACCTGCCGCTGAGTAAACAAATATCCGTTTGTAAGAAAACGGATTGTTTCTGACGCTTATCAGGAGATTTTTCAGGTATTGCTACCCGGAAAATCTCCTTTTTTTTTACAGCGTAAGCATTTTCTTTTCTGCGTAAAGGGCACATCGAAAAACTTACAACATCGTAGATGTCAACATCAAAGATGTCCTTTTTCGCGGTGCTGTAAATTGAGTTTTTACAGGTACATGTATATAATAGGTTTGTTATGGATTATTCTACATTAAAAGATAAAGTTCCCCCGAATAATCTTGAGGCCGAACAGGCAACGCTTGGTGCGCTGCTGCTTGATTGGTCGGCGATGACGGATATTGTGACGCTGCTGCGGCCTGACCGCTTTTATTCATTGCAGAACAGAACCGTGTTTGAAGGGCTTGTTGAGCTTTTCAGACAGAATATACGCGGAGATATCGTAGCTCTGACCGAAGAGCTGTCCAAAAAAGGAAAGCTTGAAAAAGCCGGAGGCGCGGCCTATATAGCTTCGCTCACCGATAAGGTGCCCACAAGCGCGAATATACGGTATTATGCTGATATCGTGCTTGAGCAGTCCATCCGCCGGGAGCTCATCCGTATTTCGTCGGAGATAAAAGCGGATGCGTATAATGAGACCAAAAAGACGACTGATGTGCTTGAGTCTGCGGAAAAGCAGGTGTTCGCGCTGTCGGATCGGAATCAGACGACGGTTATCCATGAGATGAAGGAGCTGGTCAAGACGCTCGTACAGACCATTGAGGACCGCTACAAGCGTAATTCTGCGTTCACCGGCATCCCCTCAGGTTTCGTAAAGCTGGACAATATGACCAGCGGATTCCAGAATTCGGAGCTTATTGTTATCGGTGCGCGCCCGTCTATGGGTAAGACCGCACTTGCCATGTCCATGATGCAGCATATTGCTGTGGAAAAGCATATTCCGTGCGGCTTCTTTTCATTGGAAATGTCGAGCGAGTCCGTGGGGCAGCGTCTGCTTTCCATGGAAGCCCGTCTGCCCGGCACCAAGCTGCGCTCTGGTATGCTGACGATCGCAGATTTTCAAAAACTGCAGGATGCCGCGGGTCGTATTTTTGAAGCGCCGCTGTATATCATCGACACGCCGAACATGCAGCTCCTGGATATACGCGCCATGGCGCGCCGTCTGGTCCTGAACCACGGGGTCAAGATCATTTTTATTGACTATATCGGCCTTATTACCACCGAGAACAAACGCGCGGAGCTGTGGGAGCAGGTGACGGAGATTTCCAAGTCGCTCAAAGCTCTCGCACGTGAGCTTAACGTGCCGGTGGTGGCGTTGAGCCAGCTGGGCCGTGAGGCTGAAGGTTCTGAGCCTACGCTCGCGCAGATACGCGGCTCAGGCTCCATTGAGCAGGATGCTGATGTGGTTATGTTTATCCAGCGTGAGCGCAAGAAGACGGAGGAAGGCGAAATGCAGCCGGTTCAGGACGCTAAGATCATGCTGGCAAAGCAGCGTAACGGTCCTATCGGCGACATTCCGCTTTTGTTCCTCGGCTCATACACCAAGTTCGAAAACTGCGCCAAAGAAGAATAGCGCGGCGGCGCGTACTACAGCCTTATTTCAAGCGTGAGCGGTACGGCCCACAGCCATGTATATTCATCGGCCGCGGTCTCGCGGTAGTGCAGCTGCCATCCTGCCGTAAAGAATGTTCTGCCTGCCGTGAGCTGCACGCGCGGATAAATCTCATACGCATCCCGTGATTTTGTATCATGCTTTGTGTCCCATGCGGCAAAATAACCTGCCCGGGGCTTGAGCCGCAGCAGGTTAGTGACCGGCACGACCAGCTGGAATACCGTAAAGAACGGCACCAGCGAGCCTTTGTTGGAATGGCCTGCCTCGGTTTCACTTGTAAGCTCTACGCCGCCGATCTTTGCCCTCAGACCGAGCGATCCGAAATACGCTTTCTGCAGGTCGGCCGTCTTATAGGAGGCCACCGGCTTGAACGATGAATTCGTCACGTAGGGGGATGCATTCCATGACCATGAGGCAAACACGCCGAGCCGGGAAAGCATGCCGCTGAACGCGCCGTTATAGTAGAGCGATGCGGTACCGCTGAAGTCGTCCGATGAATGGGAATTGACCGAACCGTCTTCGGCGGCGTCAAAGCATACACTGAGTCCGGCCGTAAGGGGCAGGGCAGTGTTCAGCTCTGAAAAATCATAGCTGAGCCCGCCGTTGAGACCCCATCCGTCCTTGAACGCTTCGTTCGTTTCTGACAGCGGCAGCGCTGCGCCTGCCGTGAATCCTCCGTATGAAAACCGCATGCCTGCGCCGCTTTTACCCCAGCGTGAAGCGCCGGTATAGATTTCAGTGATTGAAAAGTACGCGCCCGGCAGGTAATAATTGTACAGCTTGCCGATTGCGCACTCAAAAATATAGTTTCTGAGCGGGCGGACCTTTATGTAGGCCTTTTTAATATCCATGCGCTGCTTTTCTTCATCCGTGTTTGCGGCGCTGCTCAGACGGTAATAGATTTTTCCGCCCACGGTGACGGCATCGTCTGAAAAAACTGATTCAGCGTATGCGTAGGCGCCGCCGAACTGCTTTTTTGCATCGTCCTTTGCTGTGCTGCCTTCCACCTGTTCTACAGGCGTAACGCTGAATGAAAGCCTGGAGGCTTGTCCTGCCGCGGGCATCAGTGCGCCCGCCAGCAGCAGGAGCATACCGGCTCCGGTACGCATACGGTTAATCGAATGACTTGTCATAGGCATAAACTCCTCGGTACCGCTGATTATATTGTATTATCAATGATTTTATCTATAGGTTTCTTGAAAAGACCTGCTCGGAAACCATGCGTCCCAAGGTGAGTCAGCTGCGCACCGTAGGTGACTCGTCTACGCTCCAAAGGTGACTCACCTTTCGCAAGTTTTGCATATCGGCATGTGACGGGTCTGCATATCGGCATGTGACGGGTCTGCATATCGGCATGTGACGGGTCTGCATATCGGCATGTGACGGGTCTGCATAT
>Ga0256405_10008927_pt1 | contig 14016 bp, 10 predicted proteins | sample RumenRJG_02DNA_FD_189096 | JGI IMG/M metagenome (GOLD analysis project Ga0256405, IMG submission 189096) | Bovine rumen microbial communities from Lethbridge, Alberta, Canada - RJG_02 | ecosystem: Host-associated > Mammals > Digestive system > Stomach > Rumen | place: Canada: Alberta...
CGATTTCGCTATCCCTTCCTCCCGCCTGTACCTCACGGTACAAACCTTGGGAGTTGCTATGGGGTTCGTCGGCAACTACGCCCCTCGTGGACTCTCACCACAGACTGACGGCATGCCCGTCATACTATAAAAAGGAGCTGTCCTCCGACAGCTCCTTTCATCTATCAATTGTTCATTTCTTCTAGCTTCCTGGCTGCTTCTTCTCTCTCCCTGCAGATGTCCGCCCAGCTGGGGATTTTCTTGAGGGCCTCAGTGAAGGCTGCAAGCTCCACCGGGATCTCGATCTTTTGCGGACACATCTCCATGCAGGCTCCGCAGCCTATGCAGGCGGAGGGCAGCTTGTCCTCCGGCAGAGCGTCCAGCTGCATCTTAATGGTGAATCCTGAATCAGCCCTGATCTGATTGTACTTGAACAAAAGATCCGGGATGTCCAGTTCCATTGGGCAGCTTGCGGTGCAGTACCTGCAGGCCGTGCAGGGGATCTCGCTCTTCATGCCCTCCGCCACTTCCTCCAGGACCTTCGCCTCATCTTTAGTAAGGGGGTCCATGTGGTCGAAGGTCGCCACATTGTCCACCACCTGCTCCATGTTAGACATTCCGGAAAGCACCACCATCACGTCGTCCAGCCCCTGCGTCCACCTGAGGGCGTAGGATGCGGCGGATCTGTCTCCGCCCAGGGCCTCCACGGCTTCCTCGGGAAGTTTGGCCAGCTTGCCGCCTCTTACGGGCTCCATGATGATCACCGGAAGGCCGTGTTCAACTGCCATGTCGTACTTTTCCTTCGCCTTCTGCACGGTCCAGTCGAAATAGTTCAGCTGAAGCTGGCAGAAGTCCATCATGTCGCCGTACTTGTCCATGATCTTCTTGAGGGTGGGAAGGTCAGCGTGGCTGGAGAAGCCCAGGAACCTGATCCTGCCCTGCTTTTTCTGCTCCACGAAATAGTCGATGATGCCCCACTGGGGATCCTCGTAGGTCTTAAGCGAATTCTCATACACGTTGTGCAAAAGATAAAAGTCGAAGTGGTCCACCTGGCATTTCCTGAGTTGTTTCTCGAAGGTCTCCGCCGGATCATACTTTTCGGATACGGCGTGACCGGGATACTTGGTGGCCAGATAGAAGCTGTCTCTTGGATATTTCTTAAGGATCTTTCCGATGACTGTCTCGGAGAGTCCATTGTGGTAGACGGCTGCAGTGTCGAAGTAGTTCACTCCGTGTTCGATGGCGTAGTCCACCATCTTCTCCGTAAGCTCCTCGTCAACGGACTTGTCCTCTTTTACGGGGAGTCTCATGAGCCCGAAGCCCAGCATGGAAATGTCCAGATCTTTGAATTTGCGGTAAATCATTTCAGTCTCCTTATTTCTTCTTAAGCATCTTTTTCAGGAATTGTCCGGTGTAGGATGATCCGCACTCCGCCACTTCTTCAGGTGTGCCGGTGACCACGATGGTGCCTCCCCGGCTTCCGCCGTCGGGTCCCAGGTCGATTATGTGGTCCGCGCACTTGATAACGTCCAGGTTGTGCTCGATGACCACCACTGTGTTCCCCTGGTCCACCAGCTGCTGGAGCACTGAGATGAGCTTGTTGATGTCATCGAAGTGCAGTCCCGTAGTGGGCTCATCCAGGATGTATAGGGTCTTTCCTGTGGAGCGCTTGGCCAGTTCTGTGGCCAGCTTCACCCTCTGAGCCTCGCCCCCGGAAAGCTCCGTGGAGGGCTGGCCCAGCTTGATGTAGCCCAGTCCCACGGACTGAAGGGTCACCAGGAATTTGTGTATCTGGGGTATGTTCTTAAAGAACTCCAGGGCCTCGTCCACCGTCATGTCCAGAACATCCGCGATGTCTTTGCCCTTGTATTTCACTTCCAGAGTCTCACGGTTGTATCTTTTGCCGTGGCAGACCTCGCAGGGCACGTAGACGTCCGGCAGGAAGTGCATCTCGATCTTGATGATGCCGTCTCCTGAGCAGGCCTCGCAGCGGCCACCCTTGACGTTGAAACTGAAGCGGCCCTTCTGGTATCCCCTCATCTTTGCCTCGGGAAGGGATGCGAAAAGATCCCTGATGGTGTTGAACATTCCCGTGTACGTGGCCGGGTTCGATCTGGGGGTGCGGCCTATGGGGCTCTGGTCGATGTTTATGACCTTATCGATGAACTCCAGTCCCTCTATGGAATCGTGCTCTCCCGGCTCCTCCTGCAGTCTGTTGGTAACTGCGGCCGACGCCTTGTAGAGGATCTCATTTACGAGGGACGACTTGCCCGAACCGGAGACTCCCGTCACCAGGACGAACTTGCCCAAGGGGAATTCCACGTCTATATTCTTAAGATTGTTCTGTCTGGCGCCCCTGACCACTATGGAGTGGCCGTTTCCCGGTCGCCTGTACAGAGGAAGTTCGATCTTTTTCTTGCCGGAAAGGTACTGGCCGGTTATGGACTCGGGGCATGCCATGATGTCCTCCACCGTACCCTGAGCCACCAGATGTCCGCCGTTGACTCCCGCTCCCGGACCGATGTCCACGATGTAGTCCGCCGCAAGCATGGTGTCCTCGTCGTGCTCCACCACCACCAGGGTGTTTCCGATATCCGTAAGGTCCCTCAGTGTTTTGAGGAGCTTCTCGTTGTCCTTCTGATGGAGGCCGATGGATGGCTCGTCCAGTATGTAGAGCACGCCCACCAGGCCAGAGCCGATCTGGGTGGCCAGCCTGATCCTCTGGGACTCGCCGCCGGAAAGGGTTGCTGCGCTTCTGGAAAGAGTCAGGTAGTCCAGGCCTACGTTTTTCATGAAGTTGAGCCTGGCCTTGATCTCCTTTATGATCTGCTCTGCGATGTAGCGGTCCTTCTCGCTTAAGTCCACCTTCGCAAAAAACTCCAGGCACTCCTCCACGCTCATGTCCGACAGTTCCGAAATGTTCAGGTCTCCCACGGTAACTGCCAGGATCTCCGGCCTGAACCTCCTGCCCTTGCAGGCGGGGCAAGCCTTCTTGGTCATGAAGGGCTCCATCTTGTTCTTCAGATAGTCAGATGAGGTCTCCAGCACCCTGCGCTCGATATTGGTGAGGCAGCCCTCAAAGGGTCTCTCCTGGACGGTCTTCTTGCCGGTGCCCCGGGACACGTAGTACCAGGTGACCTTCCTGTCTCCGGTGCCCCAGTACAGCTCGTCGATGAACTGCTTGGGCAGAGCCTTCAGGGGGATCCTGGGGTCGATATGATGGTATTCCATGAGACCGCCGATCATCTGCCTGTACCATCCGGAATACTCCATGGAATTGAATACGGGCTGAAGAGCTCCCTCAGCTATGGAAAGATTCTCGTCTATGAATTTCTTAGGATCGATCTTCTGGGTGAAACCGATGCCGGAGCAAACCGGGCACGCACCGAAGGGCGCGTTGAAGGAAAACATCCTTGGCTCCAGTTCCTCCAGAGCCGCTCCGTGATCCGGGCAGGCCAGCTTGGTGGAAAAGTACCTGTCCTCGTGGTGGTCATAAAAGTCGGACACCACGTGGACCAGACCGCCCTCAGACTGTGTGAGGGCCAGTTCACAGGCTTCTGCGATACGGCCTTCCTGGCCGGCCTTCACCTTGATCCTGTCAACCACGATCTCGATGGTGTGCTTGTAGGTCTTTTCCAGCTTGATCTCGTCCTCGCCGATCATCTTGATCTCGCCGTCCACCAGTATTCTGGTGAAACCTTCCCTTTTGATCCTGTCGATGATCTTCTCGTGGGTGCCCTTCTTGGCTCTCACCACAGGCGCAAGGATCTGGACCTTGGTATCCTCGTCCATGGCCATGACCGCATCAGTCATCTGGTCCACGGTCTGTGAGCTGATGGGCCTGCCGCAGACCGGACAGTGAGGCTTGCCGATCCTGGCATAGAGAAGTCTCAGATAGTCGTGGATCTCCGTCACTGTGCCCACGGTTGATCTGGGGTTGTGGTTGGTGGCCTTCTGGTCGATGGAGATGGCCGGGCTCAGACCCTCTATGTACTCCACGTTGGGCTTCTCCATCTGGCCCAGGAACTGCCTGGCGTAGGATGAGAGAGACTCCATGTAGCGTCTCTGTCCCTCAGCGAATATGGTGTCAAAGGCAAGCGAAGACTTGCCGGAGCCCGAAAGTCCCGTCAGGACCACAAGTTTGTCCCTGGGGATTCGGACGTCCAGCTTCTTGAGATTGTTTTCGTTGGCGCCTTTTATAATTATTTCATTCTGCATTTACGGTCTTGTTGTACGCCTCTTCTTCGTAAGCGTAGTCTTCATTAAGATAGGTGTGGGCGGGATCTTTTGCGCCGATCAGTTTGTGCACAAAATATTTGCAGAGCTCAGGATTTCTCACAAGGATGGGCCCTATGATGTATGTGCCCAGAAACTCTCCTTCTATGATGAAATCTCCCATGCCCTCAATGTGTCCGGCATGATTCTCGAATCCGATGATGTCCTTCTCCGTAAGGGGGCACTTGGTGTGCACGTCCTTGACGATGCGGCCCGTGTGCTCGGGATCGTAGTCAAAGACTCCTATGCAGTCCTTGCCGAAAAGCTCCAGAGAGTTGCCGGTGGCAAGCACGGGCTTGCCCTGCTCGATGAACTCGGTGAAGGGATCCATGTCCTTCTTCATGTCCTGAAGAGCCAGGTCCAGAGCCCTCTCCGTACCGCTTCCGATGTAGAGCATATCGCAGTCCTTGAAGTCCTTGGGATCTCCCACGGTGAAGGTCCTGACTTCCACCTCTGCCCCCTGCTCCTTCAAGTGATAGCTGAGGGCCTTGACGTTGCCCGAATCTCCGTAGAGGTTCATTAGGTCGTGATAAAGGTATCCTATGATAATCTTCATTTTGTTTCCTCCTTTATCCCCTTCCTGAAAGGCTCCACGTAGTCGAAGTTCAGCACTCCGTACACGTTCCCCTTCGTCTTTTCTTCAACGACCTGCCTGATGCCGGTCATATCGTCTCTTACTATGATGTTCTCTTCTTTGATGCCAGCCAGCTTGGCTCTCACTGCAAAGTCCAGCGCATTGGGACCGGTGCAGACAACGTAGTCCTCCGGGCTCAGCATCTCAAAGTTTATGTCGTAAAGCCAGGACAGGTCGAAGTGCACGTACCTCCTGCTGATCTCCCTGTGGCCCAGGACTATGGTCTTGGGACCTGCGCTTCCGTTATCCGCCTCTGCGTAGAGGAGGGCCAGGTTGTACGTGGAGTTGTTCTCCGCCTTGCAGTTTAATATGGTGTACTTTCTGTCGTTCACCGTGAACTCGTCGTAGATCTTACCCATGATCTTATCATCGGAAAGAGCCGCCACCGTGGTCTTCCTGTCGATCCCCAGGATGTCGCACACGGCGTAGGCGCCGATGGTGTTATACAGGTTAAAGAGCACGTGGCTGGATACCTTGATCCTGTCCTCTCCGTTCACAGTGATCTGATCATTCTCGTAGTCCACGTCGGTCACTGAGTAGCTGATGTTTTCGCGCTTGAAGCCGCACTCAGGACAGCTGTAACTTCCCACGGAACCGTAGTGGAAATAGTCGAAATCCATCCTGTGTCCGCACTTGGGGCAGTAAAGATAGTCCTTGATATCATCCATCCACTCATAGCTGTTCTTTGTCTTTTCGATGCCGAAGTATGTAATGGGACCCATGTGGCTCAGACTGAACTTGCGAAGGATCGGGTCATCGCCGTTTACGATGAGATGGGTGTCAGGTGCGATCCCCTTCATGATCTCTCCGTAGACTATGTCGTAATCCCCCTGTCTGGGCGGTTGATCGCGGGTTATATTGTTTATCACAAGATACTTAGGCCTCAGGAATCTTATGACCAGTTTGAGATATCTCTCGTCCACCTCCAGCACCAGGGCATCGGCCTGTACCGTGTCACCCTTGGTCTGGTTCATGATGGTGGTGGCCACCCCCTCCCACTGGTTGGCTCCGTCCCTGTTGCAGCAGACCTTCATGCCTGCCCTTTCCAGGACCTCCGTGATCAGTTTGGTGGTTGATCCCTTGCCGCAGGATCCCGTCACCATGATGACGTTCTCAGGATACTTTAAGCTCTTCATCGTCTTGGGGAAGAACTTCAGTACCACCCTGCCCGGCATGGTTGTGCCGCCGAAATGCAGAGCTTTCTCCAGCTTATATATTGCTTTGCCTGTCAATACTCCTAACATATTTTCACCTTTAATTAGAGTTTTTTGATGGTCCGCGACCCTTCTTGGCTTCCGGGCCATATACATAGCTATTATATCATATATTATCGGGATTTGTGAAGGAATTTCAGAACATTTGTTCTTTTTTCTTGTAAATGGCAGGGCCCGATAGTATAATATTATCGGATATGCGATAAATTTTCTATTTGGAGGAAAAAATGACTGAATTCAAGGTCCACGCGGACTTCCAGCCCACCGGCGACCAGCCTAAAGCCATAGAGACTCTGGCCCGCGGCGTCCTGGAGGGCAAAAAATACCAGACCCTCATGGGTGTTACCGGCTCAGGCAAGACCTTCACCATGGCCAAGCTCATCGAAGCCGTCCAGCGCCCCACCCTGGTGATCTCCCACAACAAAACACTGGCAGCTCAGCTCCACGGCGAATTCAAGTCTTTCTTCCCGGAGAACGCCGTGGAATACTTCGTATCCTACTACGACTATTACCAGCCGGAGGCCTACGTACCCTCCACGGATACCTACATAGAGAAAGATTCAGACATTAACGATGAGATAGATAAGCTGAGGCACTCGGCCACAGCAGCCCTGGCGGAGAGGAGAGACGTCATAATCGTGGCCTCCGTCTCCTGCATCTACGGTCTGGGTTCCCCCTTCGACTACGTGAACCAGATGCTGTCCCTTAGACCCGGAATGGAAAAGTCCAGGCGGGATATTTTGCGCAAGCTGGTAGACCTTCAGTACGTCCGTAACGACATGGCTTTCGAGCGAGGCACATTCCGAGCCAGAGGGGACACCATAGACATCTACCCCGCTGGCAATGACTCAGCGGTAAGGGTGGAGCTTTTCGGCGACGAGGTGGATACCATCAAGGAGATGAATCCGGTGACCGGGGAGATCCTTGGGCTCAGGAATCATATTTCCATCTACCCTGCCTCCCACTACGTCACCTCCGACGCCAACATGCAGAGAGCCCTTCGGGACATCGAACTTGAGCTGGAGGAACGCATCCAGTGGTTCAAGGACCGGGGCAAACTTCTGGAGGCCCAGAGGATCGAGCAGCGCACCAGGTACGATCTGGAGATGCTCAGAGAGATAGGCACCTGTAGTGGGATCGAGAACTATACAAGACATCTTTCCGGCTTCAAGCCCGGGGAGAAGCCATACACTTTGATAGACTATTTCCCAAAGGACTTCTTGATGATAGTGGACGAGTCCCACGCCATGCTGCCCCAGCTTCACGGCATGTACGCCGGCAATTTGAGCCGCAAAACCGCCCTGGTGGACTACGGCTTCCGCCTGCCCTCTGCCTTGGACAACAGGCCCCTCAAGTTCGAGGAGTGGGAGAAGATGGTAAATCAGGCGGTATTTTTCTCCGCCACTCCGGCGGAATGGGAGAAGAAGGCTTCAGGAGGTATCACCGCTGAGCAGCTGATCAGGCCCACAGGTCTCTTGGACCCGCCCATCGAGGTCCACCCCACCAAGGGCCAGATAGACCACCTGATAGGAGAGATCAAGAAAACCACCGCCAAAGGGGAAAAGGTGCTGGTCACCACCCTCACCAAGAAGATGGCAGAATCCCTCACCGACTACCTGAAAGGGGTCAATATAAAGGTCAGATATCTGCACTCCGATGTGGATACCCTTGAGAGGATGGAGATAATCCGCGACCTGAGAATGGGAGTCTTCGACGTGCTGGTGGGAATCAACCTGCTCCGTGAAGGTCTGGACATTCCGGAAGTCTCCCTGGTAGCTATACTGGATGCCGACAAAGAAGGCTTCCTCCGTACGGAGACTTCCCTCATCCAGACCATCGGCCGCGCCGCCCGAAACACCGACGGCCACGTCATCATGTATGCGGACAACATATCCCACGCCATGCAGGTGGCCATCGACGAGACTGAGCGCCGCCGCAAGATCCAGGACGATTACAACAAGGCTCACGGCATAACCCCCGAGTCCATCCGCAAATCCGTAAGATCCGTAATAGAGGCCACAAAGACCGAGGACAAGGACGAGGGCTTCTACAAGGGCAGGAAACCTTCGGAGCTTACCAAGAAGGAGCTGAAGGACTATGTGGCCAAGTTGGAGAAGGAGATGAAGCAGGCTGCCAAGGACCTGCAGTTCGAGCGCGCAGCCCAGCTGAGGGATATGATCTTCGAGTACCGGGCGGGGATGTAAATGTTGGAGAGCGCAAAAAGCACAAGGCCGAGCCTTGTGCTTTTTTATTATATTAGAGAACTCCACTTCTATTAAAGAAGCCATGCCATATATACAGGTAAATAAATTATGCCTTCTTTTTCCATTAGGTCCGAGGTATGTAGTATGTATGGTGTATTAAGCTGTTCATGGTATCTGTCCATAAATTTTTTTAGTGAGTTGAAAGTGTATCTTTTCCCCGACTTTACTTCTATGGGAGAAATATTATGTCTGCTTGTAACCTTACCTTTGGTTATTAAAAAATCAATTTCCATGCGCATATTTTTGTCATTCCTGGATGCATTTGAATAGAAGTACAGCTTATGTCCGCTCGCCGTGAGCATCTGCGCCACAATATTCTCAAAAACCATGCCTTCATTAATTTCCAGTTTCCCAAGTAAGATTTTTTTGTATACTTCTTCGTCAACCAACCCGTTTTCATCAAAAGCGTGACTTATCAAGAGGCCGGTATCTCCCATATATATTTTCATTGTTGTTCTGTCACGGTTCATCTTTATACCAACGCTGGGTTCCGTTGAATTGTAGCAGATATTACATATCATGGAATCCTCAAGCCATAAAAACGAATTATCATAGTCCCTGTATCTTGCGCCTTTACCCAGGGATGAGAGAATGAATTTCTTTTCATGCTTTGAAAGCTGCGCAGGTATCTCGTCAAATATCCCAGTCACATTCTGCGCGTACCCTCTTGCATGCTTTGCTATATCCTGACGATATAGATTCAGGATATCCCTTTTTACAGCATCTGTTTCTTCATAATCCCTAGTTTCTATATATGTCTGCACCGCCTGAGGCATTCCACCCACAATGACATATTGTCTGAATAAAGTCATGCACTTGCGATGAAGCGCCTGTCCCATTTCGCTCTTTTTCTCGTAATTGGTTTTAATTGCTTCTGCCAGTTGCTCCTCGGACATCGCCCAAAGGAACTCCTCAAAGTCCATGGGGAACAATTTCAAATGACGTTCTTCAGACGGAATAACGATATCTTCCACATTACTGCGAACAGACATAAGCGATCCGGTCTCCAAATAGTGATATCGTCCATCTTTTACAAGATATTTTATTGCCGCTCTTGCTCTGGGAAACATTTGTATCTCATCAAGTATGATCAAAGATTCACCGGGGTATAGTTTCACTCCATATATTGCAGAAAGATACATAAAAAGAGAATCAAGATCCATTAAGTAGTTATCGAATAACTCTTTAATATCTTCACCAACTTGGTTGAAATCTATAACTATGTACGATTTGTAGTTTTCTCTTGCAAAAGCCTCAGCAATATAGCTTTTGCCTACACGTCTGGCTCCGTCAATCAATAATGCGGTCTTGCCAGCACCACTTTCTTTCCATTTTACAAGCTCTTGCATTATTTTTCTTCTCATGTCATCACCTTTTCAAGATTAATTTTAAACGTGATTTACACCTTTTCAAGATTAATTTCAAACAAGTTTTACACCTTTTCAAGATTAATATATCACGCCGTCTACACCTTTTCAAGATTAATTTCAAATCATATGCATCTGCTATCCCTTAGCGCCATGTCATCAGTATTATGATTTACTAAATCTGAACGGGTATCTTATAAAGCACCGGGACAGTGCTTTGTGTATTTTGCTATTTTGTTTGTATTCACAAAAATACCTTGCAAAATATGTCAAAAAGTGATAAAAACAGAACTATACCACATTATATCAAAGGAAGTATTATTATGAACGGCGAAAGAGAAAGACTTGGCAGCAGATTGGGCTTCATATTGCTCAGCGCCGGCTGCGCCATCGGGTGCGGCAACGTTTGGAAATTCCCGTGGATGACGGGGCAGTTCGGCGGAGGCGGATTCGTTCTCGTCTATATCCTCTGCCTGCTCGTACTGGGTCTCCCTGTGATGATCATGGAGTTCGCCCTGGGCCGCGGCTCACAGGCAAGCCCCATCGGCATGTACCAGAAACTGGAAAAGCCGGGCCAGAAGTGGCACATCCACGGCGGGCTGGCGCTTTTGGGCAACATCGCCCTCATGGCCTTCTATACGGTGGTCACTGGTTGGATGATCTACTATTTCTGGAGTTTCCTCACAGGCAATAACGAGGGGCTCACTTTCGTCGGCATGATCACCGATGCCAGAGTCAACGTGGTCTTTCTGGGCATCGCTGTTCTGATTGGCTTCGGCATACTTTGCTTCGATCTCCAGGGCGGTCTTGAGCGCGTCGCAAAATACATGATGACCGCACTGCTTCTCCTGATGGTGATCCTGGCCGTGCGAAGCGCGACCCTTCCCAACGCAGCAGAAGGACTTAAGTTCTACCTGGTCCCCGACTTCTCAAAGATCGACGGAAGCGTTGTTGTTGGCGCCATGAATCAGGCGTTCTTCACCCTGTCCCTGGGCATCGGCTCAATGGCCATATTCGGCAGCTACATCGATAAGGAACGCTCCCTTATGGGAGAGAGCATCAATGTCATCATACTGGATACTACGGTGGCCATCGTCGCAGGCCTCATCGTATTCCCTGCTTGCTCCAGCTATGGCGTGGAGGTAGGTGCAGGTCCCGCCCTTCTTTTCAACACCATGGCGACAGTCTTCAACAATATGGCCGGAGGCAGGCTCTGGGGCACGCTGTTTTTCCTGTTCATGGTATTCGCGGCACTGTCCACGGAGCTAGCCGTCTTCGAAAATATCCTGGCCATGGTTCGCGAAAAGACCGGCTGGTCGCGTCCCGTGGGCTGCATCGTTTGCGGGGAGACCATATTTATTGTCGCCCTCACCACAGCCCTGGGCTACAGCGTGTTCAAATTCCAGCCCTTCGCGGAGGGCACCGCATGGCTGGACTTCTGGGACTTCATCGTTTCCACCAACCTGCTGCCCATAGGCTCGCTGATCTTTGCGCTGTTCTGCTGCAACAAGTTCGGCTGGGGCTGGGACAACTTCGTGGCCGAAGCCAACTCCGGCAAAGGCCTGAAGGTCAGGCCATGGATGAAACCCATCTTCCGTTACGTGGTCCCCGCCGTGGTGGCCTTCCTGTATGTGTACGGGCTGGTTACGTTTAAGTGGAGATAGAAAGCAAAACGCACAAAGCATCGGCTTTGTGCGTTTTGTGTTTACTTCGGGTTTTTATCTCACGTTTCCACAAACTCTTTTCTGTTGGTCATCTTACCATCCCGAACCCATTTCTACGATCTGATAATCTCCGTCGACCAGGTCGATGAAAAGCGCACTGGAGCAATGTATTTCGTTGCCTTCGATATCGCCTGCAGGGATTGCCCAATTTATTGAGTTTTCGTCAGCTGGGTCCGGGGTCACCGTGAAATGGACAGATGCTAAGATTGCATCGTCCGAAAGTGTTGTGCCTGTTTTGAGCCTCTCCTTAAACTCACCATCAACCACATCGATTGCATCAATTGAATAGTTTAATATCTTGCCCTTGCCCATGGGATAATTTTCACCGTTCTCTTTAAAGCCTTCAAGATATGAGCTGACCAGACCATTGACAACAATGATCTCCCGGGGGTGATCAGCTATCGGTACAGTAAGATCTAACGGCTTTTCAGTATGCGCACACCCTGTCAGTAAAAGAGCAATGGTTAGAATCGCTAAAAGAATCCTCCTTCTCATTTCTATCCCCCCTTTTTATGTGATTGGATGCGGATCTGTCGCTCTCCAATCAAAAGTAACATGTATGGTGCGGTATGTATAACTGCTTACATAGCAATTGCTTAATAAGCAATCCTTTCTGTTTTTAGTGTGAGCGCAAACTGTTATATTGCTAGCAGTACGGCTTCCATACGTACCTGTGACAGCAACAACTACATATGAATGGTTCCATACTGTATTATTGTTTTTACTAAATTGTATGATATCTCCTACTTGTGCTTTGCTTATTCCAGAATAGATACTGCCATGAGGACCTTCACGGTTGGCGGAAGTATTTGCGATAAGGCTTCCAAAATCCCCGCATAAGGACCATCTTCCACATGCTGTTGAACTCGTTCCATACCAGCTATACGATCCGGAAGCGACCATAGGCCAATACTTATTATTAATGCTTGTTGTTGAATTAGTACCACCTAATCCACACCAAAGAGCTTGAGATGCAAAATTTTGGCAATCATTATCGGAACTCCAATAGAAATAGCTGTTGTAGGATGAATTACCTGTTATATTACTCGAATACTGGCGCGCATAATTTTTCACATTGTTTGTATTGATATATGTGGTATATCCATAGGAGTTTATAATGTTGCCATCTCCTGCAGCTATTTCATTCTCATTGGTTTTGTCTGTATCTGGATAGTAAATCCTCTTTTCAGCCAGTTCTTCTGCGCTCATTTCGTGTTTTTTTAGAGCATTTGTTGATTCATCATAGAAATCAATATTGGTGATATACCAGCCATCATCGTTAAGGACATATTCTATAGTATAATCAGTACCTTCACCTGACGGTGTGGAAGAATAGACTTCAGGAACTTCACTATCAAAGAATTCGAACCATTCATACACCTCAACTTTAGCATAATCATCACCAATGATCATCTTCCCAAAAGAAAGTGTACTTCTAATATCATTATACCTCTTATTAAGAGCATTAAGGGTCAGCTTCTTTGCTTTAACATCTTCAGCAAAATATTCCAAGTTATTCATGTTAATAGAATTCTGATCCCAAAATATGCTGTAATCCTGGAATGGTTTGTCTGGATTGGCAAGTTCATCTATCTTTAATTGAAAAAGCAACGCAGTGATATCTTTGATAGCAGTTTCCGATGTTTCACCCTTGTTTTGCTGTATGTTGCTAAGTGCCTCTTCTGCATCAGTAATACAATCCTTTTGTGAGAGTTCTAAAACTATTATCTGGGCATCAGCTGAACTGCACTCATCCTCATCCTGTGCGAATGCAAAACAGCTGAATAGTAACATCATCACCACTATAGTTGAGATAATACGATATACCCTTTTCATTATTGTTCTCCTTTCTTCATTCAAACGAAATAATAACAAACTGCAACCATTGATCGATAGTTTTTGCATCACCTCTGCTTCCTATCGCCACTTAATATGTGGCATTCCCCGTTACCAGCGTAAATGATTCTAACAACTGCGAATTATGATACAATTTTACGAGTGCTTCTGCATAATAAGTACCGTGGGAGTTAAGAGTTTTATTTGTTTTCGCAACAAATAAATTGTTTGTATTATAGACCGTAGTAGTACTGGACCCGATATAAGTTCCGCTTGACTTGTAATAATAATTGGTTACCACCATCTTATTGGCGCTTGAGGAACTGGTCTTGATAACAGTAGTTTTACAGGTGGCAGTACTCCCGCTAATTGAAAGTTGGGTATTTGCACTGTTGACGTGAGTGTATCTATTTGCATCGGTCTCACTAGCCGCAGTTCCGGTTCCATCAGCGAATGCCATTCCAGTACTCAGAATTAAAGCCACTAACATAATATATACGATAATTGTTTTCTTGAGTCTCATTGCTCACACCTCCATTTTAATTCTCTAATATATAAATCCAAAATCTGACCAAAATTGGACATGGTTTTCAAAAAAACATAAAAAAGGTTGATTGCAAAACTAACTTCGGGTCTGATCATTGCCCGGAGATTTTGCAAGACTAACTTCTGGTTTAATTTGTTTTCCCCGTATTTCTCTTTGTTTTTTCTATGTTTTGGTGT
>Ga0256405_10008928_pt1 | contig 14015 bp, 11 predicted proteins | sample RumenRJG_02DNA_FD_189096 | JGI IMG/M metagenome (GOLD analysis project Ga0256405, IMG submission 189096) | Bovine rumen microbial communities from Lethbridge, Alberta, Canada - RJG_02 | ecosystem: Host-associated > Mammals > Digestive system > Stomach > Rumen | place: Canada: Alberta...
GTTCTTTTGGGCAATCACTCGTTTTTGAGCGAAAGCGGATGCAAAGGTACGACTATTTTTTGAACCGACAAAACTTTTAGAGAACTTTTTTTGTTAAAAACGAAAAGTTTTCGACTTTCATGACAAAAGCCGAAAACTCCTATACATTATTATATATACTATTCAAATATCTCGCCCATGTCTTCTTGGGGAACATCTTCTAACCCAGACTCATCATTCTGACACGGATTATACCCAGGTGGCAAATCGAATACAGCATTTTCATTATAACCTAAACGCTTGTCAGCATATACACGCTTCATATAATAAGCCCAGACAGGAAGAGCGCCGGCTGCACCTTGTCCCATACTGGTCATGGTGAAGTGAATATCACGATCCTCACCGCCAACCCAACAACCGCTGACCAATGTTGGAGTGATACCCATAAACCACGCATCACTATTATTGTTGGTCGTTCCCGTCTTGCCAGCTATATCACCAGAGATATTGTACTTATAGCGAAGACGTCCTGCTGTACCGCCCTCAACCACAGCTTTCAACATATACAGCATCTTGTGGGCACTTTCCTCACTGATAACCTCATTCATACGCGGTTGAAACTCTGCGAGGACATTTCCCTCATTATCAGAAATCTTTGTAACGAACAAGGGGGCTGTTCGAATACCATGGTTAGCAAATGTTGTATATGCACTGACCATTTCACCAACTGTAATATCACAAGGTCCTAAACAAAGAGCCATAGAGGGGTGTATCTCAGGATTGTTTATACCATACTCCCTCAACAATGTCACAAAAGCCTGGGGATTCAGTTTGCTCATCAGATAAGCAGATATCCAGTTGTTAGATTGTTGAAGTCCCCATTTCAGCGTAACCATTTCTCCATATCTTGCACGACTACCATTACGAGGAGTCCAGGCACGACCTGCAACGACATACGTTTCCTGAACATTCGGTGCCAAATCGCAAGGAGAAAAGCCATTTTCCATTGCCAGAGAATAGAGGAACGGCTTAATAGTCGAACCCACTTGGCGACGGCCTTCCATACACATATCATAAGCAAAATGCATGAAGTCCAAGCCACCGAGATAAGCCTTGACATGCCCATTCTGCGGACACATACTCATAAAACCGCAACGCAGGAATGATTTATAATATCGTATAGAGTCCAACGGAGTCATAATTGTGTCTTTCTCTCCACGATAGGTGAAAACCGACATTTCCGTTTTAGTATTAAACGAACGTTTTATCTCATCTTCAGAAGCTCCAGACTCCTTCAGCACCCGATACCGTTCGCACTGACGCACGGAACGCATTAAAATCTTGTTGACTTGCTCCGCCGACAGGTTTCCTGAATATGGAGCACTTTTACGTCCTCGATTCTCTTTATCAAACGCTGGCTGGAGATATTTTACTATGTGTTCCCGGGCAGCTTGCTCAGCATACTCCTGCATACGCGAATCTATAGTAGTATATACTTTCAAGCCGTCTGTATATACATTATAAGTATCTCCATTCCTTTTCCTATTCTTATTACACCACCCGTAAAGCGGATCCGTCTCCCAACTGATAGAGTCGATATGATACCTCACCATATTCCACGACGGATAATCAGCACGCTCTGGTTTCTTTGCCATCATGTAGCGACGCAGGAAGTCACGGAAATAAACGGCTACGCCATCTTTATGATCAGACACATGAAAATTCAAAGTCATAGGCTCTGCAGAATACTGTTCGTATTGAGCTTCGGTAAGATAACCAGCCTTTACCATTTGTCCAAGCACTACGTTACGACGTTCCCGACTTCTTTCCTTATACCTAACCGGATTATAATATGAAGGATTCTTGCACAACCCAACCAAGGTTGCAGCCTCCGTAACAGTCAGGTTCCTTGGCTCCTTGCCGAAATACGTATTCGAAGCAGTCTTAATACCTACTGCATTATGAAGGAAATCGAAATAATTGAGATACATGGCGATGATTTCGTCCTTCGTATAGTTGCGTTCCAACTGCACAGCTATCACCCACTCTATCGGCTTTTGAAGCAGACGTTCCATCACGCTATGAGCTGTACCGGAATAAAGTTGTTTCGCCAGTTGTTGCGTAATTGTAGATCCACCTCCTGCACTTTTCTGCCTAAAAATACCACGTTTGACGATAGCACGCCCGAGTGCAAAAAAATCAATACCTGAATGGTCATAGAATCGAACATCCTCTGTAGCTACCAATGCCTGAACCAGCGATGGAGATAACTGTGAATAATCCACCAAGACACGGTTTTCACGGTTATAGTTCCATGTTCCCATAATTTTTCCATCGGAACTATACACCTGTGTGGCATATCTGTTTATAGGATTTTGAAGTTCCTCTATAGGCGGCATATACCCTATCCACCCGTTATTGATGGCATAGAATGCAAACCCTGCCGTAATAACTGTAGCACCAAGCAGAGCCCACAGAATTCGAACAATTACTTTCTTCATTCTTGGAACGTTTATGAATATTCGTTGCAAAATTACGACTTTTTATTGATAAATATTATCTTTTGGCTGAAATTAATTCAAAAATTATCAGATTATTTATAATTTTGCAGCTGTTAAGCAATTCTTAAGATGAAGAAAACTAATAAAAGACTTATGAAAAAAAGTGTTATCACAATATTGGCACTCTTTGCAGTTGCGAGTACATTCGGACAGAAAAAATGGACTTTAGAAGACTGTATCAACTATGCTGTTGAAAACAATATCACCCTTCAACAAGCCCGTCTGCAAAAACAAAGTGCTACAGAAACTCGCAAGCAGTCAAATGCCGCACTCTTCCCCACCCTTTCCGCCTCCACCAATCAAAGTGTGGGTTATCGTCCATGGACATCAAAAGGTACAATGACGGTGACCAACGGAACAGTAGCTACCGACGTAAAGAAAACCTATTATAACGGTTCTTACGGTATCAACGCTTCTTGGACTGTATGGAATGGAGGACAGAATACCAACCAACTCAAGCGCGACCGGTTGAGTGAACAACAGGCAGACTTGAGCGTTCTGGAAACAGCCAATTCCATTCAAGAGCAAATTGCCAGAAACTATGTGCAGATACTCTATTTGACTGAGGCCGTAGAAGTACAGCGCCAAGCTCTGGAAACCGCCAAAAAGAATGAAGAGCGCGGACAGGTCATGCTGGAGGTAGGTAAGATGTCGAAGGCAGATTTAGCCCAACTGACAGCCCAGCGAGCCACAGACGAGTATAATATTGTACAAGCCGAAACCCAAGTAGCAGACTATATGTTACGCCTGCGTCAGCTCTTAGAGATTACAGATGGGCGGGATTTTGACATTGCCATTCCAGCTACCACTGACGAGCAGGCACTTGCAACTATTCCCTCGTTGATGAATGTTTATGAAACAGCATTAGCCCAGCGCCCTGAGATTCAGAATGCCAAGCTTGACATTGAGCAAAGCGGTCTTCAGATGAAGATGGCCAAAGCAGGACATCTGCCTACAGTCAGCATGACTGCTGGTGTAGGAACCTCAACCAACTCATTATCACAGAATACATGGGGATCCCAAATAAAAACAAACTTCGATGCCTCTGCAGGAGTAGGTATCCAGATACCCATCATAGATGCCCGTAAGACCAAGACAGCTGTCAACAAGGCACGCATAGCCCATGAGCAAGCGGAGCTCGACCTTGTCAGTCGACAAAAACAGCTATACTCTGATATTGAGAGTTGTTGGCTGGAAGCCATGAGCAATCAGCAAAAGTTTCGCGCCGCCAAACTTTCCGTAGCCAGTGAACAAGCATCCTATGACCTTCTGTCGGAACAATTCCGATTAGGCTTAAAGAATATCGTAGAACTATTGACTGGCAAGGACAAGCTGCTTCAAGCTCAGCAAAACAGACTGCAATCCAAATACACGACGATATTAAATCAGCAGCTGCTGAAGTTTTATCAAGGGGAAACTATGAATCTATAAAAAAATTATAATAGTATGTTGAAGAACAAGAAACTATGGTTCATCATTGGCGGAATTGCCTTGATAGCCCTTATCATTTGGCTCATTTCTGGTGGTAAGAAAGAAGAGAAAGTGTCGTTCGAAACGGCCAAAGTAGAAAAACAGAATATACATACCAGTATCACGGCCACAGGAACCATCGAACCTGTCACGTCAGTAACCGTAGGTACACAGGTCAGTGGTATCGTTTCGAAATTATATGTCGATTACAACTCGGAAGTCAAAAAAGGACAAGTGATAGCTGAACTTGACAAAACCAATCTTATCAGTGAACTCAATCGTGCTAAGGCAGATTTATCAAGCGCCCAAAGCACACTTAATTACGAGCAATCCAACTTCAACCGCTATCAAACGCTGTTCGATAAAGGTCTTGTTTCTGCCAACGATTATGAAAACGCCAAGCTCAGTTACGAGAAGGCTCGCCAGACGGTCAATTCTTCTCGCGAGAATGTACAAAAGGCTCAGACAAACTTAGGCTATGCCACCATTACCAGCCCAATTGACGGTGTCGTGCTTTCCAAAAGCGTAGAGGAAGGGCAGACAGTAGCAGCATCGTTCAACACGCCAGAACTCTTCACCATAGCGCAAGACCTTACTAACATGCGTGTGATTGCTGATATTGACGAGGCCGACATCGGCGGTGTTCAAGAAGGCCAGCGAGTGAGTTTCACGGTTGACGCTTTTCCTGACGACCATTTCGAAGGAGCCGTGACCCAGGTGCGCCAACAAGCCACCACATCAAGTAACGTGGTAACATACGAAGTCGTCATTTCGGCTCCTAATAAAAATCTCAAACTAAAGCCTGGTCTGACAGCCAATGTTACCATATACACTATGGAGAAAAACGACATATTAGCCGTACCTTCTAAAGCCCTCCGTTTTTCGCCCAATGAGGCACTTTTGAAAAAAGACCAAAAGATTGAAGACTGCGATGGTGAACATAAACTATGGACTATCGAAGGCTCCACTTTCAAAGCCCACAAAGTGGAAATCGGCACAAGCAATGGTGTGATGACAGAGATATTAAAAGGTATTGACGAGGGCACAGAAGTGCTCACCGATTTGAATGTTACGGGTGGCGATCAGCCACAAGAGCAGCAGGCTTCCAACCCATTCATGCCTCATCCAAGGAATAATAACAAGAACCAGAATCAGCAGAAGAAATAATGGAAGAAGAGAGAAAAGTAGTTATCGAATTACAAAACGTGAAGCGCTACTTCCAGGTAGGAAGCGAGACGGTAAAAGCCTTGCGTGGTGTCTCCTTCAAAATCTACGAAGGAGAATTTGTCACGATTCAAGGCACTTCCGGCTCAGGCAAATCAACACTGCTGAACCAACTCGGATGTCTTGACACCCCAACGAGTGGCGAATATTTCCTTGACGGAATATCCGTACGTACCATGTCAAAGACCCAACGAGCCCACCTGCGCAACCAGAAGATTGGCTTCGTCTTCCAAAACTACAATCTACTGGCTAAGACAACAGCTGTTGAGAATGTAGAACTGCCTTTGATGTACAATAACAAATACGATGCCAAACAACGTCGTGCAGCTGCCATCAAAGCCTTGGAGGCTGTAGGACTTGGCGACCGTTTGATGCACAAGTCCAATCAGATGTCAGGCGGCCAGATGCAACGAGTAGCAATAGCCCGAGCTTTAGTCAATGATCCAGCAGTACTGCTGGCTGATGAAGCAACAGGTAACCTTGACACACGCACTTCGTTTGAGATGCTGGTACTCTTTCAGGAACTCTATCGCCAAGGGCATACCATCATCTTCGTAACCCATAACCCCGAGATTGCCGAATATAGCAGTCGCAACATCAACCTGCGCGACGGAAAAATTCGCGAAGACACCATCAATACAAATATCAAATCGGCAGCTGAAGCTCTTGCAGCCCTGCCCAAACCTCAAGACGATTAAACAATGAACATACTGAATTTATTCAAAGTAAGTCTGAAGGCCGTTGCCAACAACAAGATGCGCTCCTTCCTTTCCATGCTTGGCATTATCATCGGTGTGGCAGCTGTCATTATCATGATGTCCATCGGACAAGGTTCAAAAGAAAGCATCCGCCAAGAACTTTCCACCATGGGCACCAACCTGTTGACCATTCGTCCTGGTGCCGATATGCGAGGTGGCGTGCGTCAGGACCCTTCCGCCATGCAGACACTCAAAATGGCAGACTATGAGCGCATTCTTCGCGAAAAGAAATATGTCACCAAGGTTTCGCCCGAAGTAACATCTTCTGGCCAAGTCATTTACGGCAACAACAATACCAATACCACCATCTATGGCGAATCGCCCGATTACCTCAGCATCAAGCAATGGGAGATTGAGGACGGTGAATGTTTTACGGATGAAGATATCAAGAAGGCCGCCAAAGTTGTGGTGGTAGGCAAGACCATCGTTGACGAACTTTTCGGTGAGGGTCAGGACCCTATCGGCAAGACCATTCGCTTCAAGTCTATCCCCATGCGCATCATAGGCGTGCTGAAATCGAAGGGTTACAACTCATGGGGTATGGATCAGGACAACGTCATGATAGCCCCCTACTCCACCGTCATGAAGCGTATTGCTGCCCAGACTTTCTTTTCGAGTATTGTCTGTTCGGCTGTCACCGAAGAACTCTCCGATGCTGCCATCGATGAACTCACCGCTCTTCTACGCTCTAACCACAAACTGAAAGAGGATGCCGACGATGATTTCACGATACGTTCGCAGGCCGAAATGATGGAAACCATGTCCAGCACCATGGACACAGTGACCCTGATTCTCGTCGTTGCTGCCGCCTTCTCACTGCTTGTAGCAGGTATCGGCATCATGAACATCATGCTTGTTTCCGTCACTGAGCGTACGAAGGAGATCGGTTTGCGAATGGCCGTAGGTGCCACAGGACCCGTTATTTCCCTTCAGTTCCTTATTGAATCAGTAATGATTAGTGTGACAGGAGGATTACTTGGAATCCTTGTAGGATGCAGTGCCAGCATGGGACTTTCGGCCTTTGGCATGCCTTCGAGCATCCCCCTGTGGTCCATCAATGTTTCATTCTTAGTATGCGTCTTTATAGGCATCCTCTTCGGCTACATCCCAGCTCAGAAAGCCGCCAATATGGATCCCATCGAAGCCATACGGCATGAATAGAAAGTAATTTTTACAGTTGTTATCTCTCATTGCCCTTTTGTGATTCCACCCACGACATCGTCATTCTCGATGCTGTGCTCGGTTTTCTTCACGCTTGCTTTGAGCGAGCCGAAGCGCCATGTGAGCGATATGCTGAACGAGCGCCCGCGATTCCATGAGGTCTGAAAGTCGCGATAGTCGCCATTAACGGTCTCTGCACTGGAGGTAATATGCTTGTTGAAAGGATTGTTGGCTCCGAGGCGCACCGTCAGTCGGTCGCCCTTGAGGAACGAACGCTGCAGGGAGGCGTAATAGCCGTAATAGGAGTGCTGCTGGTAGTAGATGCTCGAAGGGCTATGGCCTATCTTGCCGTACACCATCACATAGAGGCGCAACTTCCAGGGCAGCTGCTGCGAAAGGTTGGCATAGTAGTTGTCCGACCAGCCATGATTGCGATAACCAAGATTTGGGTTGGCATAATGTTCATAGCGCAGGTTGTTGTTAATGACAAGTGTCGTGCCGTCGAAGGGTTTCCATTGCACATACTGCTCGAACGAGGCTCGGCGATAGCGCTGGACGTTGTCGTAGGTCAGATAGCGCACATCGCCCTGGGCTGTCTGGATAGCAGCGATTCCACCATTGCTGAACCGATAGCTGGGAGCCAGTTGCAGCGTGAGCCGTTTGCCAATATACATATAGATGAGCGAGAGGCTCTGCGAATGGGAACTCACCAGCAGCGGATTGCCTTGCTGTACCACATTGGGCGAGGTCGAGACAGCGGGGTTAAGATAGGAGATGCCAGGACGATTGATGCTCGTGGTATAGTTCAGCTTCAGCGACTGCGATGGCGTCAGCTGATACTTCAGGCTCGCCTGCGGCACCCAGTCGTTCAGCCGATGACTGAAAGAAGCATTGCTACCGTCGGGATAACTGCCCCGCATATAGCTGTATTCGTAGCGCAAGCCCGCACGGGCAGACCACTTTTCGGCATTGTAGATGTAGTCGGCATATCCGGCGAGGACGCGGGTGGCATGCTCGAAACGGTCGTCGGTAGTAGGCATACTGCCATAGAAGTCCTGCGTGTTGTGACTGTTGTTATTGCGATCTATGTATTTCGCTCCTATTTCTATCTGATGGCCTTTGCCCAACGGGCGCAGCCAGTCAGCCTGCAGGGTATGCTCCGTGAAGCGTTCGCGCTCGGTCTGCAGGCTGTTGGTATAGGCGAAGGGCACGCTGACCAAGTCGTCGTAGGTGTTCTCCTGGTCAGTATGTTGGCGCGTCAGGGCGAGCATGTACGAGAGAGTGAGGCGCTCGCCCTTCCGACGCGTCCGATGCTCGTAGTCCAGTCTGCCGTTCCACGAACTGTGACTGTAGCCGGGCATCCAGTAGTGATTGCTGAAGCTGTAAAGAGGCTGTGATGCCGCGTTGCTCATTTTCGTCCAGCCGTCTCCCTGCACATTCAACTTATAGAAGTAGCCGCCGAAGGATGCAGACAGCAGGTTGAGCGAATCGAGGTCGTAGCTGGCATTGAGGTTGGCATAGTGGATGCCGCCAGGATTGCTGCCGTCACTGTGAGACAACAAGCGGTTGCCAGTCGCAAGGAAAGTGCGCTCCGTGTCCTGACTGTTCTCTGTCTCTTTGGATGACATGCCGCCATAGCCGTAATCTACCGAGAGTAGCAACTTGCCTAACTGTCCTGTCAGCGAGGTGTAGAGGTTGGGATGGTTCAGCGACGTGTAGGTGGCAGATACCACACCCGTCAGTCCGTCGAGTTTCGAGCCGTCCATCATTACAATGTTCAGGATGGCATCCACGCCCTCGGCATCCTCGCGGGCACCAGGGTCGGTGATGACCTCTATGCGCCTGACCATCGAGGCGGGCATGGCCTTCAGCACCTCCTTGGCGTTCTTCGACAGATTGGGGTCGTAGTGGCCGTTCTTGTAGATCTTGAAGTTGCTGTTGCCCTTCACGAGGATATTGTCCTGACCGTCTACCGTCACCATCGGCACCTTGCGCAGCATGTCAAGCACGGTCTGCGTCTTCGATTCTTCATCAGCCTGCACATCGTAGCCGATGCGATCTACCTCCTGTTTGATGAGCTGGCGCTGGGCCTTGATCTCCACGCCTTCCAATTCCTTGCTCCACGCGATGGAATCGCGCTGCACACGGGAAGAATCGCTCTGGGTCTGGAGTTGGTTTTGGGCCGCGAGGGTCCCGCCTTCCACAACCAATAGCAGTGAAAGGCATAAAGCTTTGTAGTATGTCATAACGTTGGGATTACTTTTTAAGGCGTTCGATGCTCATGTCGAACAACTGTTGTATGAATTCGTCGTTGGTTTTCTTTCTCAGTTTCTGTATCTCTGTCGCTACCATGTTCTTCTCCACATCTTCGAGCGACTTGGCATTCTTGCAGAGTTTATAGATTTGTGTGGCATAACTATTGGCAGCCGTACCATTGAGGGTCTTTAGGAACAGGTTCTTGAACGTATTGAACTCCGTCAACCATACTTCCGAAGTCTTCTCTGACGAAAATCCAGACCAAGAGAATCCGTCGCCTGACGAGAAACCACTACCGCTCATTTTGATGTTTTTCCCATTCACCGTGATGGTACTTGACTGGTACCTGCTTTGGCGATATTTCTGCGTAGTAGCGTAGGTCTTGACGATGCGTCCACGTATCTTATCGCCATCGTCCACCCACTCCAAAGCGTAGGCATAACGGTGCTGACGCAGGGAGTCCTCTGGATCGATGAAGCAGGCGTAGATCCATTGGGAACCTTGCATCAGACCGATGGCTACCCCACCCTTGTTGCTCTTGCCAACAGCCAGCGCAACATAATCCTCGCTATTCCCGTGTGACCCCGAACTGACATTATAGGCTTGCGGTTCATCCTGCTGGAAAGCCTTTCGGATGTCGTCCACCAGATGCCTTGCCTTCGGATTGGTAATCATGAAGTCGTAGGTATCTTCCAGTCCTTCCATCATGCCCGTATCAGGGTCTTTATCCAAGGAATGTCTGGCAGAGACTTCTTTGATGTCCTTACTCTGTCTTAGGGCATCGAACGCCCTTTGTATGTTCTCTTGTGCCATGCTGACGGCTGGCAACAACATGAACAGACCTGTGATAAAAATGCTTTTACTCTTCATATGCAAAATATTCTTTAGGTTCGTTAGTATAAATGATGGTTCCGTCTTCCTGCTGGATGGCCACATAGCCAGCAGCTGTGAGTTGGGTGTGCAATATCTCCTGTTGGGCTTGGTCCATCTCTTGTTCTGCCTGTTGCTGTTCCTTTGCCGCTTCAGCCATCAGGGTGTATGCCTTGTCGTAGTCGGTCATCGTGGGCTGGGGCTTGCGCAGTCGGCGCTTGGTGCTCGATGGAGCCTGCTTTTGATGTTTAGGCAGCGTGGAGTCTGGTCGCGCCTCTACTGCTTTCTGAATAGTTACACTGTCCTTTTCTTCCAATTGGGCTATCACGTCTGATTTTGGCTGATTCTCCTGTGGCCTTTGTGTTATGGTGAACACCACCAGAGCCGCCACTACTGCCGCTGCCATACTCCAAGGCCACCATTGGTGTGAAAGCTTTTCCGTTGGCTTCATGCTGTCTATCTCGGCAAACAGCATGCGATAGTCCTCCCACTCCGCAGGCACATCGCTACGGGTAAAATATTGGTGAAGGATGTCTTCTTCTTCCAATGTCGTCGTGCCCTCCATATATTTGTCGAGCAGCGACTGTATGAATGCTTTCGTGTACTGTCTCATCGTTTATTCCGTTGTCTGATTTCTTCTAATAATGTTCGTCTTGCCCTTGCCAGCAGCGTACTGACTGATGTCGTCTCAATGCCCAACAGTCGGGCTATCTCTTCGTGGTTTCGCCGCTCCACCTCTCGCAGATATAGTAAGGTGCGCTGTGTCGTCGGCAGTTGCTGGAGTCGCTTGTCGAGCCAGGCATCATCCTCTTTCATCTCCAGCAGGTCGTGAGGGCTGTTGCTCAGGCTGAAAGCCATAGCCTCGTCGAGCAGTTCCGGCGTTCGTCGCCGCTGGTGGTTCCGCAACAGATGACGAGTCATCAGTGCCACCAGTGCCTCAGGCTTTTCGTAGCGGTCCAGTTCATCATGCATCTGCCAGAGGCGGAGCATCACATCCTGTGCGATGTCCTCTGCTTCGTCCTTGCCCGCTCCGCAGCTCATGCTCACCAATAGAGCCTTCTTCCGCCACGAACGGGCCTGTTGTTCAAATGCACTTTTGTCCATGCCTGTCTTGCTATACATTTATTAGACACATTAACCTATCAAAACCAAACTTCTTTTAGCATTACTTAACACAAAAATCTCTTCAACCTTATCGCTCAAAAGCTGTCTTTGGGTGTTTGATCCTCCCCTTGTTTCATTTGCAGGCGCGGGCGTTCCCAAATTTGCCAGTCGTCTATTTCTTTGAACAAGCGGGTGAGTACATCGTGGTATCTGTCTGGATAGACCATCGTATTGACAAACCAGAACTTGCCATGACGGACGAACTTGGAATAATAGCTATAACCTTCAACAAGGCTTCCATTCTCATACTGAGGGCCGGAGAGGATGAAGTAATCTTCACCCAGCCTTACGTTAGCGGCATGGAGGAGTTGCGCCAAAGAATCGCTTGCCTCCCTGATGCTCTTTTCTCGTTGCGGCAACACGTAGCCTTCGAGCACCACCGTTGCCCATTGGTCGCTATAACTGAAACGGGCATGACCTGCATCGTTAGGCTGCTCGCGAAAGAATGAAGGATAGCGGATGACGAAATCATAAGTTGAATCCTTGTACTCATACATATCTGCGTAAGTCAGATTCCGTTTAAACATTTCTTTATCAGTCTTAACCTCTGAGCAGGCATCTATCCAGTCGATGCTCGCTGCTACGAGGATAATGGCTACAATCATTTGCATAAATCTCTTCATAACTTGCTTTTTTGCGCAATGATGCGAGTAAGCGAGAGCAAAGAAAACATGTTTTCATTTGCCGAGCACAAGCATCTTCGCGGTTTCAACCGCAAAGGTATGAAGAGATTCCTATAATACAGGAAAAGAAGTCTGACATTTGCCTGACATTTCATTGTCAGACTCCGTGTCAGCCACCTATCTACTTAACAGTCAGGCGATAAGCCTTGCTACGGTCTGACTCGATTTTGAGGTCAGAATGCTGCTCAATGACAGGTTTTAACCTGCGAATCAGGGTGTATAGTGTCTCGCTGGCATCAGGTTTCTTGGGCCACAGAGCCTCGCAAATCTCCGCCTTTGACAATGTATGGGAAGGAGAATGGAAGAACATCTCCATCAGCTGGTGCTGCATGGGAGTTAGTTGCACCTCGTTGCCATCAGGAGCATAGAAACGGCCCTCTGCTTCTGAATAGGTCAAGCCACCAAATCCATTACCTGCAGGTAAAGCTATGGTGGCGCGTCGATACCATACAAACATCGCCCAGAATCCTGTCAACACCCAGAGAAAAGCGGCTGGCCGTTGGTCGGAAAGGCTGAAAATAGTAGCTTCGGAACAGTGGGCATACGCCTTGAACTGCCTGTTGCGGGTATCCACCGCCAGTGTGGCCTTGCCGCGCAATGCCGCTATCTGCAAGTGGCTGTTGAAGGTACGGATGGTGTCCTGACTGATGAGATCACTCTGCTGCTCCTGCATTGTGATAGCCAGTGCCCTGTCCATATCCTCGCTCACTCGCTGGCTCGTAGAGCGATAACTGTCAAGACTCGTCAGACTTGACGCTACTATCAGTGCAAAGAGCACCACGGCTGCATATTGCTGTTTCATACTTATTTTTCAGTTTCAAGCACACAAAGGGTTTGACCCTTTGTGTGCATTGGCATATTGTTTTCTATTTTCGACTGCAAATATACGACTTTTTAGTGAAAGATGTTCGCTTCACCTACATTTTTATATATATTTAGGCGAAAAGTTCAGCCAGCATTGGCCATATTCTTCTATGAAATGTTAAATATTTGCACCGCTGATAGCATATTTGTGGGAAAACCATGGTGGCCCCATTTGGACCGCTTTATTACATCAGTTCGGGTATAATTTGGAGTATTTCATTCAAATTTATACCCGAATTGATATATTATTCGCAATAAAAACTGCTGCGCTTTACTGGAAAAGTCACTAAATTTCCTTGAATGATGAACTTATTTCGCGGGAAACTGGCAGTTTCATTACGAGTTTCCATGAGTTTCATTACGAGTTTCCATAAGTTTCATTACGAGTTTCCAGTTTTTCGAGTGTACTCGAAAAAAAAATGGAGTGCAATGGAAATTATTTCCGAGTGCACTCCAATAATTATATATACACTTATACACTTAATACAGATAATATAGGGAAAAAATACGTGCGTACGTACACGCGCGTACGTACGCACGGAACTTTTCATTATTCATCTGTATCATCTGTAATCTGTATGGGGGAAATGAGAATATGATATGCTGTCGTTGTCTTATTCATGTTGCAAAGATACAAAATTATCGAGCGAAATACAAGTTTTTTGCTAATTATTTTTAATGATGAACGATTTTCTGATAGCAGGCACTACCGCTTGCTACGCTGAATCATGGTGAGCAACTTGTTGTTAAAGCGCTCAGCCTCCAGGAGTTGTTCGATAGTGAGGTGCATGCGGTACTGCCAGCGGTTATAGGGGTCGCTCGGCACGTTGATGCGCTCGTCGCGGATGTGCTTGGAACGTAACTCCGTGTCCATCGCAAGCCAATCCTGCAACTGGAGAATACAGAGCATGGAGGGAGAATAAAGGTGACGGGCTATGATTTCCTCTGCCAAATGAGCAGGCAACTGCTCCGGCGCACGTCCCTCCTTCTGCAACATCGTGACATAGAAACGCTGACGGCGCTCC
>Ga0256405_10008929_pt1 | contig 14011 bp, 11 predicted proteins | sample RumenRJG_02DNA_FD_189096 | JGI IMG/M metagenome (GOLD analysis project Ga0256405, IMG submission 189096) | Bovine rumen microbial communities from Lethbridge, Alberta, Canada - RJG_02 | ecosystem: Host-associated > Mammals > Digestive system > Stomach > Rumen | place: Canada: Alberta...
GTAATCAGTATGCTCCGGCACCTCTGACCGATCAGGAGGCTATAATTTATGAAATACGGTTATTTCGATGATCAGGCCCGGGAATATGTGATCACATCACCGAAAACACCTCTTCCCTGGATCAATTATCTGGGAAACCAGGACTTTTTTTCACTGATTTCCAATACTGGCGGCGGCTATTCCTTCTATAAAGATGCACGTCTTCTGCGCATTACACGATATCGCTACAATGATATGCCCGGAGACTGCAACGGCAAATACGTTTTCGTAAAAGATGGCGATACGGTCTGGAATCCCGGCTGGCAGCCCTCGGGGACAGATCTTGACAGCTATGAATGCCATCACGGCATGGGCTATACAAGGTTTATTTCTTCGAAAAAGGGTCTGGAGGTGAACCAGCTTCATTTCGTACCCATGCAGGATGCCTGCGAGCTGTTTCTGACAGAACTCACCAACCGGACGGATTCTACGAAACATGTTAAGGTATTTCCGTATGTGGAGTGGTGCCTGTGGGACGCGGACGACGACCAGAAAAACTTCCAGCGGAATCTTTCCACCGGTGAGGTCGAGGTGGAGTCCAATCTCGGTTACGGGATCAGCGGACTCATCAAGCCTGAAAAAACTTCTGTCTCCGATTACAGTGCCCTCGATTACGCGGCTGTCTATCACCGCACCGAATACAGGGAACGCCGCAATATGTACGCGGTATTTTCCGTAAATCAGCCGATCAGCAGCTTTGATACAGACCGCCGCACCTTTATCGGAGATTACCGGAGCCCCGCTCTTCCGCAGGCTGTCGAAAAAGGTTCCTGCTCGGATTCCATTGCAAGCGGATGGTCTCCCTGCGCCGCCTTCTGCATCGACCTGACACTGCAGCCCGGCGAGACCGCAAGTCTGGTGTTCCAGCTCTCCTATATCGAGAATCCGGTCGACCGGAAATGGGAGTCCTACGGTGTCATCAATAAAGAACCTGCCCGCGCGCTGATCCGCAAATATCATGACCGCGCAGCGGTCCTGGCAGCATTCGAAGAACTCTGCGCATACTGGGAGCAGCTCCTTAGCCGCTATCATATTGAGAGTTCACATCCGGAAGTTGACCGCATGGTCAACATCTGGAATCAGTACCAGTGCATGGTAACTTTCAATATGTCGCGAAGCGCTTCCTACTATGAGTCCGGCATCGGCCGCGGCATGGGATTCCGCGATTCCTGCCAGGATCTCCTGGGCTTTGTGCATCTGATCCCGGAGCGTGCCCGCGAAAGGATCATCGACATCGCCTCGACACAGTTCCCCGACGGCAGCGCCTACCATCAGTATCAGCCCCTGACCAAAAAAGGCAACGCAGACATAGGCAGCGGCTTCAATGATGACCCGCTCTGGCTGATCGCCGCTGTCAGCGCATACCTGCGCGAGACAGGGGACTATTCCATCCTCGGTGAGTCCGTCCCCTTCGATAACGATGAAAGTCAGGCCATGCCTCTTATGGAGCATCTGCGGCGCAGTGTCCGTTATACCATCACCCATAAAGGCCCCCACGGCCTGCCCCTCATCGGCCGCGCCGACTGGAACGACTGTCTCAACCTCAACTGCTTCTCCGAACATTCCGGTGAATCTTTCCAGACTTCCGGCCCCAGTGAAGGCCCGGTTGCGGAGTCGGTGTTCATTGCGGGTATGTTCGTCAAATACGCGGAGGAATACGCGCAGATCTGCGAAAAGCTGCACAGCCTGCAGCAGGCAGGTACACTGCAGACAGGATTGTCGGACAAGGCATTTTTACAGAAAGACTATTCCGCTGAAGCGGCGGAGATCCGCAAAGAGCGTGATCTTATGGAAAAAGCTGTTCTGACGGACGGCTGGGACGGAAAATGGTTTGTACGTGCCTATGACGCCTACAGTCATAAGGTCGGTTCCAGCGAATGTGAAGAGGGCCAGATCTACATCGAGCCACAGGGCTTCTGTGTCCTTGCCGGCATCGGGACAAAGACCGGTGAGGCCGGACAGGCTCTCGAAAGTGTCCGTGAGATCCTTGATTCCAAATACGGCGTGAAGCTCCTGCATCCGCCCTACACCCGCTATCACGTAGAGCTGGGCGAAGTCTCCTCCTATCCGCCGGGATACAAGGAAAATGCCGGCATCTTCTGCCACAACAATCCCTGGATCTCGATCGCAGAGACGGTCCTCGGACACGGAAGCCGGGCATTTGAAGTGTATTGGAAGACCTGCCCTTCCTGTGTAGAGGAATTCAGCGAGATCCATCGCACCGAGCCCTATGTCTACTCTCAGATGGTTGCCGGCCCCGACGCCCCCAATTTCGGCGAAGGCAAAAACAGCTGGCTGACCGGCACGGCCGCATGGACCTTTACGGATATCTCTCAGTACATCCTTGGCCTCTATCCGACCTTTGACGGCCTGCGCATCGATCCCTGCGTCCCTGCGGATTTCGGTGACTTCACTCTCACCCGCACCTTCCGGGGCACTGTCTACCACATCGCCGTAAAGAACCCCGGCCGCGTAGAGAAGGGGATCTCCCGGCTCCTAGTCGACGGAAAGGAAGTTCCCGGCTGCATCATTCCTCACAAGGAAGGATCTGCCGAAGTCCAGGTCGAAGTCCTGATGGGCTGATCCCTTCCGGATTTTTTCCAGGTCCCGCCCGAAAAAATGAGTCACAGGGGAAGGTTCTGACTGACTCATTTTGAAATCCAACTGAACGTTTTCATGCTCTCGTTCGGTAATCCCTCTGAACTTTTACATGTTTCGTTCGGAAGCCCCTCTGAACTCTTACATGCTCTCCTTCGGAAGCCCCTCTGAACTCTTACATGTTCTTCTTTTAAAAAGTCCCCGGTATTTTGCCTAAAATACCGGGGACTTGCGCCTTTTGAACAGTGTCATTTTTTCACAATAACAGGGGCAGTGACAAGGGGACAGAAACAAAAGGACCGTCCCCTTGTCACTGTGGTACAATAATGATATCCACTAAAAAACACCACTGTCAAAAAACCGAAAAAAATGAAAGATAAGGGAAATACATTTAAAACAAAGACAGCCGGGGAAACCGGTTCGAATTTGAAGAAGGCACAGATCGATGAGGCAAAGGCGGAGGAAAAAAACACCTGGCTCTTCGAGAAGATGCCGGTACCCAGGGCCCTGGCTGCCATGGCGGTACCCACTGTCATCTCGCAGCTGATCGTCCTCATCTACAACATGGCGGATACCTTTTATATAGGACGCACAAACAATCCCTATATGGTGGCAGGAGCGGCACTCATCCTGCCCATTTTCAATGTCTGTATTGCGGTCGCCAACATCGCAGGCACAGGCGGCGGTACCCTGATCGCCCGTCTTTTGGGCGCAAAGGATCCCGGGAGCGCCCGCCGCATCGCTTCCTTCAGTATCTGGTTCTCCGTTTTCATGGGTTTGTTTTTTGCGGTCATGACGGCAATCTTCATGCACCCTCTGCTGACTCTGCTGGGTGCCAGCAGCCAGACATACCAGTTCGCGAGGCAGTACTGCACCTGCGTCATCGTCATCGGCGCGACGCCCACGATTACAGCCATGACCATGGGAAATCTCCTGCGAAATGTCGGCTGCTCCAAACAGGCAGGCTTTGCCATTTCCATGGGCGGTATCATCAACATCATTCTGGATCCCCTCTTCATGTTCGTCCTGTTGCCGCCGGGACACGAAATCCTGGGCGCCGGCCTTGCCACCTCTCTCTCCAACACCATCACCTGCACCTATTTCGTCATCACCATCCTGCGGCTGCACGATCCCATTCTGCATTTTTCTTTGCGGGACGGCCTGCCCGGCACCGCCCTGCTGGCATCCTTTTTCGGTGTCGGCCTGCCGGCTGCTATGGGACCTTTCCTTTTTGATCTGGATTACATCGTGCTCGACCGTCTGATGGCCGCCCACAGTGACATCGCCCTGGCTGCCATCGGCATTGTCCTCAAAGCAGAGCGCCTGCCCCTCAATGTCGGCATCGGCCTCTGTCTGGGCATGGTACCTCTTGCCGCCTACAACTACTCCGCCGGCAACCTGCCCCGCATGCAGTCGGTCCTCAATACAACCCGCGCTGCAGGTGTGGGGATCAGTGTCGGCAGCATTGCTCTCTATGAGCTCTTCGCGCCTTATCTGATCCGAATCTTCATCAATGATCCGGATACTGTCGCCCTGGGCACCGATTTCCTGCGCATCCGCGTTCTTGCCACCATCATGATGTTCCTGAGCTTTATCTATGTCTACTTTTTCCAGGCTCTGGGGCAGGGCCGTGTGGCACTCTTTCTCGTGATCATGCGCTGGCTCATGATCAACATCCCCATGCTCTTCATACTGGACCGGCTCTTCGGCCTATACGGCCTGGCCTGGTCCCAGTTTGTCAGTGACTGTCTGGTGGCCCTGCTTTCCTGGCTGCTCTACCGGACCTATCGAAAAAAGCATCTGCTGCCGATCATACAGGCACAGACCGGCAATCCCCAATAGCCCTTGCTTTTTCGGATTTCAGAGCAGAATATTGTCACAAAAAACAGACCGGTGCATCCGCGCACCGGTCTGTCCGTGTTTTCACACAATCTGTTTATTTGGATTCGGCATCCTCTGCCTTCGCACCATCCGCACCGGCTTCTCCGGAAGCGGTGTCCTCCGCGGCACCATCCGCGGCGGCATCCCCTGCGCCTTCCACAGTCACATTACCGTCAGTGGTAATTCCCATCTTTTCCAGTTCTTCGGGAGTCAGGACGATCGCGTCGGTAGAGGCTGAATTTGCAATCTCCGTTGCTGCGGCCGCAGCTTCCTCGGAAGACATGGGATCAGAACCGATTGTTCCAAAACCGACGCCCCAGTGGAAAGAAGCCCATACCGCGCCGATCACGATCACACCGACGAAAACGCCGAAAATGATTGCCCAGAGCTTGTAATTGACCTTAATCTCATTCTTTTTCTTTTTATTTTTGATCTTGACTGTGTTGGACATTTCTGCCTCATCCTCCGTTTGACTGCTTTCTTTTCAGTGCTTCTCTTTCACGACCCTCCATCTGTCCGGCTGTTGGTCTGTCCTCCGGCCGCCACAGAAAGAAGCGGATTAATCTGAAAACATATAACTGCTGCCATGCGCCGCGCGCAAGGGCAATTATAACACAAATCCCGGAATACAGAAACATTAAAATATCAGTCTGTCGAACTGTCGGCGAATGCGTCAGGCGGCAGATCACTCCAGCCTGCGGACGGATTCGCGGATACAGAGTTCCGCGTCGTATGTCACACACACCGGAGCCGTTTTTTTACGGATGGCGTCGTCCAGCAGCTCCACTGTCTTGAGAGCCATTTTTGTAACGGGCTGAACAACTGTCGTGAGAGAGGGCGTCATGAATTCTGTGTAGTACTGCCCGTCATACCCTATGATAGAACAGTCCTCCGGGATCCTGCGCCCCGCCTCCCGGAGGGCACGGCATGCTCCGAATGCCATCGTATCAGAGACAGCAAATACGGCAGTAAAATCCGCACCGCTGTCCAACAGCCGTTTCATGGTATCATACCCGTTGGGCATGGAGTACTCGGGTATTTCCTCGCTCATATAGCAGACAAGCGCCGGATCAAACTCGATCCCGTGCTCCTGCAGGGCCCGCCGGTAGCCGGTCAGGCGCAGGGCGCCGACCCCGTGCGGATACTCGCCGGTCCTGCCTGCCAGAATTGCAATCCTGCGATGCCCCAGTCCGATCAGATAGCTGACCGCGCGGAAACCTTCTTTTTCATCATCGATGGAAACGGAGGAACATGGAAGCTGTTCCCCGGTTTTGGGGACTGTCACCGTACACAGTACATAGGGCACCCCCAGGGAATCCATCCGGCGGTTGGGAAAAGAAAGCTGCCCTCCCAGGATGATCAATCCTTTCAGATGCCGCTCCTTGCAGACCTCCATGGCAACATTTTCGACCCGGTCATGCTCCTTAACAGCGTAAAGGAAAAAAGAATACCCCAGTTCGTCACAGGCTGTCTCAAAGACCGAGATCATCCCCTGAAAAAAAGGATTGTCGATCCCGCTGAACAAGAGGCCGATCGTGTTTGACTCCACCATTTTCAGGTTGCGCGCACTGTTATTGGGAACATAGTGATAGTCCTTCACCGCCTTCAGTATCTTTTCCCGTGTCGCATCGCTGACTCTGGGGTCATTATTGATCGCCCTTGAGACAGTTCCGACCCCAACGCCGCAGATTCTGGCAATATCCTTGATTGTAATGTTATCCGCCATAAGGTCCCCCTTCCTATATGACCTGCTCAGTATTACATCTCAAAAGACTTATCCCTCAGATTTCTCCCGACATGACCTCCCAACGACTTCCCAATGACCTTTCAATGCACTTTTCCTGATCCGCCCCGGCTTGTTCCGCATCTCAAAGAGTCTTCTCTTCATCTCCCGAAGGTCTCTGTCATCCGCCGGATCTGTTCCGCAAGAGACTGCGAAGCAGCGCCTTCCACCATACGCCAGCACCAGTTGGTACCTGTCGTGGATGGTGTATTGATCCTGGCCTCATCTCCCAAAAGCAGCCAGTCCTGCATGGGGATCACGCAGAGTCTTCCGACAGATGCCATTGCCGCGCGCACCATCGCCCGGGCAAGACGCTTTGTATCGTCCGACGCTCCAAAGGCCCACTCGTCACCCTCTCCGCCGTCCAGGCCGGTGAAAGCACGTACCTGTGCCCTCTCCTCCGGAAGGATATGGTCGAGCCAGCCGACCATCGTCTCATTGTCATGCGTTCCCGTGTAGACAACACAGTTTTTGTCGTAATTATAGGGCAGATAATTGTCCTTGCCGCTGGAATCGCGGGAGTCGAAGGCAAATTCCAGAACCTTCATATTGGGATACCCTGTATCCTGCACCAGTTTCCTGACGGAATCCGTGATATAGCCCAGATCCTCCGCGATAATCGTCAGACCGGGTATCTCTTTCTCGATCGCCCGGAAAAGGCCGATTCCGGGGCCCTCCTCCCACTGTCCGATCCTTGCGTCCCAGCTCTCTGCCGGAATCGCATAATACTGGTCAAACCCGCGGAAATGGTCGATGCGAACAACATCAAACAGACTGCTGCAGCGCCGCATGCGGCTGATCCACCATGCATATCCGGTCTTCTCATGATGCTTCCAGTCATATAAGGGATTCCCCCAGAGCTGTCCGGTCGCCGAAAAACCATCCGGCGGACAGCCGGCGACAGCCTTGCAGGAACCGTCCTCCTTCAGCTGGAAGAGCTCCGGATAGGCCCAGACCTCTGCGCTGTCAGCAGGTACATAGATCGGAATATCTCCGATAATGGAAATGCCTTCCTGGTTGGCATATGCCTTCAGCTTCATCCACTCCTGCTCAAAAATATACTGCAGGAACAGATGGAAACCGATCTCATCTCGCAGCTCCTCCCGCGCTTTTTCAATCGCCTCCGGTTTCCACATACGGACCGGCTCTTCCCACTCCCTGAATCCAGCTCCTCCGTGGGCGTCTTTCAGAGCCATGAAAAGCGCGTAATCGGGCAGCCAGGAGGCATTGTCCCGCAGAAAATCCTTATAGGGCAGGGCTTCTTCTGCGCCCTCCTGTTCTTTCCACCTTCGGTATGCCCTGCGCAGCAGAGGATATCTCGTGTTATAAAGCCAGGCATACGAAATGGAGTCTGCCGGGCCGTCATAGACCGCTTCCGCTGCCTCCGCTTCTGTCAGCAGTCCCGCCTTTTCCAGTGCGTCAGGTGAAATAAAATACGGATTCCCCGCAAACGCAGAAAAAGACTGGTAGGGAGAATCCCCGTAGCCGGTAGGGCCTACGGGGAGAATCTGCCAGTACTTTTGTCCCGCTTCTTTTAAAAAATCTACAAACCGATATGCCTCTTCCGAGAAGCAGCCTATGCCATGCTTTCCCGGAAGACTGAAGATCGACAATAATAATCCGCTAGCTCTCATATGGATTCCGCCTGTATCATTTTGAGTCTTTATTTATAGCAATGGTACAGCACCGGGGCCCCTATGGTACAACAATGGTACCGCAATGGACCCCAGATGCTCCAAACAATCAAATCAACCTTTGACAGCTCCTGCAACAACACCTTCAATGATATATTTCTGGCAGACCAGATACATGATAATGATCGGAACAATATCGATCATGATGCATGCCATCATCGCGCCCATATTGACAGTGCCGTAGCTTCCGCGGAAGTACTGGATCGCCATGGGGATCGTGCGGTATTTTTTGATATCCAGGACCAGCGTGGGCAGAAGGTAGTCGTTCCACACCCACATGGTCTCAAGAATTGCAGTAGAAATGATGGTGGGCTTGAGGATCGGCACCAGGACCAGGAAGAAGGTCTGCAGCGGACTGCAGCCGTCGATCATGGCCGCCTCTTCGATCTCAAGAGGAATGCCCTTAACAAAGCCCGTAAACATAAATACTGCCAGACCGGCTCCGAAGCCCAGATAAATAATGCAAATATTGTAAGGATTATTCAGATGCAGACGGTCTGCTGTATTGGCAAGTGTAAACATGACCATCTGGAAAGGAACGACCATGCTGAAGATACACAAAAAGTAAAATGCCTTCGAGAGCGGACCGTTTACACGAATAATATACCACGCCGCCATGGAGCAGCAAACCATGATCAGAACAACACTCATAACTGAGATCACAAGGCTGTACCAGAAAGATCTCAGGAAATTCATGCTTGTGACGCCTTCAACATAATTGGCAAGCCCCACAAAATTCTCTGCGGTAGGCAGCTGGAAGACACCTGATGTTGTGATCGCCTTGTTCATCTTGAGTGAATTGATGAAGATGGCAAAAATAGGATAGACATAAAATACGCATATGACCGCAAGTACGATACTCGCAATCACGCGGCCTGTTTTTTTATTGGATTCCATTTCTGTTTCCTTCCCTGCCGCAAAAAGCGGCAAAACTCTTAGGGCTCAGAATCTGCAAGCATATGTACATATACCGGGAATGGCTTACAGATCTTACTGCTGTACTTCTTTTGATGTTGTGGCGCGCAGCTGAATAAGCGCGATGACGACAACGATCAGGAAGAAGATCACAGCCTTGGCCTGGCCGATGCCCTTCCACTGCGGTCCGCTCCTGGCATAAAAAGTATCATAGATATTCAGTGCAAGGAGCTGAGACTTCTTGGCAGGTTCGCCGCCCGTCAGTGAGAGGTTCTGATCAAACATCTTGAAGCCGTTTGTAAGTGTCAGGAAAGTACAGATCGTGATCGAAGGCATGATCATGGGAATCTTGATCTTGAACAGGATCTGGGAGGGTGTTGCCCCGTCGATCTCTGCCGCTTCAATCAGGTCTCCGGAAATATTGTTTAAGCCGGCGATATAAATGATCATCATGTATCCGATCTGCTGCCAGCACAACAGGATGATCATGCCCCAGAATCCGTTTTTCGCGGACAGAGCCAGAAGAGGCTGGCCCCACTTGGAGAGCAGTCCGTTCAGCAGTGTCTGCCAGATATAACCCAGGACGATGCCGCCGATCAGGTTCGGCATAAAAAAGATCGTCCTGAAAACATTGGTTCCTTTCAGCCCTTTGGTCAGTGCCAGAGCGATTGCAAAAGCCAGAATATTGATCAGGATACTGGACAGAAACGCGAACAGCACAGTGAGCCAGAAAGCATGGGAAAATGTGTCGTCTGACAGAACTTTTACATAATTGGAAAGTCCGACAAGTTTAACATTATTGACAGTAGTGAATTTACAGAAAGACAGATAGATTCCCCAGATAAACGGCCAGACAAAACCGATTGCAAATGCCAGAGCCGTTGGCAGCAGGAATATCGGCCACCATTTTCTGATTGATTTTCCAACCATGGAGTCCCCCTTTTCAGAAATGAAAAAACAGACCGTTCCCGCTGCCCGACGTCAGGGAAACGGCCTGTTTCTGATTCACAGCTATTTATTTACAGCTGTATAATTGCAACTGTTTCATTGCAACTGTTCCGTTGCAGCTGTTCCATTGCAGCTGTTCCATTGCAGCTATTCATTACGCCGTTATTCATTCATCATTCGGCAAGTGCTGCCTCTGTTGCCCAGCCATCGACGAATGCCGTTACAACATCATCCCAGCTGCCTGTGCCTGCTGCATAAGCAGTCAGTGCGGAGCCCACACCGTTCTTCCAGTTCTCGGAAGGCATGGTTGTGAAGTTCCATGATACGGGAGTCTTGCCTGCTTCTGTATAAGCAGCATCCTGCTTGACAAATACATTAGGGGACTCTACTGCGGTCTTGAAAGGAATCGTGAAGCCCATTTCCTCGGACATAGCCTTCGTGCCTGCCTCGGAAGTGACGCACCAGTTCATGAATGCCAGAGTTGCAGCAATGTCATCCTCGGAAGCTTTCGCATTGACACACCAATAGTTCTCAGTACCTGTGCACAAACCTTCGTTTGCGTCATCTACGCCAAAGTAGATGGGAATCATAGCGATCTCTTCATCGGAGAACTTCTCAGCCAGAGAGCTGTACTCCCAGGAACCGTTCTGGTAGAAGACAGCCTCGCCGTCCAGGAACTCTGCTCTTGCGTCATCTGCGGTCTTGGAGGAAAGCTCCTTGGGATCGCAGGTGGAGTCTGTGATGTAGAGGTCAAAGAGGTTCTTGTACTGATCAAGATAGGTTCCCTTGATCGCATCTGTGTTGTCGATACCGTCTGCCTTGTACTCGTAATAGATGGGAAGGTTTGCAAGATGGGTCTTGAATCTCCAGTCGGAGGAAGCGTCCATACCGGTGGAAGCGAAAGCGCCCTTGACGCCGATCTCATCCTTGCGGGCCTGAATATCATCCGCGATCTTCTTCAGGTCGTCAAAGCTCTTGATATCCTCCAGCTTGTAGCCGGCTTTCTCCAGAAGGCTGACATTGGTGATAATACCGTAAGACTCGATGACATAAGCGACACCGTCGATTGCGTCACCGTCTTTAAGTGTAAACGCATCGGAAGTCAGGTTGCCCACGATCTCTGAACCTGTCAGGTCATAGCAGTAATCCTTCCAGTTTGCAAGGCCTACAGGGCCGTTTACCTGAAACAGTGTAGGTGCATCGGACTTGGCCATCTCACTCATCAGAGTGGTCTCGTACTCGCCGGAAGCTGCTGTAACGACGGTCACCGGTACGCCAGTCTCCTCTGTATAAGCAGCAGCCAGATCCTTCCATGCCTGATCTGCTTCCGGTTTAAAGTTCAAATAATACACGGAACCCGCGCCTGCATCCGCTGCAGCTGCTGCACCCGTGCTGCCGGCCGGAGCTGCACTGCCGCCGGAACTGCTGCCGCCGCAGCCTGCAAGTACAGTTGCAGCGATTGTCGCACACGCCAAAATACTGGCCAGTTTCTTTCTCATAGTCTTTCCTCCCTGAAAAAAAAATGAAAGGTGTTTTCCCGGGATTCACCGGGTTTGTTCCTTCTTTCCGCTCCCCGCGCACCGCTTTCAATGTATCTGCTTTTTGTCTCTCATAAACGGAACGCAGTTTCTCTCCCGCAGTCTTTCGACGCAGGATGCAGAGAGAATATCCGCAACCATGGAACCGTTCCCAAGACCTTGTAAAAAATAAATGGAACCGTTTCCATGCATTTATGGTAGCATTTTTTGGAAACGTTTGCAATATCCTTTTTTCATAATCTTATCAACTTTTCTTCATTTCTCTGTTTTTTACAAAAATTATTTTTTCAATTGTGCATTTCTCACAACTCAAAAGCAGCCCACATGGATGCCCTCTCGGACAGCTCATGACGGCTGCTATTTCGTTGACATTTTTCCATTGACAATATGATGTTCCGCAATCCCGGATGGGTGACAGCAAGAATGCAGCTTCCGGAGATTTTCCCGGAAATCATTCTACAGAGTCGAAATTTCCCCGGACATTTTCCGGAAATCATTTCACAAAGCCGAAATTTCTCAAAGGCCATACACAGAAGACAAGCTTACCGACGATCTGGTCCTCCGAGACGCATCCGACCGATTTTGACCTGGAATCGATCGAGACACTGCGGTGATCTCCCAGAACAAAGATGCGGTCCTCCGGGACCTGGTAGGGAAGCTCGATATCACATTCTCCCAGAGCCTTTTCCGAAACATAGGATTCATCAAGAGGGACATTGTTGATGGAAACATTTCCCTCTTCATCAATATCGACCCAGTCCCCTGCACTCGCGATATAGCGCTTGACGAGAATACGGTTATTGTAATAAAAGGCGACGATATCTCCCTGTTGAAGATTTCTGCTCTTGTGTGAAATGACAATATCGCCGTCCTCCAGACTGGGAGTCATAGATGTTCCGTACATCTGCAGGACCGGCATCCACAGGGTCGCTACAAGGATTGCCGCTGCCCCTACTGTGATCAGTGTAAATATTGTACTCCTGAGCACTCTGAAATAACGGGTCTTGTATCTCTCATGCTTCAGCTCGCCCTGCAGATCACTGATCGCAGGACGTTTCACAGCATCCTTTTTCTTCACAATATTGTTGTCACTCATAAAGTATTCCCCGGTGTAAGATGCCCGTGTCTGCAATGGACCTTACTAAGCTGCTGAGCTGTCAGATGACGCGGGAATGCGCCGGTATATGTTTCGGGTCGCACCCTGACCAGGGCTTTTCCATGAAACGTTCCCTTCGGCGCGAAGGACTCGCAGGCGAGTCTTTGAATATCATTGCGCAGAGATATATCAATGCGCGGAGGCATTTTTTTCTCCGGCATTCACAAGTGCTTCAAGGCGGGCAATCACAGCTTCAAAAGACGCAACACGGTCAAGATCTTCATGACACCTGCGCAGTTCCTCGCTGAGATGCTCATTTTCTGTGCGAAGCCTGTCGGTCTCTTTCATCTCATCGATCAGCAGTTCCAGCAGCTCGGTACGCGTAAGCTTTCTGACTTCCTCTTCTGTGCTGCTTCCACTTTTCTCTCCGCTGCCGGATAATTTCTTTCCGCCGCCGAACAGCCTGCCGATAGAGCCCTTCTTTGCGTTCTTCTCTTCATCCATGATCCGCTGTCCTCAATGCTCCTGATTATTATCATGATGTAAAGGTCAAAAGCCGGTAAAAGAAACTCCTGATCAGCGGTCGTCTTCTCCCAGTTCAAACTTGGGCATCAGACGGAGCTTGTGCAGATTCAGCATATGGAGACGGTCGATCCGGGCCTTCTTTTCCGCATCCTCGCACTCGCCGGTCAGGACATAATTGTCCAGCATTTTATAGGTGAATCCCAGTTTATCTTCATCACTCATGCCGCTCAGGCCGTCAGAAGGCGTCTTACGCACCAGCTGCTCCGGCAGGCCCAGTACATCACCGATCTGCAGAACTTCATGCACCAGCAATTCTGACATAGGGCTGAAATCGCCTGCCGCATCACCGTATTTCGTCGAATATCCGACATAATCCTCAGAAGCATTGCAGGTGTTGACCACCCGCCCGCCGTTGGGCAGATTCTGAGCGACCGCATACAATGTCGCCATGCGGATCCGGGGAGGCATGTTGATCTTTGCTTCGCGGGCCATCTCTGTCCTGCCGCAGATCTCCTGCAGTTTTTTATTGCTCTCCAGTGTCCGCTCCAGGGCATCCGCCGCATCTCCGATATTGACCACAACATAAGGGATCTGCAGTGTGTCAACCAGCAGCTGGCTGTCCGAAATATCCGGCTGTACGCCGCGAGGCATCAGGACGCCGACAACGCGATCCTTTCCCAGTGCTTCCACACACAGTGCAGCAGCCACACTGGAGTCCTTGCCGCCCGAGATGCCGATGACGGCACTGCAGGCAGGTCCGTTTGCCGCAAAATAATCACGAATCCACTGCACGATCTTGTTCTTTGTCTGTTCAGGATTCTTGAGCATATCTTTACCTCCTCGTATGCTTTTATGAAAACATCCACGAAAAAAGTGGCCCTGTCTTTCTTTCTCCTCAAAAGTATACCACGTATAGAAACATTTTCGAAAGCTGAAAACGTATTTCTTCCCGATCACCGGAGAAGACAGGGAGGGAGGGGACAGGGGACGGTTC
>Ga0256405_10008930_pt1 | contig 14011 bp, 27 predicted proteins | sample RumenRJG_02DNA_FD_189096 | JGI IMG/M metagenome (GOLD analysis project Ga0256405, IMG submission 189096) | Bovine rumen microbial communities from Lethbridge, Alberta, Canada - RJG_02 | ecosystem: Host-associated > Mammals > Digestive system > Stomach > Rumen | place: Canada: Alberta...
CATCGCCCAGCAGCTGGAGAAGCGCATCTCCTTCCGCCGCGCCATGAAGAACTGCATGGGCCGCGCCATGAGAATGGGCGCCCGGGGCATCAAGGTCATGTGCTCCGGCCGTCTGGGCGGCGCCGAGATCGCCCGCAGCGAGTGCTATCACGACGGCACCATCCCCCTGCAGACCATCCGCGCCGACATCGACTACGGCTTTGCCGAGGCTGCCACCACCTACGGCCGCATCGGCATCAAGGTCTGGATCTACAAGGGCGAGGTCCTCAGCCAGACCCTTCGCACCACCCCCCGCACCCTGGACACCAAGAACTACAAGGAGCGCTCTGAGCGTCCTCGCCGTCGCGACGGCAGAGGCGGCGGCCGCGGCGGTTTCAACCGTGACCGGCAGGGCGGCGGCCGTCCCCAGGGCGGGTACAACCGTGACAACCGCAACGATCGCGGGCCCCGGCCCAACGCCGGCAACCCGCCCAAGGAAGGAGGCAACGCCTGATGCTGCTGCCTAAGAGAGTGAAATACCGCCGCGTCCACCGTGGCCGCCTGAAGGGCAAAGCCACCCGCGGCAACACCGTGACCTACGGTGAGTTTGGTCTGCAGGCCACCGAGCCCGCATGGATCACCAGCAACCAGATCGAGGCGGCCCGTATCGCCATGACCCGCTACACCAAGCGTGGCGGCAAGGTCTGGATCAAGATCTTCCCCGACAAGCCCATCACCGAGAAGCCTGCCGAGACCCGCATGGGCTCCGGTAAGGGCTCCCCCGAGTACTGGGTGGCCGTGGTCAAGCCCGGCCGCGTCATGTTCGAGATCGCCGGCGTCTCCGAAGAGGTCGCCCGCGAGGCGCTTCGTCTGGCCAGCCACAAGCTGCCCATCAAGTGCAAGATCGTGACCAAAGAAGAAACCGCTCCTGAGACCGAGAATGGTGGTGAAGCAGAATGAAGGCGAATGAAGTGCGCAAGATGTCTCCCGCTGATCTGGAGAAGAAGCTCGGCGAACTGAAGAAGGACCTGTTCCAGCTCCGCCTTCAGCACGCCACCAATCAGCTGGAGAACCCTGTCCGCATCAGTGAAGTGAAGCGTGACATCGCTCGAGTGAAAACCATTATCCGTGAGCAGCAGCTCGCAGGTCAGTAAGGAGGAACTGAATCATGACTGAAGCCAGAACTTCTTCCCGCAAGACCCGCGTCGGCCTGGTGGTCTCGGATAAGATGGATAAGACCGTGGTTGTGGCCATTGCCGACCGTGTGGCCCACCCCCTGTACAAGAAGATCGTCAAGCGGACCTATAAGCTCAAGGCCCACGACGAGAACAATTCCTGCGGCATCGGCGACAGAGTGAAGGTCATGGAGACCCGCCCCCTGTCCAAGGATAAGAGATGGCGCGTGGTCGAGATCATTGAGAAAGCAAAGTAAGGAGGTGCCGTAAATGATCCAGCAGGAATCCTATCTGAAGGTGGCGGACAATACCGGCGCCAAGGAGATCAAGACGATCCGCGTGCTGGGCGGTTCTTCCCGCAAGTACGCGAACATCGGCGACGTCATCGTGGCTTCCGTCCGGAAGGCCGCGCCCGGCGGCACCGTGAAGAAGGGCGAGGTCGTTCGCGCCGTGGTGGTCCGCTCCGCCAAGGGCGTCCGCCGCGCCGACGGCAGCTATGTCCGCTTCGACGACAACGCCGCCGTCCTCATCAAGGACGACAAGAACCCCAGAGGCACCCGTATCTTTGGGCCGGTGGCCCGCGAGCTGCGTGATAAGGATTACATGAAGATCCTGTCCCTGGCTCCCGAAGTTCTGTAAGGGAGGGTGCACAAATGATCAACAAGATGAACGTCAAGAAGGGTGATACCGTCCAGGTCATCACCGGCAAGGACAAGGGCCAGACCGGCAAGGTCATCACCGTCATCCCCAAGGAGGGGAAGGTCGTGGTGGAGAAGGTCAACATGGTCTCCCGTCACGTCAAGGCCCGCAAGCAGGGCGACGAGAGCGGCATCATCCAGAAGGAAGCGCCCCTGTACGTTTCCAAGGTCATGCTGTATTGCCCCAAGTGCAGCCGCGGCGTGCGCACCGGCCGCAAGGTCACCGGCGACAAGAAGGTCCGCGTCTGCAAGCGCTGCGGCGCTGAGATTTAATGAGAGGAGGAGCGAACAATGCCTGAAATGCCGAACCTGAAAGCAAAGTACAGAGAAGAAGTTGCTCCTGCTCTCATGCAGAAGTTCAACTACAAGAGCTCCATGCAGATCCCCCGCATCGACAAGATCGTCGTGAACGTGGGCTGCGGCGAGGCTCGCGACAATGCCAAGGTGCTGGACGCCGTCGTCCGCGACCTGGGCGTCATCACCGGCCAGCAGGCCATCGTGACCAAGGCCAAGAAGTCCGTGGCCAACTTCAAGGTCCGTGAGGGTATGCCCATCGGCGCCAAGGTCACCCTGCGTCAGGACAAGATGTGGGAGTTCCTGGACCGCCTGTTCAACGTGGCTCTGCCCCGTGTCCGCGACTTCCGCGGCATCAGCGCCAATTCCTTCGACGGCCGCGGCAACTATGCCCTGGGCGTCAAGGAGCAGCTGATCTTCCCCGAGATCGAGTACGACAAGATCGACAAGATCCGCGGTATGGACATCGTCATCTGCACCACCGCGCAGACCGACGAAGAAGCCAGAGAGCTGCTGACCCTCATCGGCGCTCCCTTTGCCAGATAAGGAATAGGAGGAGAACGATCCATGGCTAAAACTTCCATGAAGCTCAAGCAGCAGGCTGAGCCCAAGTTTTCCACCCGCCGTTACAATCGCTGCAAGATCTGCGGCCGCCCCCACGCTTACCTGCGTGACTACGGCATCTGCCGCATCTGCTTCCGCGAGCTGGCTCACAAGGGTCAGATCCCCGGCGTTCGGAAGGCTTCCTGGTAATATATGGTCAGCCACGCCGGGTGCCCCAACCGCCCGGCGGGCTTTGCCATAAAATCATGCCTTTGGCATGAGCCCTCTCTTACGGTGTGTGAGAGAGTTTCCCCGGCCGGCGGCAATAGGTCGGTTCCGTTGAGACCCGATACCTTGCCGTTGATACAGACATTGTCTGTAATCTTATAGGAGGTAAAGACCTATGCACATTACCGATCCCATTGCGGATATGCTCACTCGTATCCGCAACGCGAACAACGCAAAGCACGACACCGTCGACATCCCCGCTTCCAACATGAAGAAGGCGATCGCCCAGATCCTGCTGGACGAGGGCTACATCAAGGCCTTCCAGATCGTCGACGACGGTACCCAGGGCGTCATCCATGTCACCCTGAAGTACAACCCCGGCAAAGAGAAAGTCATCTCCGGCCTGCGGCGGGTCTCCAAGCCCGGTCTCCGCGTGTACGCCGGCGCTGACGAGCTGCCCCGTGTCCTCCGCGGACTGGGCGTGGCGATCGTGTCCACTTCCAAGGGCGTCATGACCGACAAGGCTGCTCGCGCTGCCCACGTCGGCGGTGAGGTCCTGGCATTCGTCTGGTAAGGAGGAGAGGTTTACTATGTCTAGAATTGGTAAAATGCCCATCTCCATCCCCAACGGCGTGGACGTGACCCTGGGCGAAGGCAACCTGGTGACGGTGAAGGGCCCCAAGGGCACCCTGTCCCAGAAGCTGAGCGAGAAGATGGCCATCAGCAACGACAATGGCGCCATCACCATCACTCGCCCCAACGATGAAAAAGAAAACAGAGCCCTGCACGGCCTGACCCGCACCCTGCTCAACAACATGGTGGTGGGCGTCACCGAGGGCTATAAGAAGGAGCTGGACGTGAACGGCGTCGGTTACCGTGTGGCCAAGGAAGGCAAGAAGCTGACCATGAACATCGGCTATTCCCATCCCGTGGTCATGGAGGAGATCGACGGCATCACCATCGACGTCCCCAGCCCCAACAAGATCATCATCAACGGCATCGACAAGCAGAAGGTCGGCCAGTTTGCCGCTGAGGTGAGAGGTAAGCGTCCTCCCGAGCCTTACAAAGGGAAGGGCATCAAGTATACCGACGAGGTCATCCGCCGCAAGGAAGGCAAGACCGGCGTGAAGAAGTAAAGAGAGGTGTGCTGAAATGATCAAGAGACCCAATACCAACGCGCAGCGTCAGAAGCGCCATACCCGCGTTCGCGGCAAAGTCTCCGGCACCTCCGAGAGACCCCGTCTGAACGTGTTCCGCAGCGGGACCAACATCTACGCCCAGATCATCGACGATACCAAGGGCGTGACTCTGGTCTCCGCTTCCTCCCTGGAGAAGGGATTTGAAGGCCGCGGCAACAACGTGGAAGCCGCCGAGAAGGTGGGCGAGGCCATTGGCCAGCGTGCCAAGGACAAGGGCATCGACACCGTCGTGTTCGACCGTGGCGGTTACCTGTATCACGGCCGGGTGAAGGCCCTGGCCGAGGGCGCCCGCAAGGCCGGCCTGGAATTTTAAGGGAGGAGGAAACGAAAAATGCCTAGATTTGAAAGAGAACCCAGCGAGTATGTGGAAAAAGTCGTTTCCCTGAACCGCGTATCCAAGACCGTCAAGGGCGGTCGTGTCATGAAGTTCTCCGCTCTGGTCGTCGTGGGCGACGAAAAGGGCAAGGTCGGCTTCGGCCTGGGCAAGGCCGCTGAGGTCCCCGAGGCCATCCGCAAGGGCCTGGAAGCCGCCAAGAAGAATATGTTCAACATCACGATGTCCGGCACCACCATCCCCCACGAGGTGATCGGTGAGTTCGGCGCCGGCCGCGTGCTGATGAAGCCCGCCGCCCCCGGTACCGGCGTTATCGCCGGCGGTCCCGTCCGTGCCGTTCTCGAGGCCGCCGGGATCAAGGACATTCGTACCAAGTGCCTGCGCTCCAACAACCCGCAGAACGTGGTCTCCGCCACCATGGAGGGTCTGAAGTCCCTGCGTGGTCCCGAGGAAGTGGCCCGGATCCGCGGCAAGAGCGTGGAAGAGATCGTGGGCTAAGGAGGAACTGACAATGGCTAATTTGAACATTAAGCTCGTCAAGAGCCTCAACGGCCGCATCAAGAAGCATAAGGCCACCGCCGAGGCCCTGGGCCTGCGGAAGATCGGCGACACCACCGTGCAGCCTGACAATGCTGCCACTCGGGGCAAGATCGCCCATATCGGTTACCTCGTCGAGGTCACCGAGGAAGCATAAGGAGGTACGGAACATGAAACTGCATGAACTTTCTCCCGTGCCCGGCTCCAATCCCAAGGCTTACCGCAAGGGCCGCGGCAACGGCTCCGGCAACGGTAAGACCGCTGGCCGCGGCCAGAAGGGCCAGTGGGCCCGTTCCGGCGGCGGTGTCCGGGTCGGATTCGAAGGCGGCCAGATGCCTCTGGCCCGCCGCATCCCCAAGAGAGGCTTCAACAACATTTTTGCCAAGCCTCTGGAAGCCATCAATGTCTCCGCGCTCAACAAGTTCGAGGACGGCGCTGTCGTCTCCGTGGGCGAGCTGCTGGAGTCCGGCATCCTGTCCAAGTGCGAGTATGGCGTGAAGATCCTGGGCCAGGGCGAGATCAGCAAGAAGCTGACCGTGAAGGCCAATGCCTTCTCCGCCTCCGCAAAAGAAAAGATCGAAGCGGCAGGTGGGAAGGCTGAGGTGATCTGATGATCAAGACCCTCCGAAACGCCTGGAAGCTTCCGGAGCTGCGCAACAAGATCCTCTTCGTGATCTTTGCCCTCCTGATCTTCCGTTTGGGCGCGGCCATCCCGGTCCCCTATATCAACACCGAGTACCTGCAGCAGTATATGCAGGCCAACTCCGGGACCATCTTCGGCCTGCTCAACACCTTGAGCGGTTCGGCCCTGTCCCGCGCGACCCTGTTTGCCTTATCCATCCAGCCCTATATCAACGCCTCCATCATCATCCAGCTTCTGACCATTGCCATCCCGGCTCTGGAGCGGCTGGCCAAGGATGGCGGCGAGGAGGGCAAGAAGAAGATCCAGTCCATCACCCGGTATACCACTCTGGCCATCGGCCTGCTGCAGGGCTTTGGCTACTACACCCTCATCAAGAGCTACAAGCTCCTGGAAAACACCAGCGTCTGGGCGGGCATCGTCATCGTTCTGACCTTCACCGCCGGCGCCGTCTTCCTGATGTGGCTGGGTGAGCAGATCACCGAGCACGGTGTGGGCAACGGCATCTCCATCATCCTCTTTACCGGTATCGTGTCCCGGGGCCCCGCCCTGATCCGGACCCTGTTCACCAGTGTGCGGAACTACCTCACCGATACCTCCGGCTGGACCGAGGAGGCCCAGGCCAACCTGACCACCATGCACCCCGCCATCTGTGTGCTCATCATCGTGGGCATGCTGCTGCTGGTGATGTTCGTGGTCTTCGTGAACAACGCAGAGCGCAAGATCCCCGTCCAGTACGCCAAGCGCGTGGTGGGCCGGAAGATGTACGGCGGCCAGTCCACCTTCATCCCCATCAAGGTCAACCTCAGCGGCGTGCTGCCCATCATCTTCGCGCAGTCCATCGCCATGATCCCCGCCACCATCGGCATGTTCGTGCCGTCCTCCCGGGTGGAGGGGTCCGGCTGGTACAACTTCCTGCAGTTCTTCAACTCTACCAGCACCATTTACGCGATCATCTACTTCCTGTTGATCCTCGCGTTCAGCTACTTCTACGCTACCATCCAGTTCAACCCCGTGGAGGTGGCCAACAACCTGAAGAAGAACGGCGGCTTCGTGCCCGGCTTCCGTCCCGGCCGTCCCACGGCTGAGTACCTGGGCCGCGTGCTGTCCCGTCTGACCTTCTTCGGCGCCATCTTCCTGGGCATCGTGGCCATTCTCCCCATCATCGTGGAGCGGGTCACCGGGATCCCCAGCCTGTCCATCGGCGGCACGTCCGTCATCATCGTGGTGGGCGTCGCTCTGGAGACCGTCCGTATGCTGGAGGCCCAGATGCTCATGCGGCACTACAAGGGCTTCCTGGAATAAGCAAGGAGGAAACACATTATGAAGCTGATCCTCTTAGGCCCTCCGGGCGCCGGCAAAGGCACCCAGGCTGAGATCCTGAATAAGAAGCTGAACATTCCCACCATCTCCACCGGCAACATCCTCCGGGCCGCCGTCAAGAACGGCACCCCCGTGGGGCTGAAGGCCAAGGAGTATATGGACGCCGGCAAGCTGGTGCCCGATGAGGTCATCATCGGCGTCATCTCCGAGCGTCTGGCCGAGGCCGACTGCCAGAACGGCTTCATCCTCGACGGCGTGCCCCGCACCATTCCCCAGGCGGAAGCCCTGGAGAAGGCGGGCATCGCCTTCGACGCCGTGGTCTCCATCGAGATCTCCGACGAGGAGATCGTGGACCGGATGGGCGGCCGTCGGGTCTGCGCCTCCTGCGGCGCCCCCTATCATGTCAAGAACATGCCCCCCAAGACCGAGGGCGTGTGCGACAAGTGCGGCGGCAAGCTGGAGGCCCGGGCAGACGACAAGCCCGAGGTCGTCCGTGACAGACTCCGCGTCTATCACGACGAGACCGCTCCCTTGAAGGATTTCTACGCAGCGAGAAACCTGCTCAAGGCCGTTGACAATCAGCCCACCGTGGCTGAGACCACAACTGCGATCCTGAATGCTCTGGGGCTTTAAGCAATGATCTCCTTAAAGTCAGCCAGAGATATCGAGGGGATGCGCCGTGCGGGGCAAATTACCGCGGCGGCCCGCGCGCTGGCGGGCAAAATGGTACGCCCCGGCGTAACCACTCTGGAAATAGATCAAGCAGTTCGCAAATTCATCGAGAGCCAGGGGGCGGTTCCGTCCTTCCTGCACTTCCCCGGACCTCCGGGAGTGAAGCCCTTCCCCGGATCGGCCTGCATCTCGGTGAACGACGAAGTCATCCACGGGATCCCCAGCAATCAGGTCCTGAAGGAAGGCGACATCGTCAGCGTGGACGTCGGCGCCTACATCGGCGGCTTTCACGGTGACTGCGCGGGCACCTTTGCCTGCGGGAAGGTCAGCGACGAGGCGGCGAAGCTCATCGCCGTCACCGAGCAGTCCTTCTGGGAGGGCATGAAATACGCCCGCTTCGGTTACCGGGTCTCCGACATCTCCCACGCCATCCAGGAATATGTGGAGGCCAACGGCTTCTCCATCGTCCGGGATTATGTGGGACACGGCGTAGGCTCCCAGCTCCACGAACCTCCCGAGGTTCCCAACTATGGGAAGCCCGGCCATGGTCCCCGGCTTGCTCCCGGCATGACCATCGCCGTGGAGCCCATGGTCAACCAGGGAGACTGGAAGGTCAAAGTCATGCGGGACGGATGGACCGTCCGCACCGCCGATGGCTCCCTGGCCGCCCATTACGAGAACTCTCTTCTCATCACAAAGGGTGACCCTGAGATCCTCACCCAAGTGGGAGATCTGCACGTATGACGTTGACAAAGGGAAACGTCGTGCGGTCCGTGGCCGGCCACGACAAGGGCGACCTGTTCCTGATCCTTCGGGAGGAGGGCGACTTTGTCTGGCTGGCAGACGGCAAGCGCAGAAAAATTGAGACTCCGAAGAAAAAACGGCGCAAGCACGTTGTTTCAGCGGGGGTCTGGACGCACCCGGTCATCGGCCGCCTGACAGACGGCGAGCCGGTGCTGGACAGTGAGATACGGAGGGCGCTGGCCGCCTTTCGCAATAGGTTCAGTGAGACCAAGGAGGTATGACGCTTGGCAAAGAGCGACATGATCGAGCTGGAAGGGACCGTGGTGGAGGCGCTGCCCAACACCACATTTCGGGTCGATATCGGAAACGACCACATCATTCTGGCCCATATATCCGGAAAGCTCAGGATGAATTTCATCCGCATCCTGCCGGGTGACAAAGTCACGGTTCAGATTTCCCCGTATGATCTGACACGGGGTCGGATCACCTGGCGCAGCAAATCCAAGTAAGGGAGCGAAACGCTCCCCCGCGTGAGCAACAGGCTTACAGGAGGTAGATTAAAAATGAAAGTAAGACCGTCCGTCAAGCCCATGTGCGAAAAGTGCAAGATCATCAAGCGCAAGGGCAAAGTCATGGTCATTTGCGAGAACCCCAAGCATAAGCAGAGACAAGGTTAAGAAGGAGGCGCTGAACAAGTATGGCAAGAATTGCCGGCATCGATCTGCCGAAGAATAAGAGAATCGAGATCGCCCTGACCTATATCTATGGGATCGGCCGCACCAGCGCCACCAAGATCCTTGAGGCTGCAGGCATCAACCCCGATACCCGGGTAAAGGATATCACCGAACAGGAAGAGGCCGCCCTCCGCGAGGTCATCAACCGCGACTACATCGTGGAAGGCGACCTGCGCCGGAACGTGGCGATGGACATCAAGCGGCTCACCGAGATCGGCTGCTATCGCGGCATCCGTCACCGCAAGGGTCTGCCTGTTCGCGGACAGCGGTCCAAGACCAATGCGCGTACCCGGAAGGGTCCCAAGCGCACCGTGGCCAACAAGAAGAAGTAAGGGAGGGAGAGTATCGCTATGGCTAACCCCAAGAAGAAGGTCGTCAGAAGACGCCGTGAACGCAAGAACATTGAGAAGGGCGCCGTCCATATCCGCTCTTCCTTCAACAACACTATGGTGACCGTCACCGACACCGCCGGCAACGCCCTGTCCTGGGCCTCCGCGGGCGGCCTGGGCTTCCGCGGCTCCAGAAAGTCCACTCCTTACGCTGCTCAGACCGCGGCTGAGACCGCTGCCAAGGCCGCCATCGAGAACTGTGGGCTCAAGAGCGTGGAAGTGTACGTCAAGGGTCCCGGTTCCGGCCGTGAGGCTGCCATCCGCGCCCTGCAGGCCGTGGGTCTGGAAGTCACCATGATCAAGGACGTGACTCCCATTCCTCACAACGGATGCCGTCCCCCCAAGAGACGCCGCGTCTGATCGAAGGAAAGGAGAAAATCAACAATGGCAAAGAATACACAGCCCGTGGCCAAGCGCTGCAAGGCGCTGGGCATTTCTCCTACCGTTATGGGTTACAGCAAGAAGACCACCAACCGTAACCCCGGCGGTCAGATGAGAAAGAAGAAGAGCGAGTACGCGCTGCAGTTGGCTGAGAAGCAGAAGGTCAAGTTCGTCTACGGCATCCTGGAGAAGCAGTTCCGTTCCTACTACGAGAAGGCTTCCCGCATGCCCGGCAAGACCGGCGAGAACCTGCTCATCCTGGTGGAGCGCCGCCTGGACAACGTGGTGTACCGCCTTGGCTTCGCCATGACCCGCCGCGAGGCCCGTCAGCTTGTCAACCACGGTCACTTCACCGTCAACGGCCGCAAGGTCAACATCCCCTCCTTCCTGGTGAAGGCCGGCGACGTCATCGAGGTGGCTGAGAAGAGCCGCGCCTCCGTGAAGTTCAAGAGACTCACCGGCGAGGACGCCCCCATGGTGACCACCCCCCAGTGGCTGGAGCGGGAAAAGAACGCTCTGAAGGGCACCGTCACCAAGCTGCCCGTCCGGGAAGACATCGATATGCCCATTGAGGAGCACCTCATCGTCGAGTTGTACTCCAAATAATCCCTTACCCTCAGCAGGAAATCGGAATGACGAAACGGCGGGTGCCATCCCGCCCGACGTAAGAAGGAGGGTAATCAATGGTAGAAATCGAAAAGCCGCGCATCGAATGCATCGAGAAGCCGGGAGACAATTCCTACGGAAAGTGCGTCGTCGAGCCTTTGGAGCGCGGTTACGGCACCACGTTAGGCAACTCTCTTCGCCGGATCCTTCTGTCCTCTCTGCCCGGAACCGCCGTCACCAGCATCAAGATTGCCGGTGTGCAGCATGAGTTCACCTCCATCCCCGGGATCAAGGAGGACGTGACGGAGATCGTCCTGAACGTCAAGGGTATCATCGCCAAGCTCTACAGCGAGGGTACCAAGACCGTTTATATCGAGGCCTCCGGCGAGGGCGTCGTCACTGCCGGCGACATCAAGGCCGACAGTGAGGTGGAGATCCTCAATCCGGAGCACCCCATCGCCACCCTGGGTCCTGACGCTGTGCTGAACATGGAGCTCACCCTGGCCCACGGCCGCGGCTATGTTCCCGCCGATCGGAACAAGACGCCCCAGACCGTCATCGGGGTGATCCCGGTGGATTCGGTCTACACCCCGGTCAAGAAGGTCAACTACACCGTGGAGAACACCCGCGTGAAGGACCTGACCGACTTCGACAAGCTGACCCTGGAGGTGTGGACCAACGGGACCATCGCGGCCCGGGACGCCGTGTCCCTGGGAGCCCGGATCCTGTGCGACCACTTTATGCTCTTCACAGATCTCAGCGAGACCATGGGCAGCAAGTCCACAGTGGTGGAGAAATCTCCCGACATCCGGGACAAGGTCCTGGAGATGACCATCGAGGAGCTGGATCTGTCCGTCCGGAGCTTCAACTGCCTCAAGCGCGCCAACATCAACACGGTGGAGGATCTGATCTCCAAGACCGAGGATGAGATGATGAAGGTGCGGAACCTGGGCCGGAAGTCTCTGGAAGAAGTGATGAATAAGCTGGCGATGATGGGCCTGTCCCTGGCCAGTGACGAAAATTGACCCTAACAAGGAAGGGAGTGGAAGAAGATGTCTCGTAACCGTAAGCTCGGCAAGCCCACCGATCAGCGCATGGCCATGCTGCGCGCCATGGTGACCTATCTGCTGGAGAACGGTCAGATCAAGACCACCCTGGCCCGGGCCAAGGAGGTCCAGCCTCTGGCTGAGAAGATGATCACCCTGGCCAAGAAGAACGACCTGGCCGCCTACCGGCAGGCTCTGTCCTTCATCACCAAGGAGGACGTTGCCCACAAGCTGTTCACCGAGATCAACCAGAAGTACGTCAGCCGTGACGGCGGCTACACCCGGGTCGTCCGGATGGGCCCCCGCAAGGGCGACGCTGCTGAGATGGCCATCATCCAACTGGTGTAAGGTGTAATTGGTATCATAAAGCGCAAGACCCGCTGTCTCCTCAGGGAGGCGGCGGGTTTTTGTTGCCTTTTGCCGTGGTATATGCTACAGTGAAGGGGAGGGCAGGGGAGACGTCCCGCTGCCAGGGAAACGAGCGATACAAGAACAACAGGAGAGATGGATATGGATTATTATGAAAATATGCAGCCGGTATACAACAATCAATACCAGGAGCCGGACTTCCACTGGAACTGGGGCGCGTTCATGTTCAACTGGGTCTTCGGCTTTGCCAACAAGGCCTGGCTGTGCTTCCTGTGCTTTGTGCCCCTGCTGAACATCGTCTGGGTGTTCGTCAGCGGCGTGAAGGGGGAGAAGTGGGCCTGGGAGTCCGGGGAGTTTGCCAACGAGCAGGCCTTCCGGGCCACCATGCGGTCCTGGAACCGGGCGGGCCTGCTGACCTTCATCATCACCGTGGTGGTGCTGATCCTCTACGCCGTGCTGGGGGTGACCATGTTCTCCACCCTTCAGCGGTACGGCTACGATCTCACGACATCCTGAACGGCGAAATCCCACGGGGACCTGCGGCGCGAAGGCGCCGCGGGTCCTTTTCCGATTCTTGGGGGAGAAAATACGGCGGGAGGATAGCAAAAAGGGAGGAATCGTGCTATAATTATTGCAATTAACCATTTTGACGCCCCAGCGGCGTCAGGAACAGAGGTGCGCTATGGAACTGAAGGAAACCATGGTCTCCACCGAGACCGTGTATAAAGGGATCATTGTCAACGTCCGCCGAGACAAGGCCAAGCTCATCGACGGGCGGATCACCAATCGGGAGGTGGTGGAGCACCCCGGCGGGGTGTGCGTCTTTGCCCTGGACAACGAGGGCAAGGTCATCCTGGTCCGGCAGTACCGTTATCCCATGCAGGAGGTGGTCCTGGAGCTCCCCGCCGGCAAGCTGGAGAAGGGGGAGGACCCCAGCGACAGCGGCCTGCGGGAGCTGGGGGAGGAGACCGGCCTGGTCCCCCAGACCTATCTGCCCATGGGGGTGAGCTTCTCCTCGCCGGGCATCATGGAGGAGAAGATCTACTACTTCTTTGCCACCGACCTGGTCCAGGGTCCCGTCCATCCCGACGACGGGGAGTTCCTGGAGGTGGTCCGGGTCCCCTACGAGGAGCTGCTGGAGATGGCCCGGAAGGGGGAGATCAAGGACGCCAAGACCCTGGTGGCCATCCTGAAGGCGTCCATGGTCCTGGAAGAGAGAAAGAATAGCTGAACTGCCCCGCGCATACCTGGATAGGAGAGAGATATGGAGAAAAAGCATACCGTCCTCATCGTGGAGGACGAGAAGAGCATCGTGGACATCCTCCGCTTCAACCTCCAGAAGGAGGGCTTCGACACCCTGGAGGCCTTCGACGGACAGACCGGCCTGGACCTGGTGATGGAAAAGGCCCCGGACCTGGTGCTCCTGGACCTGATGCTGCCGGTCCTCAACGGCTTTGAGGTCTGCCGGACCATCCGGGACCGGGGGATCAACACCCCGGTGCTCATCATCACCGCCCGGGAGGCGGAGAACGACAAGATCATGGGCCTGGAGCTGGGGGCCGACGACTATATCACCAAGCCCTTCTCCGTCCGGGAGCTCATGGCCCGGGTGAAGGCCAACGTCCGCCGGGCGGAGCGGATGCCCCAGCCCGCCCAGGAGGCCCCCAGCCAGATCCTGGAGCTGGGCCGTATCCGCATCGACCGGAACGCCAGCCTGGCCACCAAGGACGGGGCCAACCTGGAGCTGACCCAGCGGGAGTTCGAGCTGCTGACCTACCTGGCTTCCAACCAGGGCAAGGTCTTCTCCCGGCAGGAGCTCATGGAGCGGGTGTGGAACTACGCCGGCTACGTGGGGGACGTCCGGGGGGTGGACGTGGCGGTCCGCCGCCTGCGGGAAAAGGTGGAGGACAACCCCGCCACCCCGCGGTACATCATCACCCGCCGGGGGGTGGGCTATCTCTTTGAGCGCCCCGAGGACGAATGATACCTGAAACCAGAGAACAGCGGAGAGGAGGAATGGGTCTTGCTGCGGAGCCTGCACACAAAGCTGGTGCTCATCATGGTGCTGCTGGTGGTCTGTCTGATGACCATTGCCGGCGCCTTCCTCATCAACTCCGTCA
>Ga0256405_10008931_pt1 | contig 14009 bp, 12 predicted proteins | sample RumenRJG_02DNA_FD_189096 | JGI IMG/M metagenome (GOLD analysis project Ga0256405, IMG submission 189096) | Bovine rumen microbial communities from Lethbridge, Alberta, Canada - RJG_02 | ecosystem: Host-associated > Mammals > Digestive system > Stomach > Rumen | place: Canada: Alberta...
AAAACGGCTTTTGTTTTCCCGCTTCGCCGGATCAGGTATCTGATTGTATTCGCAGCCTTACGCCGGAAGTTCTTTAAGCCAGTTCTTCTCTCGCCTTCCGGAGCGCCGCGGCAATGACCTGATCCATGTCGTAGTATTTATATTCCCCGAGACGTCCGCCGAAGACGACTTTCTCTTCCCGCTCGGCCAGTGCCTTGTACTGCTGATACAGCGCACTGTTTTTCTCATCGTTCACCGGATAATACGGCTCGTCCCCCGGCTTCCATTCCGCGGAATACTCCCGGGAGATTACGGTCTTCGGAAGGTCGTTTCCCTGTTCATCCTTGCCGAAGGTGAACCACTTGTGCTCAATAATTCTTGTCCACGGGGTCTCCCGATCCGTGTAGTTCACCGCTGCATTCCCCTGGAAGTTCGGCTGGTCCAGCAGCTCCGTCTCAAAGCGCACGCTTCGGTACTCCAGTGTTCCGAGGCGAAACCCGAAGAATGCATCAATTGGCCCGGTATAGACCACCCGGCCCGCCAACTGCTCCAGTGCCTCCCGGTTCTCCAGATAATCGCAGTTCAGCCGCACCTCGATCCCATCCAGCAGCCGCTCCACCAGCTTCGTGTAGCCCTCGGTGGGGATTCCCTGATACAGAGCGTTGAAGTAGTTGTTGTCGAAGGTCAGCCGCACCGGGAGCCGCCGGATGATGAAGGCCGGCAGATCCTTACAGTCGCGTCCCCACTGCTTTTCGGTATACCCCTTTACAAGCTTCTCAAAGATATCACGGCCTACCAGAGAGATCGCCTGCTCTTCGAGGTTTTTCGGCTCGCCGGAAATCTCCTTCCGCTGCTCGGCGATTTTCGCCGCAGCCTCCTCCGGTGTCACAACCCCCCACATCCTGTTGAAGGTGTACATATTAAACGGCAGGCTGTAGAGCTCCCCTTTGTAATTGGCCACCGGTGAGTTGGTGAACCGGTTGAACGCCGCGAAGCGGTTTACATAGTCCCAGACCTCCCGGTTGTTGGTATGGAAGATATGCGCCCCGTAGACATGGACCTTGATTCCCTCCACGTCTTCGGTATAGACATTGCCTGCGATATTGGGCCGCTTATCAACGACGAGGACCTTCTTTCCGGCTTTTTTCGCCTCCCTGGCAAACACCGCGCCGTATAGTCCCGCGCCGACAATCAGATAATCATACATGAGTTGTTCCTCCATGGCCTCTGCTCCTGTTTTCTTTGTTCACAAGGCTGCTTCAGTATAAATCATCTGTCTGAAAATCGCAAGTCTCAAGCCCGATCAGATGTACTTTGGTTGTTAACAGGCTATGAACCTTCCCGCTTTTCCGGAGGCTTTTGCTTGACAGAGTCCGGACCGGGTCGTATACTTTCCCCGCAGGAATCTTCCTGACTCTCCCCCGGAGTGTATCATCCATGGCTTATCAAGATCCTTTGCTCGCCGCCTATCACGGCAGTGAGCCCTATATATTCATCAGTTATTCCCACCGCAACGCGGACCGTGCCAACGCCGTCATCCGCAGCCTGAACCGCTCAGGCTACCGGGTCTGGTACGACGAAGGCCTGATCCCCGGGCGTGAATGGGACGAGAACATCGCCCGCATCATCATGCGCTGTGGCTATTTCATCGCACTGATTACGCGGGAGTATCTCGCTTCCTCCAACTGCAGGGACGAGCTGAACTATGCCCGTGACAAAAACAAGCCCATCCTCCTGATCTATCTGGACGAGGTGGAACTCCCTGCCGGCATGGAACTGCGTCTGGGCCGCCTGTTCGCGGTGCACATCAGCCAGTACCCCGTCACCGAAGATTTTTACAGGAAGGTCTTTTCGGCGGACGGGCTCGACCGCTGCAGCCGGCGCGCCGTCCCCGCGGTGTCCGGCACAGCTTCGGCAGCGCGGAGCTCTTCCGCTTCCCGGTCTCCTTCCGGCTCCCGGTCTCCTTCAGGCTCCCGCTCCGTCTCGGCCTCCCGCGGCGCGTCCCCGTCTTCTTCCGGACGGGCCGTGCAGAGCAGACGCAGTCGTGAGGCTCCCGCGAACCCCCGCGCAGAGGCGGAACCGCACTCCTCCGGCTCCATAGGAAAGGTTTTTTTAATCTTGCTGTGCATTGCCCTGTTGGGCGTGCTCGTCGCTTTCTTTGTACATGAGGTATATAACTCTTTTTCAGCCCCGGCTCCTTCCGCGCCGCCTCCGCCGCCGATGGATGCGCCGGAATCCGCTGTCCCCACCGTTTCCGCGGAAGCGGAACTGGACATTGAAGTGACACCCACCCCCACGCCGGAGACGTCGCCGGCCGCAGAGTCCACGCCCACACCGACTCTGACACCGGAAGTCACGCCGACGCCCACACCGGCCCTGACGCCTGTCGTGACGCCGGAACTTACACCGGTTCCCACCCCGACACCGACGCCCACGCCGGAGACGGTTCAGACGCCTGAGCCGCAGATCGTCGATCCCACACCGACGCCAACGCCGACGCCAACCCCAACTCCGGAAACCGACAGCGTTGTGATTGTCGAACCGGATGGAACGTCTGCCAACACCGTCACCGTGGTACCTTCCTCATAAAGGAAGCAGAGCACAGCCTGGATTCATCATCCGCGACTGCGCTCTGTTTTTCTTTCTTCCTCTGTTCTTATGTCGTCTCCGGTTATGTCGTCTTCGTTCCCGTTGCTTCCGGCTCGTAGCGCTTCAGCTGTTCACGGGCCCGGTTGATCAGTTCACCCACGCTGTACTCCCGGAAGTACCCAAGATAGAGGTTCCTGTCTCCGTCCTTTTCCAGCTTTTCCCTGTCCAGGCTGAACACCAGGAGCTCCTTCCGGTCTTCCAGATGGGTCAGAACGGAACCGGCATAGTAAACCGCCGTCTCGCCGTCCGAGTCCAGCATCACCGTGTTCATCGCTCTTCCGCAGTACAGGTACAGCCGCGTATCCGAAAACTCATATCGAAATGCTTTTCCGTTCATAACGTCAAAGCTCAGTTCAAAAGAAAGCGGGATGCTGCGGATCACTTCTCCGTTCTCATAGATTCTGAGGCTGCTGTCCGGGAAAACGCAGTAGAGCCGTCCGCGATGCCACGCGAAGGAGACCGGTGTGTCTCCGCTGAAAGAGATCATGTTCTGCAGCTCTCCGTCAGGCGAACAGAACCAGAGCTTCCTCATTCCGGCGTAAATCACCCCGTTTTCCGTGAATGCAACCGAGCTGAGATCGTCCGGCGTCCCCGGGAGGATTGTGACACGTCCGTCCTCCAGACGGATCAGCATCGCGGAACGTCCGTTCTCTTCCGTATCCGTGCATGCGGTAAAAAGCGTCTTTCCGTCCGGCGAAACGGACAGCGGAGACGGCACGGGCAATCCGCCCGTCTCGTAAAGCAGCTTTCGTTTCTCTCCCAGCGTCTGCGTCAGATCCAGTTCTTCCATGATTCCGTCCGAAAGGCTGTAAATCTGGAGCTTGTTGCATTCCTCTGCGTCGTGATAAAAAACACGGTCTTCCCACACCGCGACCGGCGCCGGTCCGGTATAGAAGTAGTCCAGATACATTGCCTCCGCCTGTGTCAGCGGTCCGTTCATCACGGGTCCTGCCACAAACCAGTCCGCGCCCGGCAGGCTCTCCTCCCGGACTGTTTCTCCCGTTGTCATATCAAGCCCGAGGAGAGAATACGCTCCTTCTTCTCCGGCGATTCTTAGCAGCCAGGCCACGCCGTTTCGCGCCGTCAGCAGGTGCCAGGCATCTTCCCGGCTGAGTTCGACCGTCCCATCCTGTTTTTTCTCGTCCAGGTCGTAAAGTCGGAGGACACGGTCGCTCATCTGGAGCAGGCGATTCCCGCTCCGCAGGAATCCATCCGGGGAGTTCCGGCTTCCTTCCCCTTCAAAAAAGCGGATATCGTCGTCATAGACGTCCTCATAAACGCTGAGATTCCCGGCCGCAAAGGCGATATAGCGGATTGTGCTGTCGCCCTCTTTCTGTACCGTGCTGACACGCTCAAGTCCTTTCGGGAAGATCCGGATCATCAGGCTGCTCCCGCTGCTGAGGGCCGCGGATCCCAGTTCCCCGTCCCGGGTAATATAATTGATTGCCTCTGTTTCAGCCGGCTGCAGATTCAGGATGTCCTTCCTGACATCTGCCGTGCCGAGTTCCATACCGGTCGCGTCATAGGCCCGGATGCTGCTCCCCAGCGCGAGAACCAGCTGTTTTTCCGGCAGTCGGCGGATCTGCAGCGATGCCCCGTCACGGAGCGTCTTCTCCGTGATCTGCCGCTGCCACAGAAGCACCCCGTTCTGAAAGGCTGTCAGCTCATACCGTACGGGGATCAGCGTCGTCGTCTTCCCCACAGCGGAGGATTCGTTTTCGTCGTTGTGTCCCAGCAGATAAAGGATTCCGTCTTCGTCAAACTGAAACAGGTCAATGTGCAGGTATTCGGGCGCTGCGAGCTCGAAAGCCGAGCTTTCCATGTCGAACACCCCGATCCGATAGCGTGAGCTCTCCGGATTTTTCAGCATAACCGCGATCTGTCTGTCGTCCTGCGACCAGCAGAGCTCCGTGATATAACCGGGCGCGTCCTCCGGGAGCGGCATGCTGAGATGCGGAACTCCATCCGTCGTGAGAATCTGAACCGCATAAGAATCCTTCGCCGCCGCGAATGCCCCGTCATGGCTCAGCTGAATTCCGCCGAGGGCCTGATATTGCAGCGGCAGCCGCCAGTTGACCGCGCCGTTGCGGTAGTTCACGGATACAACCGCCACGCCGTCGTAGCAAAGCAGTTCTCCGTCTCTTCCCTCGACCGGAGAGGCAGGAACAGCCTGATCCGTCGCCCGGAACGCGCAGAGCTCCCTGTGGTTCGAAAGATCAAAACTCCGGAATCTGCCTGTCCGATCCATACAGACAATGCAGCTCCGGTCTCTGCTGATAAAATACTCCGTGATGTCGTTCACGTCGTCAATCCGCCAGGTCTCCAGCCACTGATAGGCCGTGTCGTAGGCATAGGTGGCCTGTGCGATGGCGTACTGGGCCTCATCCGTGACCGGGCGGTCTTCCGTCTCCCCTGTAAGCGCCTGCAGCGCATCGTTCAGCGCCTGCAGCCGGTCCTGCGTGCTGAAGGCATCCAGGGATCGCATCGCCAGCAGTCTGGACTCGCTGATCTGCGACTGCCGGTAGTTCTTATTGATCTGCGCGTTGCTCCAGATCAGCCAGGTGATGGCCGCCGCGGCCGCCATGATGCCCGCCGAAAAGAAGGCCGCGAGACGTCTGCGGCGATAACGCTCCCGCCGCATGACCAGCTCGTCATAGCGGCAGCCCAGCAGCACCGCAGCCAGGCGCGGCAGTTCCGTCTTCCGCGCTGCTTTGAAGTCACCTCTGTAATCGCAGGCCAGCGGCTCGACCTCTGTCTCGACGGTGACCTTTGTTCCGTTTTCTGCGGTAAGCTCTTCTCTGCCATGCCGCAGCAGATCCGGGAAGACCTCCGGCGGCTCCCCCTCTGACAGCACGCAGAGCACATGCTCCGGGCCGCGGAGCTCCAGGAAGGTCTCCAGCTCATGCAGGCACCATACAGACTGCTTATATCCGGGAGAGCAGATCACGATCAGGTATTCCGAGCTTTTCAGCGCGTCCTCGATCCGTCTGGAAAGATCGCTGGTTATTTCAAGCTCTTCCTGATCCCGGAAGATCCGGTCAATTCTCTCTTTTCCCGAGACGCTACGAATCCCTTTCGGCACCCGAAAGTGCTCCAGACTCTTCTGGATCTCCTTTGCCACCGCGACATCCCGCTCTGTCCGCCGGTAGGAGATAAAGGCGTCGTATCTGTATTCGTTCATTCGATCACCGCCGCTGGTTTTTACTCTGTTTTATTGATCTGCCCGCTCGTCCCGCTCCGAATCGCGCATGACAAAGGTGTTGCCGATTTTTGTCATATAGTCGATGTGGATGTTTCCGGGTTCGCGTCCCTCATAGGCAGCAAACTTCCTGCCGTATTCGAAGAGCTGGGCAACCGACTCCTGCTCCGCCATGGTCGTCTCAATTGAGAGGCAGACCACCGTAAAGACCGTGCAGTCTTCGTTTGCCTCAATCGAGGAGAAGTCGAGGAAGTACGGGGATGCGCACATCTCATTCAGCTCCTGCTGTATATCCGACTGAACTTCTGCCAGCAGACGGTCATGTTCCTCTTCTGTCAGGCGGTAGGTCGCCGAGTCGTCCGGGTTCCATGTGACTTCTCCGACCCGGTAGCGCACGTCGGCATATTTCGCCGGCACTGTAATCTCGATGCTTCGCTGACTCCCGGGTTCCGAGGTTTCCGGTTCCGCGGCTTCCGGTTCCGCCTCTTCGACCCCCGGCGTGCTCTTCGGCTCCTCTTCGGCTGGAGCAGCCTCTGACGCCGTTTCTGCAGCTTCCGCCGCTTCGTTCCGGGGCTCAGCCGGCTCTTTGCCCGATTCGGGCTCCGCGCTCGGTTCAGGCTTTTCGCTTGCTTCCGGCTGCGCCTCCGCCTCTGTGCCCGCTTCCGGCACAGCGCTGAGTTCCGGCTCACCCGGCTTCTCTGAATTTCCGGCAGGTTTCTCCGTCTCTTCTGCCGTCTCTGTCGGGCTTTCAGCCTGTATTGTTATTTCTTCTGTCGGGTCTGAGCCTGTTTTCGCTTCTTCCGTCTCCTGAACAGTCTCCGCTGTCTGCTGAACAGCGGACGCGCTTTCTTCCTTGTTCACCTTCCTGCCGCAGCCGCAGAGAATCAGCAGGCATATCGCCAGCAGCAGGGCAGGCCATCTTGTTTTCACTCCCATCCTCAAATCCTCCTTGAACCTCGGATTTGTATGAAATTATACCAGCCGACGGAATAAAGGTCAACCTGCGGCCGTCCGCGGACCGGTTCTTAACAGTTGCCGTTTCGGGGAAGCTGTGCTACAATCCTCATGACCGACCGGATGAAACTGCGGTCACAAAGGAGCTTATTTATGACGATTGTCGAAACACTGTTTGCCGGGAGACCGGAGGAGAAGCGCAGCGACCGCGAAGAGCGCTGCTATGATCTTCTGGATTCCCTTTCCGTGGAATACTGCCGCGTTGATCATGAGCATGCCGATACCATCCAGGACTGCGAGCTGGTGGAAGGGCTGCTCGGCTGCCGCATCTGCAAGAATCTGTTCCTGACCAACCGGCAGCAGACCGATTTTTATCTCCTGATCATGCCCGGGGAAAAGCCCTTCAAGACCAGGATTCTTTCCAAACAGATCGGGACCGCCCGTCTGAGCTTCGGTACGCCGGAACAGATGGAGCATTACCTGGACACCCATCCGGGTTCCGCTAGTGTTCTCGGCCTGATGAATGACCATGAGCACGAGGTCCGGCTGCTCGTCGACCGGGATCTGCTTTCCGAGGAGTTTTTCGGCTGTCATCCCTGCCTCAATACCAGCAGCCTGCGTTTCCGTACGGCGGATCTGTTTGAAAAGATCCTGCCCGCTGTCGAACACGAGCCTACCTTTGTCGATCTCCCCTGGGAAGTGGACTGATATTACCTGTTTTCTCCCCTTATGCTATGATTTCTTTGCTGAAAATGAGGGTCTCTTCATGTCCATTCACTATCTTGAGACGGGATCCACTGATCCCTGCTATAACCTCGCCCTGGAGCAGTACGTCCTGGAGCACCGGCGGGAGGGCGACTGGCTCATGCTCTGGCAGAATCGGAACACCGTCGTCGTCGGCCTGAACCAGAACACCGCCGAGGAGATCAACGCTTCCTTTGTGGAAGCACACGGCATCACCGTTGTGCGCCGTATGACGGGCGGCGGAGCCGTGTATCACGACCTCGGGAACCTGAATTATTCCTTCATCCGGGCCGTCGGAAACACGGAGGAGCTGACCATCGGCCGCTTCACCGAGCCGGTCTGCCGGGCGCTGGCCTCTCTGGGGGTTCAGGCTTCCGTCAGCGGCCGCAATGACATTCTGGTAAACGGAAAAAAAATCTCCGGTGTGGCCCAGCGGATCGTCGGCGGAAGGATTCTCCACCATGGCACGCTGCTCTTTGACTCGGACCCGGCCATGATCGCCGGAGCCCTGCGGGCTGATCCCGCCAAGTTCACGTCCAAGAGTGCCAAGTCCGTCCGTTCCCGTGTCGGGAATCTCCGCGATTATCTGCCCGAGGGAATCGACCTTCCTCGGTTCTGGGAACTTCTGCTCCAGGAGCTCACCCGGGACGGTCTGATCCGGGAATCGCTCTCCCCCGATGAGCTTCAGGCGGTCCGTACGCTGGCCGATGAAAAATACCGCAGCTGGGACTGGACCTACGGCCGCAGCCCGGATTCCCGGTATCACAGCCGCCGGCGATTCCCCGGCGGGACCCTGGAGGTATACATGAACCTCCACACCGGCCGTATTGAAGATATTTCCTTCTTCGGCGACTTCATGGCCACCGCTCCCCTGGACGGCCTGACCGAGGCCCTGCGCGGTGTCCGCCTGGATGCGGAGAGCCTCGCGGAGGTGCTGGATCGTTTTGATCTTCCCTCCCTCTTCGGCGGGATCCGGAAGGATGAGATTCTCTCCCTCCTGCTGGATGAAGATTTGCATGCAGGCCATATAATACGCTGATCAGACGAACGGAGGCCGAATCATAGCGGCCGTGCCCGAGTTCCCAGGATTTTACGGTACTTTTCCTTTTTCAGATCGATAATAACATTGAAGCTAAAGCCTCTGAAAATGAAAACTCCTGCACCTTCATTACGGTGCAGGAGGATGTTTTTAGAGATGTTCAGCAGCTCCGGAATAAGGGTGAGCTTTCGCATATTCCAGTGCATTACGATGGAATTCTCCCTGTGGGATCACATCAAAAAATTGGCGTTGCCATTTCGTATAATCAAATTTTTCCCGGATGATAATAGAGATAAACTGTTCTGCTTCTATAACACCGAGCCCTTCCGTGAGGCAGGCCATGCCGCGGGTCATAACATCAAGTGTATTGGACATCATTCTTCCCCCTCTGTCTCTGTGACAAATTCAATTGGAGTACATAAGCGGATTTGATCTGTCTGATATTTCAACAAACGAATATCTGTTGAGATGAAGTAATCACATTTTGCATAAATAGCAGCCGCAACGTGGTACGCGTCTTTTTCTTTTATCCCGGTAGCCATGATTCCTTCTGCAACAGGCTTTATAATTTCTGCACGTTCAGGCCCGACATAATACTTCATGTTGCTTTGAACGAACTGCAGAATTGATTGTTTTCTCATCTCAAATGGGTTCCTGCTGACCTCATAATCAAGAATATAAGAACCGACCAGATCAAGTTCCCCTTCTTTGATAAGACCCTGTATATGAAGCTTGGATTGTGCTTCCATAGCGACCCTCAGCTGGGACTGATCATCGTAAGGCCTATTGTAACTGCATACATCAAGATAAACTCTCATGTCTCCAGCCTCCAGCCGCAACCAAACTATCTATTATTATTTTACACGGAAATAATGTCTGTTTCAAGCAGTTTTTTCAGTTACTGAATGACCGCGATTAGAAGTTTTCAGATTCCAGATTGATCCAGAAAGCGGGGCGAACCGCGTAGTAGTCGCAGTCGACGGAATTGTTGTAGCCAAGAGACCCGTCCGCGCTGACATGCGCCGCATAGTCCTGAAATTTGCCAGGCGACCGCAGCCACCAAGTGCAGTTGCCGTTGTCGTAGGCACGGGCTTTCTGTGCCTTTGCATAAGCAGTCGGCTCGCAGATTCTGTCACTGTCTGAACTGAAGTACTTTTCCGCTTCCGCGTAACTCAGCAGGAAGATCTGGTCTGTGGTATTGTTGCCGCCGCTGGTGGACCAGTTGCTGTTGCTCTGGCTTTTGCTGTTGTCCACAGAAGTCTTCAGGATGGCTTCCTGCTCATCCGCTGTAAATGCCGCGTTCAGAAACGTACTGTTCAGCCAGGTACGCGGGGAGCAGGTCTCCCAGGTCACATCCTCCCAGTAGTCTGGATTGTATTGCTGACAATCCAAAGCATATTGGCTGATCAGAAGACTCCGGTTTCCCTCATTGGCCAGCACGAGCCATTCAATGGTCTCTTTCCCATTAGATGTATTGTCCTGTTCATAAGCTCCGAAGGGAACCGTACTCCCGACCTCTTTAAATGCCGCAAGCTTCGCCTCGCGAGCTAGCGTGTCAACATCTTTGTACATCTTTCCGAATCTCTTCATTCTCGAGGATCGTACAGTATTGTAAGAAATCAGCCTTATAAAAAGTCATAGCATAGTCTTTTTTCATTTTTATCCCCCCGCTTTAAAATGATAAAGACATTCTAACGTATTACCCCCTTGTCAAGAATTTATCAATTGTTAAACTATTATTTTTCCTTGTACTCCAGCGGGTGAGGAGTCACGGATCGCGGGGAGCTTGGCAAGGTTTGTGCCGGCTCCCTGATTATTTTTGTTTACAGCGCTGTTTCATCTGTGTTATAATTTCGGCGCCCAAAAAAATAATCAGATACCAAGGAGGAACAGATGAAAGAACTATCACGTCGCGATTTTATTAAGGGCGCACTGGCCGGGTCGGCTGCGGTTGCTCTCAGCTCCGTAGCGGGTGTGTCGGCTTTTGCGGAAAGCAAGGCGCTCTACACCCCGGGGACCTACAGCGCCACCGCAACCGGCATCAACACCGTTATTGTTACCATGACCTTCAGCGAAGATGCCATAACCGATGTTGTTCTGGATGTTTCCGGCGAGACCGCGGACATCGGGCAGAAAGCCGCCCCGACACTCGCGCAGGCAATTCTCGATGCGCAGAGCGCCGAGATTGACGGTGTTTCCGGCGCGACCCTGACATCGGGCGCGGTAAAGGAAGCCGCGGAAAAATGCATCAAGCAGGCGAAGGGCGAAATCCCCGTGGAAGCGCTGAATCTCGGCGCCGCCGAGGAGAAGGGCGCGGCGGACTGGCTCGGCGAAGCACCCGAGATTGCCGAGGCGGACATCAGGGAAACCTGGGATACGGATTTCCTGATCGTCGGCGCCGGCAACGGCGGCCTTGCGGCCGGCGCTTACGCCGCGACCCAGGGCTATAACTTCCGCATCATTGAAAAGGGCACGACCTGGGCCCGCGTGCGCGGATGGTACGGCGCCGCGAACACGGACGAAATCCTTGCAACCGGCGAGAAGCCCATGGACCGCGCCGCCTTCCTCCGGGAGGTAAAGAAGTATTCCTCCGGCAAGTGCAACCTGAAGCTCTTCAACACCTGGCTGGATGAGTCGGCAGATATGCATAACTTCGTAAGATCCTGCTTCAATGAGTATCACCCGGACGCCACCTGTGCAGTTACCGTCGGAGACGAGGCCCACTGGCCGGATGAGGATCCGGATCACCTGTTCTTCCCGGTGGAAGAGCACTTCTGGTCTGCTCCGGAAGGCCGTCCCGACCGCAATGAGATGTTTACGAAGGTCATGCGCGACCGCGCGGGCGTTGAGGTGGACTACAACACCCCGATGGTGAAGCTGGAGAAGGACGAGTCCGGCAAGGTGACCGGTGTAATCGCCCGGAATACGGAAACCGGAGACTATATCCGCATTAACGCCGCGAAGGGCGTACTGCTTGCCTGCGGCGGCTATCCGTATAACTCCGACATGATGGAGCAGCTGGACCCGATGGGCACCGCAGTGACGACCTACAACAACGCATGGCCGCTTGACACCGGCGACGGAATCAAAGCCGCCTGCTGGATTGGCGCCGACATGCAGCAGGAGCCCGCTCCGATGCTCTTTGACCGCGGGATCATTGCGCCGGGGATTGATGCCGGCTACGCAGTTACCGCCGCCGGCGACAAGTACTTCCCGGCGACCGAGGGCCAGTTCAACGTCTCCACCCAGCCGTTCCTGAAGGTCAACCGCAGGGGCGAGCGCTTTACCAACGAGTCCGGCAGCTATGATCACATGAGCTACGCCGCCTATGGTCAGCCCGGACACGTCTATGCCGTGATCTTCGACGCGAAGATGCCGGAAGATGTACAGCGTTTCCACACGATCGGCTGCTCCGCCCAGACCCGTGCCAACCCCCAGGCACAGCTCGACAGATTTGCCGAACAGGTTGAAAAGGGGAACGCCTTCATGGCCGACACCATTGAGGAGCTCGCAGACAAGCTCGGCTTTGAGGGCGAGGCGAAGGAGACCTTCCTGGCGACGGTTGCCCATTACAATGATCTGTTTGACGCACAGGAAGACACCGACTTTGGAAAGCCCGCATATCGGCTCAGTTCCCTGAATGAGGCTCCGTACTACGGCTTCTGGACCGGCGCCTGCCTGCTGACCACGGAACAGGGCATTCTCTGCAATGAAAAGGCACAGGTCGTTGACAAGAACAAGGATGTAATCCCGAATCTGTATGTCTGCGGCGATAACGCCGGCGGCTTCTTTGTCAACAACTATCCCTGCGTTTTCGCCGGTATTGCGATGGGCCGCAATATGACCTTCGCCATCAAAGCCGTCAAGATGGCTTTCGGTGAGTAACTGGGAATGAATCTGACAACCGTGTTCATTATTTATCTCCGGCAAGCTGTCCGAGAACAACAGAGCGGATAAGTATTATCAATAACGAAGGGAGCTGTCTCGGCAGAGGAAGCTCCCTTCCTTATTGACAGGTGCCAGAAAACAAGCCTGATGCTGTTCCTCAGAACTGGTCCATGACGTATTCATCAAAGAGCGGCAGAGAAAAGCGCAGCTTTCCCCTCTCTCTGGTGTCTACGATTCCCTTTCGGATCAGCCGCTTCCGATACGGAGAGAATTCCTGCTGGGAGAAACCCGCCCGCTCCGCGATCTCCCGAACCGTCCCTGTTTCCGCTTCTGCGATTCCTTTCGCCAGAATGCGATCCTTTTCCGACAGCTCTGACCAGATCTTGTCGTATACAAAGTCTTCCAAATACTGCCGATACTCCGGAACAATCGTCCGGAAGCTGCTCTCACTCTGCCAGGTCAGATACCCCAGGGCCTGAAAGGCGAAAGGATAGCCTTTTGTCATCTTCGCCATTTCCGCCGCCTCTTCTTTTTCCAGGTGGAACAAGCTCCGGTATCTCGAAGCAATCGCCGTCAGATTCAGGGACGGAAGTGCGATTTTCGGTGCTCTGTACAGGAAGGTCAGGTTCTTTTCGTCCTGCAGATCTTCAATATTCTCATAAAGGCCGGTCATCAGGAGGAAGATCGGCAGTTCCTGACGAATAAAAATCTGAAACGCGGAAACAAAAATCCGCATGCTCTCGGTGTTTGTAACCTCATCAATGGCTACCAGCACCCGTTTTTCTTTTCTGGCCAGACTCTGCAACATTGCCTTCACCGCGGTTTCAAGATCCGCAGCAGGTACATTCGGACTCAGTTCTACACCGACGCCCAAAAAAGAGAGATTCAGTTTTGCTTTCTTGAAGATATCCGCGCAGACCGCGTTTCTCATCAGCTTCGCGGCAAGGCCCTGCAGCAGGTCTGTCGTCGGATTCAGTTCAATCACAATCCAGTCTTCATCCGTCCGGAGCCGGTTGCAGATATCCGTCATCATAACGGTTTTTCCGGAACCACGCACGCCTGTGATCATAAAAATCTGCTGATTGATTGGTTCCGCCGTAAACGCCTCGATAATCTCCGTTGTCTGTACCGGACGTGCAATCTCCTCAATCGGTTTTTTCCCGAAAGACAGTGTAAACGGATTCGCCATCTGGCCCTCCTTTTATATTCTTTTATAATCGTTTATGATTCCGAACTGTTTTTATAATCTTTTATATTTCTTTATAATTGTTTATGTTTTGTATCCTATCATCTCCGGTTATCTTTGTCAAGGCGGAATGAGACCTCATTATGCAACTGCTTATACATAATTTCATTTCTCTTTCTATTTCTCGGCAAAAGCCCAATAGGGTGTCATATGAGAGACCTGCGACGATTCGAACTCTTCTATATGAGTCTTTTGCGCAAAGGAGCCGGGCAAAATTGCCCGGCTCCCTGCTGTTTCAATCCAAAGGTAAGAAAAACCCTCAGTCCCGCTCAGGGATAGAGGAACATCTTTCCCGGTGCGCCGCTGCGCAT
>Ga0256405_10008932_pt1 | contig 14005 bp, 11 predicted proteins | sample RumenRJG_02DNA_FD_189096 | JGI IMG/M metagenome (GOLD analysis project Ga0256405, IMG submission 189096) | Bovine rumen microbial communities from Lethbridge, Alberta, Canada - RJG_02 | ecosystem: Host-associated > Mammals > Digestive system > Stomach > Rumen | place: Canada: Alberta...
CTGTCCTTGACAAGATACGTTCACTTTTGGATGACATTTTGGAGGAGCGGTGACATTATGTACAAATAAAATAATATAATTTTTAAAACTCTCTTGAAGTTTTGGAAAAAATGTGGTATAATAATTCATAGGGATAAACTAAGTTTTATTTTTTTCCGAATGGAGGCAGAGCCCTTGAGACAATTTCAGTTTGATTATTATAACGACTTTTCGCTGAAGACCGAGCTTACTAAAATACGTCTGTGGTGCGATTCGAGCGTTTACTCGCATATAGTTTTTCAGATATATTCTGAACAGGTCGACAGAGAAAAGATAAGCCATGTCTGCTCTATCATAGAGTCTGCCATGCCACAGGCTGAATACTTCGGCTGTTCAACCAACGGCAATATCATCGGCGGAGAGTTTTCGGAAAATGATATCACTATCATATGCACTGTGTTTGAATATCCCTCGACTAAAATGCTGTTCAGACAATACGAGCTTTCCGACCAAACGGCGGACAGCGTAACAGGCGATATTCTTCATCTAATTGACGAGAATCCCTGGGTCAAGGCAGTTGAACTGGTGACAACTATCAGAGGAATGTCCATGACAGGCTTCTGTGAAAATCTAAGCAATTCAAGAGCTGATATACAGATATTCGGCGGCGGTGCTTTCGCATCGGATATCAATAATGAGGAAGCCTGTGTTTTCTCAAAAAACGGAGGCATATCTTCAGGCGGAGTAGTTTTCTGGCTGCTTGGCGGCGAAGACCTCGCTATCGATTCGACATATGTAACAGGCTGGAAACCTCTCGGCAAGATGCTTCATGTCACCCGTTCAGAGGGCAGCAGGCTCTATGAACTGGACGGAGCTCCTGCCTATGATGTTTACTATAAGTATCTCAACATCAAAAACGATGCCCACTTTTTCAACCACTCACTGGAATTTCCGTTTTTCTATAAATGCCACGGCATTAGTATACTGCGTGCACCAACTGCCAGCCTTGATGACGGTTCACTTATAATGACATCTGATATCGAGTCCGACGAGTATGCACAGCTTGCATACGGCGACCCCGGCACGATACTGGAAAGCGTTCGTGAAGAGGGTACAAGAATACGTGATTTCCGACCCGAGATAGTGCAGATATTTTCCTGCGCCGCAAGACGAAGCTTCTGGGGCAATAACGAGATATCCAAGGAGTCCAAGCCATTCTGCGGCATCGCGCCGACTTCCGGATTTTACACTTCCGGTGAATTTCTGCGTACCGGTAAGTACTTAAATCAGCATAACGTAACTATGGTACTTGTAGGTATGCGTGAAGGTCTGGCTGATGATATCCCCAAAAAGACACTGGAGATTGATGAAAGCGAATTTACAGGTAAAATGGCGCTTATAAACCGTCTGGCGAACTATATAAATGCTGCATTCCGCGAACTTGAAGAATCTGCTATCCTTGACGGCCTTACCAAGCTTTATAATCGTGCCGAAATTCAGCGCAGGATAAACGAACGCCTTCTCAGCGGTGAAAAGCTCTCGCTGATAATGATAGATATCGACAACTTCAAGTCTGTCAACGATACCTATGGTCACAACGAGGGTGATAATGTCATCATTGGTCTGGCGAAAATGCTGAAAGACGGTATTTCCAGCCGCGAAAATTATGCCTCCGCTGGAAGATGGGGCGGTGAGGAGTTCATGGTATTGCTGCCTAATGACATCAACAGTGCCATAGATGCAGCAGGGGAGATGTGCAGTGCTTTCAGGGAGATCAATTTCCCTCTGGCAGGTCATCGCACTATAAGTGTCGGCGTTACCGAAGCCAAAGCCGACGACACTCTTGATAAACTCCTTATTCGTGTTGACTCAGCTCTTTATGATGCTAAACATAACGGCAAGAACAGGGTCGTTGTGGTATGATCTGAAGCCCGAAGTTTTTTCGGGCTTTTTTAGAAGGTGACTAGATGAACAATATAGCGATAGCAAAAGAAACGCTAAAAATAACTTCCGAGCTTGAGTATACCGCTGACGGAAAAAAGGTTACTCTGCCAAAGCATGATACTTTCGCAGTAGAAGTGATAACTCCCGAAATGGGCAAAGCTATGCTGAATAATGATATTTCGGAATACCATGTCGGTGCGCCCTGTATCATCGAGGTCACCTGCGAAGATTCTTTTACGGCCGCAGGCAGATTGACAGAACCAATGGTCATGAATTTCGCAAATGCACACAATCCAGGTGGTGGTTTCCGTCTCGGTGCATCAGCCCAGGAAGAATCACTGTGCAGATGCAGTACGCTTTACAGTTCCATAACATCTAAGACAGCAAGCGTGATGTACCGCTACAATAATACCCACCTCAGCAAGGTGGAATCAGATTATATGCTCTTTTCACCTGAGGTATGGGTCATTCGCAGCAGTGATCTTAAGCTGAAGGCAGATCCTTTCAAGGTTTCAGTCATCACAATACCCGCGCCAAACAGGCGTGGTGCTGCATTTTTAGCTTCCGACAGTCTTATAGAAGCTACTATGATCTCCCGCATACGTATAATGTTCCATGTTGCAGCGTGCCACGGCTGTAAAGAACTTGTTCTGGGTGCATGGGGCTGCGGAGCTTTTGGAAACTCACCGCAGAAAGTATCAGGATATTTCAGAAAAGTCCTGATAGACGAAGGCTACGAAAAATGCTTCACCCATATAGTATTTGCAGTGTATGGAAAAACGGACGGCAAAAATTTCACCGCTTTCCGTGAAACATTCTCGGATAGATAATCACGGTTGAGTTATATTTTTGATATAAAAGTTATTTACGTGATATAGTTTTCTCAAAAAAAGTTGTATTATATAGTCAATGAAAACGAATACAGATATTTGATCAAAGGGTAAAAAAACGGAATTGTTTTTAAAAATGAACGGAGGATATCGCATGAAAAAAATAGTTACATCAATGCTTGCTTTTATAACTGTTATGTCGTTTGCTTCCTGTGGAGATACCAAGACATCCGACAGCAGTAAGGCTGAAACAAAATCTTCCGCAGCTGAGACAGAATCTGCTGAGCAAACTGAATCTGTTGAAGAAGCAGTAACCGAGGACAACAGTCCTTATACTGTACTGGCTGATTTTTCAAAAGGTGAATCCGCAAGCTTTATTTGCTCAGATGGCTGGTCTAACGGCTCGCCTTTCGACTGCACATGGAAAAAGGATAATGTAACCTTTGAGGATGGTCTGATGAAGCTGACTATCAGCAGTGCTATTGAAGATGAATACAATGCTGCAGAGTACCGTTCCAATGATTTCTATGGTTACGGACTTTACGAAGTCAGCATGAAGCCTATGAAGAATGTCGGCGTAGTTTCCTCCTTCTTTACTTATACAGGTCCTTCCGACAGTAATCCATGGGACGAGATAGATATCGAGTTTCTTGGCAAGGATACTACAAAGGTGCAGTTCAATTACTACACCAACGGTAAAGGCAATCACGAATACCTCTACGACCTTGGCTATGATGCTTCCGAAGAATTCCACACCTATGGTTTTGAGTGGAAAGAAGATGCCATAACTTGGTATGTTGATGGCAAAGCAGTATACACTGCCACCGAGAATTTGCCTGTAACTCCCGGCAAGATCATGATGAACGCTTGGAACGGCAAGGGTGTTGACAGCTGGCTCGGCAAATATGACGGCACCACTCCTATCACCGCTGAATATCAGTTCGCGCGCTTTACAGCGGCTGAATAATAAGCTTTCTTCCGTTGCTTTCCGAAAGGGGAGCAATGATACCCAACCATATCCATATATCCGTCCGGCGTCCAAACACGTCTGACAAAGACTAAGACCCTTTCATAGGGTCTTTTCTTTTGCTGTCATAAATAGTGGATTGAAAAAGACGTTTCTGCATACGCGGAAACGTCTTTGATGTTATTCTCTGTGCTGCCAGCTTATCCTGAAATAATTCTCGCGGTACTGCTTAGGCGTCAGACCGGTATGCTTTCTGAAGCAGGCGATAAAATGGCTGTGAGAGCTGAAATTCAGGTAATTTCCGATATCCAGCGGAGTGTACTCTGAGAATTTCAGCATATTTTCAGCTGCCTGTATTCTCCTGGACATGATGTATTCAGATATGGTCATGCCTACCTCCTGCTTGAAAAGCTTAGATAGGTACTGGGGAGTCAGCCCAAGCCTGTCAGCGATCTCCTGAACACGCACACCGTTGTAAATGTTGTCGTAGATAATATCCAGACACATCAGAACGTGCTTTGAATATGCGTTGCCTGAATTTACCTTTTGCATACGCTTTGCATATTCTATGAATACCTCACGATGGATGTCCTCAAGCTGATGAATGTCGGTGGCAACATCCAGCCTGTTGATGAAAATATCGCTTATAGTGTAACTGGTCTCGGTAGGCAGACCTTTTTCAATGCAGAATCTGGCAATCAGTGCAATAGTGATAGTCAGATGATATTTTACATTGCGAACGGGATCATCACTGAGTTTGCCGTAGCCTTCAACAGCCAGCGGAGTATACAGCTTGCGCACACGTTCGATATTGCCTGCTGCTACAGCAGAGTAGAACTCCAGCTCCTTCTCATAAGGCGAGTGTGTTTCACCCGTTTCGCGCTGAATAAATTCACGTTGGGAAAGTTCCTTGTTGATGCCCACGAAGAGCGCCCCTTTCACAGATGTCTGTTTAATAGTATCATACCACATTTTTGTCTCCTTGTCAAAAATACGTCAGCACATAGTTAAGCTGATCAGCTAACATATTTGTCATATTTCACAGAATTTCGCATATGTTAACAAAATTCAAGTCCGATATTCTGTGAAATATGACAAAATCACAAAACTCATTCAAAAAATATACAAATTTCCGAAAAACCAAAACGGCGGACTTAAAAAGCCCGCCGTTTTGAAAAACCGGAATATAAAAATGAAGGATATTAAAGCAAGATCATATTATTCCTCAGTCTTTTCCTGGGCCTCTTTGATGAGATAATCGAGAGCCTTCTCGTTCTCGGCAACAGTAGAAGTCCATGTGTATGACTCAGCAGGGTTCATAGAATTCTTGATTATACTATCGGTCAGATTTGAAAGATCGCTGGAAACGCCCTGTGCGAACTCAAATACAGGATGCTCTGCAGCTCTTGCATAGATCTCGTCACGCATTTCAAGCATTTCGTCGGTCCAGCCATAGTCGTTTTTATACTGGTCAAGAGTGATCTGGTGAGCTGCCTCGTCGATCTCTGCATATCTTGTGCAGTCGAGCCAAGCAGCAACTCCCTCGGGATTCTTAGCACCCTTTGCGATGCAGAAACCGTGAACTCTTGAAGGAACATACATATTGTCAGAATCCTTAGCACAGGGAACGGGCACGAACATTACTTCACCTGCGGACAGATCGCCGTAGGGAGCGGTAGTGCTGGGTGCGTCCTCTATTGCCCAAAGACCGATGGGATAGAACAGTGTCTCGCCGGAAGCGATACCTGTACCGAATACATCGCCTCTTACCTTCCACTCATGCAGATGCTTGGGGTAAACGACGTTATTCTTCTGAAGATCATACATCATATTCTGAGCCTTTGCAAGCTCGGGAGTATTGATGTTATTGACGATCTTGCCGTCCTCCATGCCTACCAGAGGCTTACCAGAGGATTCAGTCAGTGCATTTTCGTAGTACCAGCCGTCCATAGCCCATTTATCAGCTTCTTCGTCGGTGAACTCAATGCACATCTCTGAAAGCTTGTCCCAATTCCACTCGCCGTTGTAATAAAGCTCAGCGGGATCTTCAAAGCCATTTTCCTCCATTACATTTTTATTATAGATCCAGATATAACTGGGGTCAACACGTGAAACTGCAACATAGTGACCGCCCTTGTACATGAACTGGTCATTAGCAGATTTCATAGGGCTCCACAGCTCGCTGTCAAAGTCAACATAATCATCAATTGGCTCGATCATGCTCTTGATTGCACCCTTGGGGAAAACGTCCATATCATCTGCACCTATAAAGTCAGGAGAATCACCTGACAGAATTGCGTTAGCAAGGTCATCGAACTTAGTTTCCCAAGTAGTCTGTCTGTAAATTATCTTACCGTTGTATTTTGTCTGGAACAGTGCCAGATCAACGCCGATATCCTTGTCAGCCGAAGCTGTAGGATTGATATCGTAGAAAGAGAACCAAACTATCTCGTTGTTTGCGAGCTCTTTATCTTCCATTTCACCGGCAAGTCTTGTTACAATGTCTTGCTGGCTCTCTTCGAGCTTCTTTTCAGGCATAGAGGATGCGTCGCCGCTCTTTTTGTCTGAATCGTCGCTGCTGCCTGAACTGCAGGCTGCCATACCGATTGAAAGTGCCAGTGCAAGAAGTGCTGCTGCTGTAAGCTTAATTTTTCTCATATTATATCCCTCCGTGTTGACCCTATGGTCATCGGTTATCAGTGCTTCTTCTTAGCAACGATAGCGCCTGCTGCTGCAACTGCCATCAGACCAAGTACTGCACCTGTAGCTGCACCGGTGTTGGAATTGGTGTTGTCAGTAGCGTCGGAAGCTGCAGAAGAAGTAGCTCCTGTGCCTGTGCCGTTCTTGTTATTATTGTTGTTAGCCTTGCTGTCAGCCTTGGAATCAGTCTTTGAGTCAGCTGTGCTCTCGGTCTTGGACTCAGTTTTGCTCTCAGTCTTGGACTCAGCAGTGCTCTCGCCGCCTTCTGCCTTAGGTGTGCCGAAGTCGATAGTGAAGTACAGTGTACCGCCGTTGAAACCGCCTTCCTCTTCCCAGCCTGCTGTCTCGGGAGTAGCAGCGACTTCAACATCACCTGTATCCTCGTTTACCTTGTCAACAGGACGAATGTGGAATCTGATATCGCCCTCAGCGTCACGCTGCATCTCGGTCACGTTGAGCATATCATTGAATACAGTCTCAGTGCCGTCTTCAGCTACGAATTTAGCGTCTGTAACAGTCAGCTCGATAGGATAGCTTGCATCGTCAAGACCTGCTTTTTCAAGAGCCTTATCAACGTTGCATACCATAACGCCCATCTCACCCAGAGAGCCCTTGTCGGACATTGTCTTGTCAGCAAGGATAGGGCTGATCTTGTATTCAACAGAGATCTTACCCTCTGCATCGATACCGAACCAGTCGCTCTGGTTCCAGGACCATTTACCGTCATTGTTCATGAAAAAGCCCATAGCTCCGATGCCATAGTATGCGTCATTGATATCAGCATTTGTCTCGCTGGGATATACCTTATCTGTCAGCTTTGTAGCTGATGCTGTCATTGCAAGTGTTGCTGCGATCACTGTTGCGGAAAGACCCGCAAAAATTCTTTTTGCCTTCATGTTTAATTCCTCCGTTAAACTATATTGCAAGGGCATTCGCTGCCCTTAGGTTGACTCAATTATAACTTAAAAATTGACTTTTTTATATAAAAAATATCACTTAAATATCGAAAATCTAACATAACCCTCGGTCATGTTCTCCAATTACTCCTTATTTCTCAACTCCTTTCGGCATTTTAGTTAACTTGTGCCGTACATCACTCCTTTCGGCGCAAAAATTATTTGCGGTCAAGTTTTATTCTTTTTCTTTGCACGGAATACCCCGAAGCCTGCACCGCATAACGCGGCAGCACCTATAACAGCGGCTATCACGCCTTTGTTATTTTTAGAAGCTTTTTTTCCTTTCTTTTCTGCATCGGAGTTTTCCGTTTTATCGGATATCCCCGCAGAAAAATCGGGAATGCAGTCCTTATCCTTTGCTATCAGAAGCAAAGATACGGTCTCGGGTTCCATCTCATATGTTATGGTGTTATCCATCACCTGAACAGCTTGATTGCTGTCGGTCATATCGAATACCTGGGGTGCGAAATTGTTCAGTCCGTACAGATGCACATAGCTGTATTCTCCGCCCTTGATCTTGATATTCGCCGTAGTTTTGTCCTTGAAGGACTTGTTTGTTACCACCAGTGTGACAACATCGCTGTCGTCGCCGAAAGTGGAAGCGTAAGCCGACGATCTTTCAAAATCACTTGATTCGGTATGTCTCAGCGTATCACCGAAGTGACCGCCGTTATCATCAAAATCAGTAAACAGGTTTATCGCCGCACACTGATAATCAGCTTCCATAGCGAAAAGCGTTGCGAGATAAACATCGTTCTCCATAAATGCGCCCAGTGCGTCTGTTTCGGCTATCGCTCCGCAGATATCGTAGCTTCCGCCGAAATCATATTCGGTTATGGCTATCTTTGTTCCTGGATAGTATTGGTCGATCGACTGCTTCAGATTAGGCAGCAGCGGCAGGAAAGTCCCGCCCGTATCGGTTATCCAGCTATCCTCTTTGTAGGTGTCGTCCCACAGGCTTCTCACCGAATCGAATCTGGCCTGAACGCAGCCTTCGTCATTATAATGCTTGCATGAACGTTCGCCGCAGGGACCTTTGGCTTCGGTATAGTAGTGAACATCCAGCGCATCCAGCAGGCGGGTGCCTGTTTCGTCCTCGGCCTTCTTCATTTGGTCAAGGTAGTAGTCTACGAACCAGCGGTAATCGTTTCTTTCAGCCTTGATATCCTTCCAGTCCTTTGCAGAAGAGAATGTATCGAAAGCGCTGTATCCGAAAAGCGCAGGTCCGAAGATCTCTGCATCAGGGTCTATCTCCTTGACAGCCTTGGCCATAGCCGTGTTCTTCTCAACTATCTCTGCACAGGTGCATTGTTCGGGATGCATACGCGCATGGGTCATATGCCACAGGGAAGGTTCGTTATCCAGCGAATACCCTCGTATACCGCCGCTTTTGGCGGAACCCAGAGTCTTTACCAGATAGTTTACATATTCATCCATATATACAGTCCCGTCCGTAAGATCGGGGCTGTCAGTAAATTCTTTTCCCTTGGTGATCTCCACCTTGTTCCACCTGTCCGACGGTGCTTTCTCACTTTCGGAAACCGCTCCGTTCATATCAGCCGAAACATAGCCTGCAAGCTGTAGGGTTGTCATTGGATAGGCGCTGTTCTTCTCCTTGCATTTTCTGCTGAGATTTATCGACATGGCGCCGGGAACATCTGCAAGTTCCTTATCCATTATCTGCGGAAAATAATTATCCGAAAAATGCTCCTTGTCCGAACCTGCATTTGAAGCATTGGTCTCCCAGTTGTAGGCAGAAGATCTGTTGCCTCCCGCACGTATCGCGGTAGGCATAACCGATGTGCCCATAAGTTCTTCGTTCACACCGAAGATGTACGGCGATATCGTTTTGCTCTCTTTTGAAAGATCAACGACTATATCCACCGATCCGCCCTCAGCACCCGCACCCATTGTGCATATGCTGAGTATAGCTGCGGCTGCCGTCATTGAAGCAGCTCTTTTGAGTTTTCCCATTGGTTCCTCCGAATATGAGAATGCTGATTCGCTGAGGAACACAGCATATAATATAGTTATATTATTAGCTATATTGTACCATATTAATTAGGATTCGTCAATAGTATATTACGAAATTTTGTTATTATTTCATCCTGTTAAGCAAAAACTGTCAGAAAAATGGCGTATTTTCGCAATATCAGTCTTGATTTTAGCAATTTTTGATGTTATCATAAAAAGTGTCAAACGCGGCATTCTTTTGTACAAACGGCTGAATAAGTACAAAAGATTTACAAAACAGCTTGCAAAATGGGGTGAGATGTGGTATAATGATTTAAAAATTTAAATTAAAATTAAGCATTGCATGGTAAGATTAAATTAATAAAAAACTATGCAAAGGAGCTGATATCCATGAGATTGCTACTGGCCGAAGATGAAAAGGAACTGTCCAACGCTCTCGTTGCAGTCCTTAAACACAATAACTATTCTGTCGATGCGGTGTATAACGGAAATGACGCATATGATTATATCATAGGCGCCGAATATGACGGCGTGATACTTGACATCATGATGCCCGGCTTGGATGGTGTCACAGTTCTCAGACGTATCCGTGAAAAGGGTATACAGACCCCTGTGCTGCTTCTTACTGCAAAATCTCAGGTAGAAGACAGGATAACGGGATTGGATTCAGGTGCGGATGACTATCTCACTAAGCCGTTCGCTATGGGTGAGCTCCTGGCGAGAATAAGAGCCATGACAAGGCGAAAGACTGAATTCTCACCTAATTTGCTTAAAGTAGGCAATGTTACACTTGACAGGGAAAGATTCGTGATCTCCACCGAAAACGGCGAGACAAGACTCGGCAATAAAGAATTCCAGGTGCTGGAAATGCTGATGCTCAACCGAAATATACTTATCTCCACCGAAAAACTTATGGAGAGGATATGGGGCTTTGATGCTGAGGCTGAGATAAGCGTGGTATGGGTCTATATATCCTATATCAGGAAAAAGCTTGCATCTGTAGGAGCCGATGTCGAGATCAAAGCCAGCAGAGGTGTCGGATATACCCTGGAGGTAAAAGAATGATAAAAAGGCTGCGGCGCAAATTTGTGCTGATAGCAGCCGCAAGCGTGCTTGCGGTGGAACTGGTAGTTGTGGGACTGATAAATATCATAAATATCGGCGAGACACACAAGCGCCAGATGCAGCTTATAGAGATACTCTGCGAGAATGACGGCGATTTCCCCGAATTTGGTATGCGCCATGAACAAATGCACAGCAGTGCTCCCGGCGGTGGATCATTTTCCCCTCCCGTGATGAACGGTGAACGGAAAAGGTTCCCTGATCTTGGCTTCAAACTGAATGAAGAGACCCGTTATCAGACCAGATATTTCTGCGTTCGCTATAACAGAGAACTTGTTCCCGTTGAGATAAATACGGGACATATAGCAGCTGTTACTTCAGCCGATGCGCTGAACTATGCCGAGGAAGTCAGCCAAACAGGGAAGACCTCCGGATTCCTTGGCAATTACCGATATGAGGTAAGGGAAAACTTGGGCGAAACGCTTTACGTTTTTCTTGATTGCCGCGAAGACATACGCACCCAGCGCCTTTTTCTGCTGATATCAGCAGCGATATCTCTCGGCGGCTGGCTGCTGGTCTGCCTGCTTATTATCGTGTGCTCACGGTTCGCGGTCAGACCATTCATAGAAAACTATGAAAAACAGAAAATGTTCATAACTGATGCAGGTCATGAGATCAAGACCCCGCTGGCAATAATACAGGCTAATACCGAAGTCATAGAGATGATAGGTGAACCGAGCGAGTGGACACAAAGCATCAGAAATCAGATAGAAAGGCTAAATGGGCTCATAGCCGATCTGCTGAGATTGTCGCGTATGGACGAGGAGAACGTTAAGTTGGAATGTGAAGAGTTCGATCTGTCCGACGCATTTGACGAGATCGCAGGTCCTTTCAGGACTCTTGCGGAAAACAAGGGACTATCCCTTGAGATCAGGACACAGGAGCGTATCCGTATGAACGGCAACGTATCCTCCATAAGGCAGCTTGTATCCATACTTATCGAAAATGCTGTAAAGTATTGCGATGCGGGCGGCAGTATAGAAGCTTCCGTTGAAAAAACGGCAAGCGGCAGACACGCCATCATTCGGGTGAAGAACGACTGTGCTGAACCTCCCGAACAGCCAGAACGCCTGTTTGATCGCTTTTACAGGGCGGATAAGTCCCGTAAGCGCGAGGACGGTGAAACTAAGTCGGGCTACGGCATAGGATTGTCTGTAGCCAAAGCTGTTACGGAATCTCATAAAGGAAAGATATCATGCAAAGCCGAAAACGGCAAGATAGTATTTACTGTAAGGCTCAGGTGTCTGTAAAAAAATTTATGGAAGAATCAAAATGGTTAAGCTAGATTTAAGGTTGAGGGTCTATACTCTTAATCATAGAAGAAAATCTGGATTACTGTAAAGAAAAGAAACGGAAAGGAAAGTGATGATATATGGGCGCTATACAGGAAATTTTCAAGAGAGTTGAGAAGAAGTACATAGTTACCGATGAACAGCAGGAAGAACTTGTGCGTGCTATGACAGGCAGAGCGGCTGCCGATAACTACGGACTGACGACGATATGCAACATATATTACGATACTCCCGACCATCAGCTTATAAGGACTTCGATGGAGAAGCCCGTTTACAAGGAGAAGCTGCGTATCAGGAGCTACGGCGTTCCCACAAAGGATTCCAAGGTCTTTGTTGAGCTCAAGAAGAAGTACAAAGGCGTAGTCTATAAAAGACGTGTGGATATGTCACTGATAGATTCCTATGAATTTGTGAACTTTGGCGTATGCCCGGGCAAAAATCCCCAGATAGAGAAGGAGATAGAGTATTTCCTGAATTACTATCATGATATCGGACCTGCGATGTATCTGAGTTATGACAGAATAGCTTTTGCAGGGGTCGATAATCCTGATCTCCGTATCACCTTTGACGGCAATATAACCTACCGCGAGGAGGAAGTAAGGCTGGAAAAGGGTGTGTGGGGCGAAAAACTGCTTGATCCCCATACAAGGATCATGGAGATAAAGATCCCGGGAGCTATGCCACTGTGGCTCAGCCATCTGCTGGATGATATGAAGATATATCCCGGCAGCTTCTCAAAGTACGGTGAAGCTTACAAGAAAGTCTTCTGTGAGGCTCTCGATCAGGAAAAATATCTCAAGCTTAACCGCGAAAACGTAAAAGGAAAGGTGAACGATTGTGCTTAATGAATTATACTTGAATGCGGCGGACCTTACGTCATCTATCGGAATATCAACAGGAAAATTTGCGGGGTGCACCATAGTGTCACTCATCGTTGGCGCAATGATAGCTGCTGCCTTCTGCTTCAAACAGCATAAGACCAAGAGCTTCCTGACAACACTGGCACTTCTGCCCATGATAGTACAGGTAGTTATAATGCTGGTAAACGGCAATTTGGGTACAGGCGTAGCAGTTGCAGGTGCGTTCAGCCTGGTAAGGTTCCGTTCGATACAGGGCAGTGCTAAGGATATACTGGCTATATTCCTTGCAATGGCAGTAGGTATCGCAACAGGTACCGGTCATCTGGTACTTGCGGTTGTATTCACACTGATCGTAGGTGCCCTCAATATAGGATACCTCTATGTACCTTTCGGTGATGATGACGAGACCGAAAAGGTGCTGACGATCACTATCCCCGAAAGCCTTGATTACAGCCATGTATTTGATGACATTTTCAGACAGTTCACTTCAAAGGCTACTCTTGAACAGGTAAAGACCACCAATATGGGCAGTCTTTTCAAGCTTAAATACAATATCACACTGTTAAAGGGCGTAAGCGAGAAAGTCTTTATTGATGAGCTTCGTGTTCGCAACGGCAATCTTGAGATACTTTGCTCAAGAAGGATGTCTGACAGCGACAGGCTCTTATAATACTGCAAATTCTGTATTTTTTACTCGCCTGAAAGCTTGTTTTTCGGGCGGGTAAAAAAAGCAGAAAATTAATGTTAGAAGATTTAATAAATTAATAAGGAGGTAATCTGCAATGAGATATAATGCGATGAAAAGAGCAGCTGCGATAGCAGCGGCACTGATGATGCTTGCAACGAGCGGCTGTGCGGATACAGGAAAGGATAAGTCCTCGAAAACTACGAGCATGGCAGTTGTAACGTCAGCGGATGCAAACATATCGGCTGACGATATTGAAGTGGGCTACGAAGAAAATGACACTGTTGACGCAGTATTTTCCGACAGCGGCATAGAAGTCAGCGGCAGCGGAATATCCGCAGAAGGCACTGTCCTTACTATCACCGATGCGGGCACATATCGTCTGAGCGGCAGCTGTGCAAACGGCAGGATAGTCATTGAAGCGGATAAAGAAGACAAAGTCAAGCTTGTTCTCAACGGGCTTGACCTGACCTGCACCGACAACGCCGTTATAACTGCAAAAGCCGCAGATAAAGTTTACCTCCTGCTTGAAAGCGGCACCGAGAACAAACTGAACGACGGTACCGAATACTCTCTTGCAGAGGGTGATAACACCGATGCGGCAGTATTTGCAAAGTGTGACCTTACCATAAACGGCGAAGGCAATCTAAACGTAACGGGTAATTACAAGCACGGCATAGTATCGAAAGACGACCT
>Ga0256405_10008933_pt1 | contig 14000 bp, 3 predicted proteins | sample RumenRJG_02DNA_FD_189096 | JGI IMG/M metagenome (GOLD analysis project Ga0256405, IMG submission 189096) | Bovine rumen microbial communities from Lethbridge, Alberta, Canada - RJG_02 | ecosystem: Host-associated > Mammals > Digestive system > Stomach > Rumen | place: Canada: Alberta | collected...
GCCGTCCAGCTGATGAGGTACGGTACGCCGGCTTCGATAGCGTCAGTAGGATAAACGCGGAGCAGCAGTTCGCCGTTCTCCACATAGCCGTATTTGAACGCCAGCAGCTCGCCGCCCTCCAGCGGAGAACCATCCAGTGTCGGCAGGCTGAACGGCAAACAGATGGTATTGAAGTAGCCGTCAGCATAGAAGGTACGGTTAATCTGCACATCGAGGGTCTGACCATTGTTAGCCTCCAAAGCATCGGTGCTGTTCCCTGTCTCGGGGAGAGTCAGTTGTTCCGCAACATAAACGCTACTGAGATAAGCGGAAGCATACTGACTGCTGCCAATGTAGCGTACCGCGATGTACTTGGTTTCTGCCACTTCGGCTGCCAGGCTCAGGCTTTCGCCGCTGGTCGGCTGAGTAGCAAAGGCGTGGAAGGTGCCGTTCGGCTCATCTATATAACCAAATTCAAGGCTTGCGTTATTCGTATAGTAGCCGAAGGTTACGCTCAGTTTGTTCAACGCGATGTCATAAGCAGGTAGTACTGTCATTTGTTCTGCTTCTCCATAGAAGAAGATTCTGTTATTAGCGATACCGGAGTACTCGCCGACAAAGTTGATTTCCCAGCACTCAGGTACAGCAGTGAAGCTGTTGATATTCAGCGGCAGTTCAGCAGCGTCTTTAACGTCGCACCACGTGGTGAACGAAACAGTTGCATAGTCGCCACCGCAGTTGTTCTGAACGCGTACATAGTACGTTGTGCCGGCTGCCAGACCTGTCAGGTTATAGGTTTTGGCGCTGACGTCAATTGCCTCGTCCCAGTTCTCGCCATTGAGAGAGGTCTGCAGCTTGAATGCACTCTCAGCGCTTTCCCAAGTGAGGGTAGCTGCGTTGGTGGAACGTGCAGAGACAGCCAGATTGTTGGGCGCAGCACCGCACTCCGGAGTGAAGTTCACTGAAGCGGTCCATTCACTCTGATCCAGTTCATCACAGTATGCGCGAACCTGTGCCTCATAAGCCACATCTACCATCAGACCTGTCAGGTCATAAGCAGGACTTGCTATCTCTGCATCCACCAAGGTCCAGTCTTCAGCAGCAGTAGCTTTGTAGCGAACCTGCCAAGCAGCCTCGTCCTTACCGGCAGCCCAAGTGAGCGATGCTCCTGTGGAAGTCTCTACAGCTTGCAGGTTCGTCGGAGTGTAGCAAGTCGGCTTCAAGCTGACCTGAATGTCATCAAGATAAGCGGTTGTTGTGTAGCTGCTTCCTTTAGTACTACCGACACAACGGATTGCAATACGTGCGCCATCCGGAGCATTGTCCGGCATTTCGCGCTCTACGGATGTATAGTCTTCTACTTGTGCCAGCAGGTCACCTACTTGTGTAAACGCATCGCCGACTACATAACCGATAGCCAACTGTCCATAGTTAGAAGTGGTACCAGAATTGAAATACGAGAACGATACTTTCAGATTCTTGATCTCCGTATTGAATACCGGCAGGATAGCATCTTCGGTATAAGAAGAACCGCTACGTCCCGGAGTTCTGAGATAGAGGTACTTGTCGCCGCTTTGTGCATAGTACGAATACTCGGCTACAACCGGATAACCATAGTTTGCGTAAGGTTCCGTACGCTCCCAGCATGACGGCATGAATCCATCATTCGTATCCTCAAAATCATAGTTCCAAGGAGAAGCTTTACTTACAGCCTTCGGCTCACAGTCTGTCGGGAAGGAGAATGCCTCGTCACCCGTCCATTCGCTCAGATCCTCACCGCAATTGGCTTGTACGCGTACATAATATACGGTGTTTTCTGCAAGACCACTCATGTCGTAAGACGGAGTAGTGCTGATCGCAATCACGTCGCTCCACTCGCCGCCTGCAGCCTTGTATTGGAGATTCCAAGCAGTCTCTTCACCGCCGGCCGTCCAAGAAATAGTAGCCGTATGAGCGGTAACATTGCTTTCTTGCAATGTAGCAGCACTAACAGCCGGACAAGCTGGAGCAACGTACTCGGTTACAGAGAAGTTGTCTATGTAGAGGTAGTATTGATCATTTGAAGTATGCATAATTGCCACATACTTAACGCCTGCAGGGAAATTCTCAGAATAGGAGTCCGGGTTGGCACTACTCGTGTTTGTGCACAAAATTTCATTACCCCACGTGAAAGCAGAAACATCATTAGTTGTAGTTGAATAACCTACCTTGAATGTTTCAGTGCCACTATACATGTAGTAATCAAACTCTACTGTCACCGGTTTATTCTCAGTATTGATCTCCGGAGAGATGAGATACTGAGGAGGTTCTTCTCCTGACCAAGTATTATTATAATAGAACATGAAAGTACCATTATACAAACCTGTATTGCTGAAACAATGCTCCTTCGTCCAGCAACCGAGGTCTGCACCACTAAAGTCTTCATTAAACGGCATAGCAACAGCGCCACATTCGGTTTCGAATGCATCCGATGCCTCGCTATACGGACTCTCGTCGTTCTCGCCACAAACAGTCTTTACGCGAACGTAATAGGTCGTGTGGTTCGGAGTCAGGTTTTCTAAAGTATACGGATTAGCGCTTACGCTAATTGCGTCACCCCATGTAGAGCCATCATTGGAAAGTTGGATCTTCCATGCGGTTGCGCTGTTGTTCTCCGTCCATGCAACTTGCGCCGTTGTAGCGGTTACATCGGAAACAGTCACACCGGTCGGTGCTGCACAGGTCGGCGTCGGATAAATACGTACGTTGTCAATGTAACCGTAAGCGGAAGATTCACCGCCCGCAAAACGGATAGCTAAGCATTTTGCATCCGAAGGAACAGATGACAAATCTTTCGTGTACTTCGTGTAGTTGTCAGCATAATTCAGCGTCTCAACAGGAACAAACGTCGTGCCATCCGCATCAATGTAACCTACGGTAAATTTCGCATTATCATTCCAATCAGCATCTTTATAGTAGAACTCAAACGTCAAACCGTTCAAAGGCTGATCCATCTCAGGCAAGAGAACACTCTGCTCCGAAGATTCATCAACACCGCCTTGGAAATAGAGGCACTGGCTACCTGCATACGCATAATAACTATCATTGTAAACATACGGAATGCCGGAACCATATTTTTCTCTATACTGCCAGCAGTCAGGCAGATGACCAATATTGACAGCAGAATTCTCCATTGTCTCGCTATAATCGCTTGCATCTACTGCATCGCAGGGAGTATGAACAGAAGCCGAAGATCCGCTCCAGTCGCTCACGTCCTCGCCGCCACAGAGAGACTTCACTTGGACGATATAATCGGTATTTCCGCTTAATCCTGTCAAGTTAAACGGATTCGTGTCTGCGGCAATCTCATCGCTCCAGTTAGCACCTGCATCCGAAGAATAGCGGATCTTCCATGCGGTAGCCGAGCCATTCTCCGTCCATGAAACGGAAATCTGATCCGATGCAACAGCAGAACCGCTTACTCCGGAAGGTTTCACACAGGAAGGAATGGCGGAAATAGAGATATTATCTACAAACAGATAACCGGAACTTTCACCTCCTGCATAGCGGAGAGCCACGTACGCCCCAGCTGGTGCATTGGTCAATGCTACGCTCGCAGTGGTGTATTCACTAACTCGCGGCAAGGTTTCTACGGCAACAAAGGAAGAAGCATCAGCAGGGTTAGTTATATATCCAATAGACAACTGACCGTAGCCCTCACTTGAGTAATCATATGGATAACCCCATGCTTCATATGCTTGGCTATAATCCAACGTAACATACAATGTATTGGTAGCCTCACTAAATGGAGGAAGAATAGCAACACGTGGAGTTGAAGTCAACCCCCCATAGAAATAGAGACATTTGCCTTCATCTTCAACCTTTTGATAATATCCGGTTGCACTTACCTGCAAATCTCCATTATTATTAGATATCTTCTGCCAGCAATCGGGAATCTTACCACTGCCCGCAGTTGCACCATCAAAATCTTCACTCCAACCAATACCATTTACTGCTTCACAAGGAGTAGTAAACTCGCTTGAAACCACCCAGCCACTCTGCTCGCTGCCGCAGTCAGCCTGAATACGTACCTTATAGGTAGTTTGGGCACTCAATCCTGTAAGGGTATAGGGATTTTCTGTAATACCATTACGTTCAGTATAGGTTTCAAAGTTATCTGTTGAGAATTGCAAGTTCCACGCGGTCTCTTCTCCACCTGCTGTCCAAGAAACATTGGCGGTAGTTGCAGACGTCGCATAGGCATTAAGAGCTGCCGGCTTAGCACATGAAGAAGCTGCTTCTATTACAACATCATCTAAATAGATATACGCCGTAGAGGAACCATAGTTACTTGTCGCTTGGAATAAAATCATCACTTTATGTCCGACACAAGCAGAAGGAAGTACCACCTCGTAATTTGTCCAATCAGCAGCCCCGGTCAAACCAGTAGCTAACGCATCTGCTTGTTTAACACCATCAATGGAATAATATACAGAGAAATCACCTCCAGTTGGATTCTTATACCAAAAACTCAAAGCAGCTGCTTTATCAATGTAGATAGTGGGAGTTTTGAGAATATTGGTATTTCCCGATCCATTAGTACTTGAATTAAAGCGTACACAAGGAGCAGCATCGTGCCCCCCATTATAATATACCCATTTATAATCAGCTTTCGTGGTAGTTCCTTCGGAGTTATCCCAACCTGCCGGAATACTGCTAGAGGTCAATCCTGTAAAATCCTCCGAGAAAGGAATCACATTATTGGTTCTAAATTGTTTGTAGATATAGGCACTCTGATCGGTTGCACTACAATAAGCACGAACATACAATTTATAATCCGTTGCAGCAGAAAGTCCGTTAAGCGTTACAGCAGCGGTATTTACAGAGCCGGCAGTAGAGCCCTCCCATGCTTCGTCGGTCAATGTGGTTGCAGCAGGCAAATAAACATATTGCCATGAAGACTCTTCACCACCAGCAGTCCAAGTGAACGCAGCCGAATTATGTGTTACTGCACCTTGCGTCAAAGCCGACGGTTTCGGGCATGTAATAGGAGTTCCATCTTCATAAGTAAAAGTAATATCGGGGTAGTATGTCAAAGGAGTACCCGTTGTAGGGAAAGTAGTACCATAAGCATAAAGTCCTACATATGTAGAAACGGATGTTCCTTGAAAACGTCCCTTTCCTCCAGAACTGGAAGAGGGAGCATAGCTACCACCGGTAACTGTTTTACGAACATCTATCAAAAGGTTACCACCACTATATGCAAAAGGCTCAGAGAATTCAACTTCAAGTTCAGTCGTGGTAGAAGCAGGTAATGTACCTTCGAAGACAAGTGTCGCACCTTCAATAGATTTGAAACTTTTACTACCGGTGCTTGTTGCCAGTACATCATAGTCGACTTCAAGCAAGCGAATCTGCACGCTTGAATAATCTCCGTTAGGATTAAGAGCTCTCAGAAAATAAGTCAGATGCGTAATAGACTTACCCGTCATCGCAGTCAGACTCGATGCCGGATAAACCGTTTGTGAACAATACATCCTGTCTGCTTGTGTGGCATATACCGGACAGCCGACAAGTGCAGTGGTGTTGCTACCAAGAGGTAGCGTTTCTGCCCAGGCGTTACTTCCCCACGGCAGGCAGAATTGCGCCGTGAGCAGGAGAGTTAATAAATAAGTTGATTTTTTCATAAAATTGTTTGTTTTAGTTAATATTATGGTGATTTTATTTTTCGTTTTCGGATATAAATTCTACGAATTCCTCAAGGCTCCGCTGGATAACTCCTCCTATTTTCAATTGCTCTTCATATTTGGCAATCATGGTCGGACTCATACTGCGGTTTAATGCATAACGCACCACTTCGGGATTCGCGTCCTTACACATCAATATGCCTATACTTGGATTCTCATTGCTGCGTTTTTCTGTTTGGTCCAATGCCTCCAGATAAAACTCCAACTGTCCCAAATCACGCGGGTCAAACTCTGTCGTTTTCAGTTCTATCGCCACCAGACATTGCAATGCACGATGATAGAACAACAAATCGCAGCGGTAATTTTTTCCTCCAACTTCCAATATATGCTCTTCGTCCACGAAAAGGAAATCTTTTCCTAACTCTGTGATAAACTCCCGCATGTGTTGTACTATCCCTTTGCGCAGTCTGGTCTCTTTGTATCGGCTGGGCAGCCCAAGAAACTCCAAGATGGCTTTGTCTTTCAACAGCACCTCTGCTTTCGGATAAGTGCTTTTCAGCATTTCTGACTGAAACTTCTTATCTGCCAAAACGCGGGAATAGGCATCTGTCTTTATAGCACGTTCAAGTTCCTTATTTTGCAAATGCTCGTATTCCGCATAAAGAATATAAAATAAGCATTGTTCAGGTGTTGAACATCTATTCAATATGATTTGATGATTGGTCCAACCGGTTTTTATTAGCAATGCTGGAATTTGTCTCATTTTGAATGATACAATTTCCTTTTTCCCGATTTGTCTCATTTCCGATGAGACGATTTGTGCCGTTTCGAATGGTACAGTTTCAGCCTCCACAAGTTGTGCCGATAACGTTGGCATTAATGGCTTATTAAGTTTAAGGCGTTCTACCAGTCCATTAAACGCAGCGGATGTATAGGTTTCATAGAAATTAACCATTTTGTAGATATTCGCTCTACTCCATCCTTTGAGTGTAGGGTTCTGCGTGTGGATATATTCCGCCAGTTGTTGCACCACCTTAGCTCCCCATCCGGCCTCTTTTATCTTGTCAGACACAAACGCCCCTACTTCCCATGCAGTGATGACAGATGCATGGTTAACGGCTTGCGCTGCTTGTGTGCGATAGGTTTCAATGATTTGCAGTACTCGCGCAAAATCATTGGTGGTGTTATATGTCTGAATCTCTTTCTGCATTCCGTATCTCTTTCCCTTACTTACCACCCTCTGCCGTAAGCAGGAGAGTTAATAAATAAGTTCTTATCTCGCTTTCGCTCATAATACAGGGTGGAAATCTGCCTGTCCAGTTGGCATGTACTCCACACTTTATGGTTGGTCCATGAACTTGTTTATTGCGTGTTGGAAATTTCTTATTCTGTCGGATATTTCCGCTAATGAATAAAGTTATTCCAAAATACAACAAACAGGGCGCAAAGATACATATTTTTTTTCAAATATACAAATTTTACGGCCATAAAGTGGAAAAATTGTATATTTTGTCAATTGCAAATTACATTTTGCACTAGTAGGAAAACAATTTGTTCGGCAATGCGCTGAGGGCTAAACAAACCTCCGACGAAAGTCCGATAAAACTCCGATGAAAGTCCGATGAAAGTCCGATAAAACTCCGATGAAAGTCCGATGAAAGTCCGATAAACCTCTGATGAAAGTCCGATAAACCTCCGATGAGAGTCCGACAAACCTCCGACGAAAGTCCGATAAACCTCCGATAGAAGTCCGACTATCTTCCGATATTGGTCCGATAAGACATCCTATAAGACAATATAAGACAATAACAACATCGGCATGTTCGATTTGTCAGTTTGTCACAAAATCGGTGCAAAGGTAAACAAAAAAAACATATACGCAAATATTTTGGCAGAAAAACACTTTTCTTGTGCATTTTCTTACTTTTTGTTCATAAATTGTACGTTTTTAGCGGAAAACTCCTAAAAAATTTGTATATATCAAAAAAAAGCAGTACCTTTGTCGTCGGAATTGGAGATAAAATAAACAAAAACCGACAAAACCCTTTGAGTGCTTTAGGAGCAATGCTCCTTATCCCAATTGCTACTAAAAACTCCTTGCAAGCAAGCTTACAGATAGTTTTTACTACCAATTTGCACGACTCTGCGAGTAAAAAGCACTCAAAGACATACACATAAAAAACAATAATTTAAGGTATGAAAAAGATTTTTACAATTTTGTGCGCGGCGGTGATAGCCGCCAGCGCCGTGAACGCCGAAGTGCTGCTGACAGAGCACTTTGCGCAGACCACTGAGACATTAGGTATCGGCGACAATTTAGGAGCCGCAGAACTGGGCGAAGACAAGACCGCTTGGTACAATCTGAGCGGCAGTGGTCAGATTTACATGAACACCACCAAGGATCTGACCTATGCCGGTTATAAGTCCGCAACGGACAAAACCGGTTCTGTTGAATACAAAGCCACATTCGGCAAAAAAGCAGCCCGTGCGTTCAAGGCCGTAAACAGCGGGAGCGTGTTCATGTCCGCTATCATCAATGTAACGGGTGCCGCAGGTTCCGCCACCGCACGTGACTATATCTCGGCACTCTGCGCCAAGACCAACTCTTTCTCCAGTACCAACAACCACTATCTGCGTATCGAATATCAGGCAGAGGGCGAAGGTTATAAATTAGGTATCGCCAAGCAGGCGGAGTCGGCAGCTTTCATTTCCTATACCGGTGAGATGACTTTTGGCAAGAACTATCTTGTAGTAGCCGAATACAGATGGGTGGACGGCGAGAAGAACGACAGCGTGTTCTTGTATATCAACCCCACCAAGGACGGCAAAGCCGATACCACATTGGTTTGCAAGCAATCCGCCACCAATGCCACCGGCGGCGAGGTTGGTTCGGGCACCAAAGCTGACGCAGACCAGCTGACGAGCGTAATGCTCTACGCTTCTGCCTCCACGAAGCAGTCCATGTTCATCGACGAGTTGAAGGTAGCCACCGCGTGGGCGGATCTGTTTGAGGCAGGCGACGCACCGGTAGTGGAGACACCGACTATCAGTACGGAGAGCAGCGTAGCATTCGGCGAGGTGACGACAGGCGTAGAGACCGTGAAGAGCGTGACCGTTCAGGGCAGCTATCTGGCGGGCGCTATCTCGGTTGCTTCGAGTGACGAGCAGGTAGCCGTTTCCGCGACTTCCATCAGCAAGGAGGAAGCCGAGGCAGAGGGCGGTTATACGCTGAGCCTGACGCTGAAGGCAGCAGCTGCCGGTAGCGGAAGCGCGAACATCACCCTGTCGTCGGAAGGCGCGAGCAACCAAGTAATCAGCGTAAGCTGGACGGCTGTGGCTCCGACGCCGAAGGTAGCCAATATCGCGGCGCTGAAAACCTATACAGTAGGCGAGGCGGTGGTTCTGGAGAGCGAGCCGGTAGTAGTAGGTTTTATCGACTACAATCCTGTGCTGCAAGACGAGAGCGGCGCAATCATCGTACAGGATCTGCTTGAGGCAGGCGGTTACGGCTATTCTATGTTAGCCGTCGGCGACAAGGTAAGCGGTCTGGGTTCGCTCCGCATCGACGAAGAGGACTACCTGCGCGGTTTCCCGACCGTGACTATCACCGGCGATGTGACCGTAGCGAGCAAGAATAACAAGTTGACACCGATAGCCGTAAGCGTAGCGGACGCAATGAGTTACGGTCCGGCATATATCCAGTTGACGCAAGTGACGTTCACCGACACGGAGAAGACGGAGTTCGCCGCCGGATGGTTCAATATCGCGCAAGGCAATGCTACCGCCCGCATCCAGGTGCCGGTAGGATGTGACATCATCGGCGAGGCTATCCCCGACAAGGCTGACATCGTAGGTAACGTCATCTATACCACCGGCGGCATTGCCATCAGCGCAAGTGCCGACGTGACGAACCGCGTAGCACGTACCGCTACAGGCATCAGCACCGTGAAGAGCCAGGGCAAGGCGGTGAAGACCGTACGGGACGGACAGATTGTCATTCTCCGGGACGGAAAAGCCTTCAATGTATTAGGAAGCGAGTTGTAGACACCCCCCAGCCCCCTCTCAGAGGGGGAGAAGGGATTTGAGATTTGTAAATGGAGATTTATGATTAAACAGCGTATTTTTATGGTTATGCTGGCAGGTGCACTCATGACGGGTGCACCTGTATCAGCAGAAGAGACATCCGGCAATCTGATTCAGAACCCTGGGTTTGAGAGTTACGAGGACAAGAGCAATGCCCTCTTTGGCGACTACACGGAGTTTGCGTCATGGGAGCGCTCCGGCTTTGGCTGCGTGTCGGAGAAGACGGATGTGTATGAGGGTGCCGCAGCGATGAAGTTAGGCGGCAGCACCGCCATGACGGTCTATCAGCAGATAACCGGTCTGACGGACGACGCATACGACGCGGACGTACCGTTCCGGCTGACGGTTCATTACAAGGCGGTGAAGATTGCCTCGGGCGGAAAAGTTTCGCTGGACGCCTATTGGGAGCATGCGACGACAGCCGACGGGCTGAAGACCCACGACGCAGCCAAGCTGCAGCGGGTGCTGAGCGACAGCGTGCAGAGCGAGTGGCAGACATTGGTCATAGAGACCACGAGGCCGGCGAAAGCGAAGTCCTTCATGCTGCAGTTCAAAGCCACGGCTAAGAGCTACGTGCTGATCGACTCGCTCGGTTTTGAGGCGCTACCTACGACAGCTCCGGACGAGCCGTATATCACAGTAACGCCCAAGAGCCTCTCCTCCGCGAGCTGCGAGAAAGGGCAGAGCGTGGACTTCCCCACCCTCCATATCGAGCAAGGCAACATCACCGGCACGACGACGTTTGAGTTGAGTTATACCGACGCGGACCAGTTCCGTCTGTCGCGCAGTTCCATGAGCGCGGACGAGAGCGCGTGTGACCTTATTATCACCTACGCGCCCACGAAAGCGGGCACGCACAAGGCCGTGCTGAATATCGACAACACCAGCCACACGTCTCTGTTCCAGTCTATCACGCTCAACGCCAGCTGCACAGACCCGGATGCCAAGCCGACCATCACCGTGACACCGTCCGTGATTCCGACCTTTGAGACCGTAGCCGGCAAACAGGTCTCCGGCAAGTTCTCCGTCAAAAGCGAGAACTGCACGGATTTCGTCTATCTGAGTGTGAGCCACGTACAAGGCCAGGCGTTCACCATCGTAGAGAGCATGCTCGCCAAGAACTACGAGACGGAGGTGACGGTCTATTTCACGCCGCTGGAGGCTGGTACGTACCAATCGACGGTGACGCTGACGAGCGAGGGGGCGACGCCGGTCGTAGTGACGCTGAACGGCACGGCATCCGCGAAGAGCGAAGAGACGATCGACTGGCAGACGGCGTTCTCCTGGGACACCTCCCATCCGTACGCCCTGTTGGAAGAAGATTTCGAGAGCGGCAAGCATAACGAGACGTTGGTGTTAACAGACTGGCAGAACGTAGCACCGTTAGAGGCGCGTCCGTGGTGGGGCTACGACGAGAGCCGCGCCACACCTCCGCGCGCAGACAACCGTTGCGCCAAAGCCACGGCGTACCAGTACGGCAAAGACTCCACGGACATCTGGGAGGCATGGCTCGTGACGCCGGCGCTGGACTACAAGAACGCCCAAGGCCGGGTGTTCACGTTCGACGTAATGGCGGAGTACCTGCCGGAAGACGGAAGCAGCACCACTTTCGAGGTGTATTTCATCGACCCGAGCGACCCCGAGCGTATCTATTTCCAGGACCTGAGCGGTTCGTTTGCCATCCCCGCCACGGGTGACGAGAACGAAGAATGGCGCACGTTCCACCTGAACCTGAACAACCAGCCGAACATCCCCGACGTGTTCTTCATGGCTTTCCGCTATGCGGGTCCGAACGGCGGCATGGGCGTTGTGACCTATTACATAGACAATGTCAGCTGGGGCCGCACCGACCTGCCGACCATCACTCCGAGCGTGACGATGCTCATCGACTCGCTCGCCGTAGTGAACGTATCACGCGAGATAGGCACTATCACCGTCACCGGCGAGAACCTGACGGAAGACATCTCATTAGAGGTAGGCGGCAACCGCTACACCGATTTCAGCCTGAGCAAGAGCACCCTGCCGAAAGAGGGAGGCGAAGTGACTGTCACGTTCGAGAGCGACTTAGAGGGCGTGCATGACGCGTATGTGCATCTGAGCTCCAAAGGGGCAGCCGACGTGTTCATCCCGATGGCGGTTCTGTGCCGTGCGGCGGAAGGCAACCTCTCCCCGACCCTCCCCTCAAGGGAGGGAGTGAAGATCCTGCGGGACGGCAAACTCTATCTGATGTACAAAGGACAGATGTACGATGTGCTGGGTGCGCGAGTTGAGTAAAGAGGATTAGATGTTAAAGAAAAATGAGCCCCCTCCTAACCTCCCCCTACAGGAGGAGGGAGTCCGGATAAAATCCGGAATAATGAACGCTGATTTTCAGGGCATGGAGGGAGCAAATTGAGCATTGAAAGTGTTGTAAATATCGGAATTGAGGGTGGGAATGCAAAATCAAATGTACAAAACGTAATTTTATAAGAAATTATATACATTTTATTTGCATGTTTGAGAAAAAAGCAGTACTTTTGCAGCGATTTTGATATTTACTTACTCACGTAATTGTGGGAAATTAATCCTTGGAGCGCACGCATCCAAGGATTACGTTTTTTCCAATAGGGTAAGGAGAATTATAAAAAAGATCATTAAAAGGTATTAGCCATATGAAAAACGTAGTTTATTATATTCTTTCGGCACAGAAAAAGATATTAGTTGTGGCGTTCCTCGCCGTTTTTTCGTCGTTCTATACAATGGTTTGGGGCAAGGTGGATTACGGTGATGAATATATCGTTAGTAATCGTGTCCTTACAATCCGCAAACAAGGTGATTTTGCAAACGGAATTATACCATCCTATGCAAGTGCTTCTTCTGTACCATGGGTTTCATATCAAGGTACTGGTTCTAGTTCTGCTACTGCAATTGTAGTAGAGGATGGCTTCACGCAAATTGGAGAGTACGCATTTGGTGGATTTTCAAATGTTACCACTATTACTCTCCCTGCAAGTTTAACTTCTATCAAGAAGGAAGCTTTTAACGGTTGTAGTAAGATGGCAAACGTGAAGTTTAACGGCACACCGGCACAGTGGGCAAGTGTTGAATTTAAAGGAGGTGGTCAAAAAGGGCACTCTCATCCTCTTGGAGCACGGACGACAGGAACTTATAGTTATTATTTCTATGGAAATGCAGATGCCTCTACTACACTCTTCATTGAACCTACTATCAATAGTATTAATCCTTGCGCTTTTTATCGCGGAAATTTCTCCTCTGTTTGCATTCCAGGCACAATAGGTACTATTGGGGACTCCACGTTCTATAGGTGTAGTTCTTTAAATGAAATTCTTATTAATCGACAAACAGCGCCTTCTGTTGGAACTGATGCTTTTAATGGTATTGGGAGCGGGGATCCAAGCAAAGTCCAGTTATATAAGCCTTCCACAAATTCTGGTTATGGTGTGAGTCCTTGGAGTACTTTTACAAAATCCACAGACGAAACTTCCCCTTGTGCCACCAGAGGGACTTTAGATGAAGGATCTATTCCATGGACTTTGGACACATGTGGCATTCTAACTATTGACGCCAGAGGTATAGCAACAAAATCTATTGCATTCATTAAAGGAGGCACGGCTCATCCATGGGGAAGATTTCGTCGTATGGTGTATAAAATCGTTCTCAAGGGGGAAATAACCGGCATAGGTTACCTCGGAAGGTATCACTATGGTCTGTCGGAGATTCTTCTTGATCAGACAGCAGTTCCTACAAGTGAAACGGATATAGGATATAATTATACAACTAAAAAAGCATACGATGGTTTATTCAATCAACACGATAAATTAACTTTATCCATTAAGTCGGCATCGGAGGGACATGCAAACCTAAGTACTGCACCATGGAATGATGCTACCCACTGGAACATAGTTGTACGGACTTGCCCTGATTGGAGTTTGCATTATGGTACAGACAAAATTGCTGATTGGGACGAAGCGTGTTTCACCTACACAGGTTCTTCCAACGAATGGCAAATAGAGGACTTTGCTATCCCTGATAAACCCAACTGGTATGTGGATAATGCCGCAGGCAATGATGCGAAGAAGAAATTAAGCACTTGGGGTGACTTGTATTTTGCAGCATCACAGGGAGATGGCACGCGACCAATGGTCGGAAATGCAGTAGGTGCTGTAGGGACAGTGCGCATCTATGACAATAGCAGCTGGAATAACCGCTATGCAGGATTTATTCCGAACGGCTATGTACTGAAGATTGGTAGTAATGAATATTCCTTTGCTT
>Ga0256405_10008934_pt1 | contig 14000 bp, 20 predicted proteins | sample RumenRJG_02DNA_FD_189096 | JGI IMG/M metagenome (GOLD analysis project Ga0256405, IMG submission 189096) | Bovine rumen microbial communities from Lethbridge, Alberta, Canada - RJG_02 | ecosystem: Host-associated > Mammals > Digestive system > Stomach > Rumen | place: Canada: Alberta...
ATTTCGCCGTTTTTTAAAAGAAATTATTATATAATAAATTTTCCTATAATTCCTATAATTATTTATCTTAGCTGTAAAGCCTTATTTTATAAGGGTTTGTGGAACTTTGAAAAAATAAAAATTATAGGAAAAGTAAAAAAAATATTTTCAACTAAAAAATGGTAAAAAACAACATATGCGAAAGTGAATATATGAATATGTGTTCATATATTAATTTATTTTTATTTTCCTATTCACCTTGATAACTTTTTAACTTTTTATAAAAAATTACAAAAGTATAAATATACATTTTTTATGAATAAATATTTATTTTAAAATTTTTTAAAATAAATCTTGACTTTTTCTCTAAAACTGGTACAATAGAGATAGATAAAGAAAGGACGAACCAAAAATATAAAATGGGTTGGCGGTCATCTTATCTTTAGCCGAAATATAGAGATAAAAAGAAAGGTAAAAAATGGTGGACAAAATGGAACTTTTAACAAAACAAAAAAATATGGAATTAGAAAAGAAAATTCATGATTGTCTTAAAAAAATAAAAGAAAAATGCGAAAGAAAAGAAAAAAGAAGAGATTTTCCTTATCTTATTTATGGAGAACCATTAAAAAAATTAAGAAGAAAACCTGCCAATAGTTTAAAATATAAAATGGAGGAAAAAACAAAATGAGCACGAAAGTAATTAAAAATCAATATGTATTTACAGAAGAAATGGAAAATGAAAATCTTCTAAAAGGAAATGATATTTTAATAATATCAGATAATCCTTTTGAGGAAATGAATGGAAAATTAAAAAGATACATAGATGATTTACTATATAATATAAGAACAAATTATTATAATGAAGAAAAAATAACAGAAACGATATATGTTGCTTTTAGAGAAGAAAAAGAAAATAGAATTAGTGAATATAAAATAAAAATTAAAATTCCTGCAAATATTGATAAAACGATTGACGAATACGAATTACCAAATTGTGACGCACCAATAGATATATATTGCAATGAACTTCATATGTTCCCTGCTAAAGTAATAATATTTTTTAATGTATTAGATAAAAGCGATTTTAATATTAGACTTTGTAACTTCCAAGAAGTAAAAGATAAAGTTATTTATTTTGTTTCAGAAAATCTAAAAAGAACAAAAGATAAAGAAACAAGAAAAATAGTTAGAAATATTAAAAACATAAAAAGCACAAGAAGAAGAATTGATATTTTAATAAAAGACAACGAAGGAAAAATAACAGATATAGAAACAAAAGGCTATGCTCTTTATAAAATCGGTTAAAATGAGTTAAAAATATAAAGGAGGTAAAATTATACCTCCTTTATATAAAAACGCTCAAATAAGCCTAAATTTTTGCAAATGGTGAGGTATTAAAATGGACGAACAAGATAAAATTGAAAAAGTAGCAAAAGAGTTCGGAGAAATTATCGTCACTAAAAAGATAAAAGAAAGAATAACTTATTGCAGGTTAATGAAATGCCTAAAAAGAGAAAAAATAGAAGAAGAGATTGATATTAAAGTAATTAAGAAAAAGTAAAAAATTTTAATAAAAAGCAGGTTTTAAACTTGCTTTTTTATTTTTATCTGGTACAATAGAGATATAGATAAGGAAAGAGCAGGAACGGCAAAAAGAAAACAAGACCGATTAATCCCTCAAATTTATCTTAGCCGAAAATAATATATAAGAAGAAAGGTTAAAACGGTGAACAAAATGGATAATTATAAATTACTGTTTAAAAAAGAACAACCATTACATGATGTGTTATCTGAACTTCTAAAAGACCACACCACAGGGAAAAATATTGTATGGGCAACAGATACTTACGAAAAATATGGTGATATTTATTATAAAGAACAACAAATGTTTCCAGACTTTCAATTAAATTTGATTTATGATGGAATAATGTTGCCAAGAATACAAAAAACACAAAAAGACCAAAAAGCCCGCACCAAGAAAAAGGCAGAAGTATTTACACCTTCTTGGATATGTAATAAGATGAATAATTATTGCGATGAAGATTGGTTTGGCAGAAAAAATGTTTTTAATATAGAAAGCGAAAATCATACTTGGACTTATAATGACATAAAAATAAAATTCGAAAATAAAAAAGATTGGCAAAAATATGTTAACTCTAAAAGGATTGAGATAACTTGTGGTGAAGCACCTTTTCTTGTTTCTCGCTATGATACAACTACTGGAGAAGATATTTCTATAATAAAACGTATAGGAATACTTGATAGAAAATTAAGAGTAATTAATGAAAATGTAGATAATGAAAAAGATTGGTTAAAATGGACTAAAAAAGCATTTAAAAGTGTTTATGGATTTGAATATCAAGGGGATAATTTATTCTTCGCTAGAGTTAATTTAGTAATGACTTTTATTGAATATTATGAGGATAGATTTAATAAAAAGCCAACTAAAAAGGATATAAAAGAAATTGCTCAAATTGTTTCTTGGAACTTATGGCAAATGGATGGTTTAAAAGATACAACTCCATTTGGAATTCCAGAAGATTTTATTAGAGAAGTTTATCTTTTTCCTAAAATTGAAGAATTAGAGAAAGCATCTGTTTATTGTAAAATAAAAGATTGGGATAATAATATTGTTTTTGAATATAGAACTATGAAAGAATAAAAAAAGAGAGGAATTAATTCCTCTCTTTTTCTTTATCAAAGACCAGTTGCCTTTGTGAAAGCCATTGGATAATTTACGGTCACACCAATTACTCTGCCCCAAACAGGAACAACGAATGCAAGGTTCTTTCTTTGGATTGGTTCTTGTGAAGCACGTTTCGGAATTTCAAGGTGTGCATATTCACCGTCAAAATTACCTGCGATAATCGTACCGCTACCTGCCAATTCAAACACTTTTACGAACTCTTTAATTTCTGGGTGGTTAGCTTTTACCATTTCAAGCACTGTCTGGGTCTTTGCATTACCGTTTCCGTCTACGAAAATCGTTTCGGATAACAGATTGTAAAGAGCAGGGTCAAACAATACTTTGTTAGGTACGATATAACCTTTAGTGTTATTCGTTACGTTATCAATGATTTCGTTTACATCACGGAACATCTGGGCAGGAGTTTTATCTTCCAATTTTTTAGAAGAACCAGTACCGTCTGCTTTTACGTTGTAAACAGTAACATAAGGATTAGCAAGGAAACCTGTAATGTTATGGTCTGCATCACCGTTCCAAGCAATATCATTGATTTTCTTATCAATGGAATGATAAGCGGATGCGGCTTTTCTTTCTGTTAGACGAACATTTGCAAAAGCACTATTAATAATATCCTGTACGGAATATTGATAAGCAGATGCAATTGTTTTAACCTTTACGGTCACATCTTCTGCATAAGCATCAGAAAGGGGAATATCATCAGCATAGTTAGAAATGATTTTAGCCATACCAACTTTGCTATAAACCTTCTGGACTGCACTTTCTGCACCTTCTGGAACTTCGGTGAATACTTCAAAAACACCAAAAGCGGAGAGAGGAGCTTGCATTTTTTCAAGAGCTTTAGCACGGTTATAAGTTAATTCGTGTGCAACAAAAGCACTTAAATCATCAGCATTATAATTTGTACCGTTTTGAGAACGGTTTTCAGCTTCATTTGCGATTACATCAGAAATGCAATCTTGAGCCTGTTTAATAAGTCTCATAGTTTTTTGATTAGCCATTTTATATTACCTCCATCTTATTTTACTCTTACAGCTACTAAATCAGAAGCGTTTTCAACTGCCATAAGTCCTTCAACTGCTCCTTCTGTACCTGCATCAACTGCGGTAAGAGTAAGAGTTTCAGTACCATCGGCAACTGTAAATACTTGACCATATTTAGCAGAACCACTTACTGCCATATAAACATCACCTTTGGTTAATACGGAAACCGTATCTCCTTCGTGGTAGGTGTATCCATCTGCATAAACTTCCTTGTTTTCCTGCAAAGCTACACCAAGAATAGCACCTTTATCAGCATCGTCATTTAATTTCAATACTTTGGATTTAGTGCTATCAAGTTTTACCAAAGAACCTGCCTTGATGCTTCCACCTGCAGGGAAACTTTCTACTCGTCTAAAAGTAAGGTTAGCAATCTGTCCTACCATACCTTTTTCGCCGTTATCATACCAAGCCATAATATTTTTCCTCCTTTAAAATTTTACACTTATATTATAACACATTTTTTCTTAAAATTCAAAATCTTCGATATTTTCCAAACTTAATTCCTTGCTATCAGTTTTTTCGGTCTTTTTAGTTTCATTCATTTTTTTGTTATTTTCTTCGATAGCGTCTTTGTGTTCTACTTCTTGTGCTTTTGCAATGTCAAACATTGCTTCAACATAAGCGTCATTTTTGCCGTCTAAAGAAATCTTTGGGAATACCTTTTTGATTACTTCAACTTTAATAGTTTTTTCATCCATTTCATCGGCTTTTTCTACTTTGTATTTTTCAGCCGTTTTTTCAAGTTCAATACGAGCTTTAACTGCTTTAGCGAAATCTTCTTTGAATTTTGCTTCATCAGCTTTGATTTGTTCTTTCAGAGCTTTAATTTCACTATCTTTTGCATCGCATTGAGCTTGTCTTTTAGAAAGTTCTTTTTCAACTTCTTCTGCTACTTCGTATTCTTTGTTATCAATGTTTATCTTTTTCATTGATTTTTCCTCCTTTTTACTTTCGCTATTTAAATAATAGCACTGATTACCTTCAGCGTCAAGATTTAGCTTTGCATTTCCTGCACGACCTCTGGGAACTACTGCTAGGTGGTTATAAATTATATTCGTCTGCAGAGCGTCATAGTGTTCCCCTTCTGGTGTCGTTCCTTCTTCTTCAATGGTTTCAACCGTATAGCCACAAGATAATTCACGGTCACTACCACAAGAAGCTAAATCGTAAATAATAACATCTGCAATAATATTATCCCCATCCTGTCTTCCTTCTGATAAAACAGCACCAACAGGGGAGCTTTCTTTATAGCTGTCTTCATTTACTAATTTAGACGGATGCTTATGAGTGACAGGAACGCCTTTTAAAGTTTTCAGACTATTCTCACTAAACGCTTCTTTTGGTGGACGGTATTCAATTCTTTTAGTTCCATCAGCGTTATAGTAAGTTAATAAACCGACACGACCAACGATTGCAGAATCGTGATAATAGCCATTTTCATCTTTTTTTGCTTCATTTAAAGAGTAAGTATCATATCTTTTAAATTTTGCCATAATCTTTTTCCTCCTTCTTTTAAATTATACCACATTTTTTATCAATCTTCAAAAACGGGCTTTGCTTTACAACGGCATCTAATAGCCATACCTGGGTGTCCGTCATAAGGAGGGTGATTCCATTCAAAAATCTTCCCTTCTCTTACTCTGTGAGCAGGACGAACACGACTATCTAACATTGTTTGCCATATATATTTATTACATCCCATTTTCTGTTGGAAGTATTGATTTAATCTCCCTGTGGCTCTTCCTATTTGGTCAACACCAATTAATTCTGCTCTATTATCAATAGTATGTAAGTTTTTTTTAATTTCATCGGCTAACATAGCTTTTGGATAGCCGTAATCAATAGAATTTTTGATTGTTTGTTTTAATTTGTTTCTATAATCATTTGTTAGTTTTTCTATTAATTCTTCATTATCTTGTATAAATTCGTCTTTGTAATCTTCTAATGAATATTCAGCTTCTTTTAGCCGTGATAATACTTCTGCTTCTTGTGCTGTCTTTTTTAGGGCATTATGTGTTTCTTTTTCTAAATCTTTCGTGACATAACTTCTAACACTATTATATAACCTTTCTAATTCTTGTTTTAAAACATAAGCGGAAAGTATAGCCAAAATCGGAAGAATAATATCTTCATCAATTTCTTCTTCTATTTCGTCATTTTCGCTATCCTGTCTTAATTTTCTATATTTTAAAACAATTTCATAAATCTTATCAAGATTATTTAAAGTGTTTTTTCTTAATTCTTTTGTAATTCTTTTTAAAAAATACACATATTCCCTCTCAACATTGAGAGGGTAAGTGTATTTTCTGGTTGAAGTTTTCATTACTTATCACCGCCACCATAGTTGTGATTAATTGGGAAATCGGTTCTTGTGTCTAAATATTCTGCTATTTCATCATTATCAATAGCACCTAATTCGTGAAGAGTTTCAACGGCATTTGCTATCTTTACTAAACTATCGGCTTTTTTGTTTTCAATTTCTGCTTTTTCTTTTGCATTTAGAAGTTTTACTTCATTAAAAGAAATGTGATAATCATTTTCTGCTATTTTGTAGTCTTTGCATTTTGTAATTATTTTGATTAAATTTTCTAAATTCTTTTGCATATCATTTGTCTGTATTCTTTTAACTAATGAATAATATGTTTCCAAATCGGCATCGCCCGTAGAGTTCATCCCTGCGGGGGAGCGACCAAAGAGAATGGTTATCGGAATTTGAGAAACAGCAGAAAGGGCAACTTCTTGTTGTTCAATAATATCTTTATAACCAGAAAGCGTCATATTTTTTAAATCGAAACTATCTGTACCATCTAACAACAAAGTGTTCATTATACTTCTCATACTGTCAGTATATTCCAAATACTTCGTCATTTTCTCCCCTTCACCTGCATTTACTGCTTGTTTTAGTCCTTCAATTTTTAAAATACCTTGTGATAGACGGCTTAAAATAGAAATACTTAATCTATTAGCACTATCGTATCTGCTTAATTCGTCCTTGATATTATCAAAAACCATACCGCCCCAACCATTGCGTGAAGCACGAACTAATCCTGTCGTTGTCAATCCGTCAAAAATTAATAATCTTGAAGAATGAACAACAAAACTATTCCCCGTTTTTTCGTCATTAATTACATATTTTTCAACTTCACCAAAATTTACATCTGAATAGTCAGAAAAATAAGTTTGTGGTAATACTTCCGATGCGTTATAAACTTTTACTCCATATAACTTTAATAAATTATTAATATTTAAAGGGTTTTCGATTGTTTCGCCGTCATCTAACTTCAAAAACAAAACTGCACCGCCTGTTGCTCTACTAAGAGAGACCGCTTCTGCAATTTTTGTGTCAATATCAAAATCATAAAGTACTTTATTAATTTTACCTGTTTCGTCATTATTTACTATATCTTCATTATTTGAACAAATCTCATAGCCGTTTTTAATGGCATCTTGTGCGGGAATAGAACAAATCTTTTGGTATAATCCATTTGTAGCAAATTGATATTCTCCTATCTGTGGAGTTGAAAACTCATAATGCGACCTGCTTCTGTATTTTCTTGTTACATTATTAGCGAAATCACCAAATCTGCTATCATTTTTTTTTCTTTTAGCCATAACTTATTTCCTCCTTTATATAACTTATTATATCACATATCGCCTAACAATGATAATAAGAGCATATTGTTTTCGTCTTCCTTATTGGATAACTGATTAAAAGCGTCACTTGTAGCGTCAACCATATCGTCATGTGTTCCCTCTGGAAAGGATACCATTTGTGATTGATAGCTGTCGTTCCATTTATCGTTTTTAAAAACAATAACGTTGTTGTTCTCCATCTGTATCATAAACGGCTCGGCACGAGTGATTTTATCTCCTTTAACTGTACTAGTTGATACATTATAACCGCTTAACATTTTAACATAAGCTTGTGCTTGTGCCTTACCTGCTTGACCAGGGTCTTGAGGTAAGAATATTTTGTATTTAGCACCGAATTTTTTATAATCGTCTTTTGCTTTTTCACAAATAAGGTGTCTTACTTTTGACGGACTTAACCAATCATTTGTCACTTCTAAAACAGCAAAAGAACCGTCTAATAGCCTAGCCATTAAACAAGAAGCCGTTGCGTCTGGTGAACTGTTCTTTTTTTCTCCCTTTTCCGTACCTGCTAAATCCCACGCTCTACAAACCATAACAATATCTTTCATTTTTATTGTTCTTGTATAATTAAAATATTCATTCTTAAAGAATTCACCGCCAGAAGCCTTAATATTCCAATTCCCTTTACGAAGTCTTTCATAGTCAATATGTGAAAGAGCTTTTAAACTGCTTTCGTATCCAATATCGTTTTGAAGCAGGGCTTGGTTGTCTTCTAATGAAGAAGCAATAAAACAAAAACTTTTTATATTTTTTTCGGTCACTTTATCTTTTTCGTCTGTAAGTGTTATTTTGTCTGTTTGCTCTAAAACTTCTGCTTTTGTATTCCCCCAGTACATCTTTTCTCCAAGCCTTGCGAAATAGCGGATTTTACCGCTTCTTTCTTTAATAGCATAACCATTTTCGCCAATGTACCAATCGAGAAGTTTTCTCACCCAAGAGTCTGGGTCTGGGTTGCAAGTTGCTCTTATATAACAATTAACAGAAGAATTAACATTATAATTTCTGTTTCTTGACATCATATAAAAGAATTGTTGTTCGGTAAAGTGTGTTAATTCGTCAAAGGCAATAACTGATAATTGAGCACCTTGATAATCGAAAACCGTGTCTTCATATTGTAAGTGTCTAAAAGAGATATTATAACCGCTAGGAAATATAATTTCATAGAACGGTTGCCCTTTTGTTCGGATATTAAAAGGAAAATATAATTTTTTAGCTGTTTGCCACAAACCACCGTTTGCTGTTATGGCAGGTGTTGTTCTTCTAAAAATAGTATAGTTAGCAGAACCATCGTTGATAAATCTCATTGCATCCATCAATAGTGCATAAGTTTTACCACCACCTGCCGCCCCACCGTACACAACTATGTCAGCAGGGCAACTCAGAAACAAATATTGCTTTGGCTGTGGTTTAATAACCTTAATCTTGCTCATCGTCACCACTCTCTTTATCATATAATGAATTATAAAAAGTCATATCTTGCTCTAATTCTTCGTAGCTGTCTAAATTGTCAGAATTTTTATTTCTTTGATTATCGGGAACAACATAAATAGTTTTCAAACCTGCATCGCCGTCAAGATTTTGTTTTTCAAGTTCTTTAACATATTTCATAGCGTCTATTCTTAATCTTGCAAATTTCTCCTTCATTTGCATTATTTTTAATATAGAAGATAAATATTTATCTCTTTTATCCTTTTTAGAGATATGGAACTCTTCAATTGCACTATTTAATAGTTGTTTTTTTAAAGATTGAACTTTATGCTCTTCCCCGTTGCCTAAAAAGATTGTGTCGTAAACAGGTGTTTGTTGTAATGTTTTATGTACTTTATAAGTAAAATCATCATCTGCTTCACAATCTTGCTTCATATAATTTAATTCTCTTGTAAGTAAAATATCACATAAATTCATAGCATAATCAGAACCTTCAACTAAGGTTTCATTTTTATGTGACATTACATAATCTGCTTCTTGTTTTGTTAATCCGTTGACATACCGAACTAACTGTATAGTTTTCTTTTTTTCTTCGTCTTTTACATTCCTTTTTATTTCTTTCATATCGTCTTTGCTTTTATCTTCATTTATATATATATCATATTTTTTTTGCAAATCTTCTATTTCTTTTTTAGAGCATCCGACTAAAGAAGCAATTTCTTCTGCTGTTTCGCCTTTATCTAAATTTTCTTTTATAAATTGCAATAAATCCAAATTCGCTTTCATTTATCTCCCCTCCTGCTCATATAGGTCTGTCATTTAATAAAGCAATGTTTATTTTCTGTAAAGTTGCCATAGCTTCTATATTCTTGGCGTTTATTTTATTGTTTTGTAAATCTTCATATATCTTTTTTATAATATCGTCATTTAATGTGACATAACTCATTTTTCTTATATAGTAATCATTCTGTAAAGATAAGTCGTTATTATTAGCTTGGTTATTGGTTATTTCTACCAATTTATCTACTTTTGAACGTGCTTTCATATTGTATCACCTCTTTCTTTATTATACCACATTTCATAGTAGTATGTCTTTTATGTATTTTTTATACATATTTCGGCTAAAGAAGAAAAGGCAAAAATTAGTAAAAAAGAATTATAGGAAAAATAGGACTTTTTTTAAATAAAATCGAAAACTATAAAAAACGCATTTTTCGTTAGATATTGTCTGTTTAAAATATAAAAAATGCCTTTGATTTCGCCGTTTTTTAAAAAGAATTGTTATATAATAAATTTTCCTATATTTCCTATAATTATTTATCATAGCTGTAAAGCCTTATTTTATAAGGGTTTGTGAGATTTAAATAAAATAAAAATCATAAGAAATGTAGGAAAATGTTTCCGACTAAAAAATGAAGAATGATTAACATATGAATGAGTGTTCATATATTAATTTTTCTATTTTTATTTTCCATTTTTATTTTCCTATTTTTTTTGATATTCTTTTTTTAGTACCTACTACTAAATATGAATATTTTAATAAAGATATTCATATTTTTATGTATAAATATACATAAAAACTGCATAAATATACATTTCTATACAAAACAAAAAATATTTTTTAAAAAAGGAGAAGATAAAAATGGTAGAAGGAATTAAAAGAACAAAATTTGTAGGAACTGATTTTACTGGTATTCCTTTTTGTGTAAAAGATATAAAAAGATTTAATGGTATTAAAACCGCAAAACAGATAAAAAAGCAAATACAAAAAGAAGAAAAAGAGAGAAAAAATAAAGAAGAAGAAACGATTATGGCTTTAGCCGAATTAAACGGTGAAGTAAAAGTAGTAGTAGAAAAAACATTAACATTTAAATATGATGAACAAACTGGAATAGTTTATTTAGATAAAACAGAAGAAAGAAAATATTTAAAAAATCCAGAGCTTTCATCATAAGGAGAATAAAAATGAAAGATAGAATAAAAGAAATAAAAGTTGAATATTTTGTTGGTGAAAATAAAAACAAAAGAGAAGCAACTTTTATGTTTGATAGAAAAACTCAAAAAACAAAAATAATAAAAAAATAAAATATTTTTTAAAAAAGCGAGTTTAAAACTTGCTTTTTTATTTTTATTTGATATAATTAACATAAAGATAAAGAAAAGGACGGATGGAAATCGGCGGTCATTCAATATCTTAAAAAAATTTTTTTAAAAGTTTTTAAATAAAACTTGACTTTTTTATAAAAACTGATACAATAGAGATATAAAGAACGGGGAACAACGAAGCAACTAAGAAAATGTTTTGTGAACTTTCTTTATATTAGCCGTATCAATAAAAAAGAAAGGTAAATGGTGATTACAATGAATAGGGTAGAAATTTACTTCCAAGATGAAGAACAAAAAGAAAAGTTTATTAATGAGTTAAATCAAAACGAAAAACTAAAAGAAATATATCTTAATAGAGATAATATTATAAAAAACATAATTACAGATATTGGAGATAATTACTTGCCATTCTTCTCTTATATAAAAGTGAATGATAAAGAGCACTTTGAAGAAATAGCAATAGAATACTTTAAACAATCTGTAAAAATAGAATTGTTAGAATATAACTTTTCAAATCCTGCTTATGAAAACTTATTGGAAGTTCTAATTAATATCTTTATGATAGAGTTTTCTCTTTATTATGACGGATTTTACTTCCATTATATAACTACTACACATTATATTGATTAAAAGCAGGAGAAACAAAATGAAAAAGAACATTGTCACTCTAAACAACTTTAATAAGTTCAAAGAGACACACAAAAAGAAAAGATGCCCCATAAATCCACAGAACAAAATAATTTATGTGGATTTTAAAAATAAAACTTGACTTTTATTTTTAAACTGGTACAATAGAGATAAAGATAAAGAAAAGGACGGGCTAAAAAATAAGATTAAAGGTCGGCGGTCATTCAATATCTAATATCTATAAAAAAAATAAAAAGATAGAAAAAAGGAGATAAATATCATGTATACTCAAAATGAATTAAAAGCTATTTTAGCAGAAAAAACGAATTACCATTTTTCAGAACTTGAAATGGATGAATTCAACAATATGTTAGAAAGTCAAAAATACCCCTCCAAGATTGTTGGTTCTACTTATTTAAATGGAGCACAAGAAATTATCGCTCAATTAAAAGAGGGCGATGTCATTGATTTAGTAGACGAAACTGATAATCAATATGATAATAATGCGATAGCTTGTTATTATCATAACCACAAACTTGGATATATTCCCAAGCAACAAGCACCATTCTTCAAAGATTTTTATAGCAGAACCGCTAAAGTATTTAAAACAACAGGCGAATTAAAAACAGATTTTAATGTCGGTTGTATCATAAGAGTTCAAATAGACCGTATCGGTGAAGTTATTATGCACGAATTTGGAGGTTTTAACTATGGTACTTATTAAATTTGATTTAGAACAAGAATTTAACTTAAAAGATTTAGAAGATATATCACTATTATATAATAGTGATATATCCCTAGACTTTAAAGATTTTATAAATTTTTTAGATAAGGATATTATTTATCCTTATCTAAAAAACCACAATAACTACTTAATAAAAGTAAATGTTCCTCTTCTAATGAAAAATGAAGAGAATATGATACAACAAGAAAAAGATATAAAAAATATTTTATTATCTTTTGACTATAATTTAGTTCAATTAGATAATTTTAAAAAAGCAATGAATAACTTTAACGGAAATCTAAAAGAATTAATAGATTTACCTGTTGAATTAACCCCTGTTATTGACACTTTCGGTGACGAAGACGGAACAAAACAAAAAATAGACTTCTTAAAAAGTAAAATGTCAATTTTTTTACCTTATGAAAAAAATTTTTTAAAAAAAGATATAATTTATGACGATATTATTTGCATATCAGAAAAAGTTGTGATATAATTATATTAAAGATAAAGCAAGAAGCGAAATTACCTTGCCGTGGAAGACTTGGGACAACTTGAAAAAGTAATTTACGCATTGTTTCTAAACTTTATCTTTTAAAAATAAAAAAATGATACAATATAGAAAAAAGTTTTATTTAAAACTTGATTTTATTTTTAAATGTGATACAATAGAGATATAAAAAGAAAGGATAAAAGGTGATTAAAATGTTTAAATATATTTTACCTGCTGAATACAGCGAAGTAATTGAAATTGTTGAAATCGAATTAACAAAAGATGGCAACACAGAAGAAGTTTTAAAGGTATCTGATAACCTTGCAACTAAAAAAGGCGATTATGAATTTAATTGCATTAAATTAGACAAAGTAAACGAAGATAACTTCTATCAAGTTTACAAATACAAAAAAGAAACCAATTCAATCGGAATAACTAAATATACCTTTGTTCCAAAAGAAGGTGCAAAGTTTTATATTCCAAGCGAAATGATGGAGGATAAATAAGATGATGACGCAACAAGAGGTTAATACTTTATTAAAAAGTATTTCACACGATTATAGAGCAGTAAGTCTTCCAAAACAGAAGACAATAAAAATCACAAAAGCCAAAAAAGATTTATTTAAAGAGTATTGTAACGCATACATAAAAAACTTCTCTGAAATGGGTAAAGTTGAAGCGGTTAGAGTGGACTTTAGACGCTTTATTAATAAAAAACAAAACGATGAAGATAAATTATACTTAATAACACTTTATTTTAACGATTATGACGCTTATAGTTTTTATACGGTAGCAAATGTAAGATACGAAAAAGTCTTTTGGAAAGGAATTAGTTTTGAAGACGGAACGGGTAAGTTCTCATTTAATACAAGCAATTCAGAAGCAGGAATTAGATTAGATGCAGAACACGAAGCACTTTTTAAAATATTTATTAAAAACAAATTTAAAGTAAATGAAAAGAAAGTTTTGGAGGATAAATAAAATGGAAGGTACAGAAAAACAAATACTTTATGCAAAAGCCCTTTTAGACGGTTTTGAGGATAAAGTAAAAGTAAGATATGCGAAAACAGTTATTGAAACTTCACAAAATGTAATAACAGAGCAAGACAAATTAGAATATATAGATGCATTAAACTTATTCTATGATATTTTTGACGAAAAATTAAAAGAGAAAAAATATTATAATGAAATAGCAATTCAAACAATAGAATTATTTAAAGTGGCAATACATAGAAAAAGTTATGA
>Ga0256405_10008935_pt1 | contig 14000 bp, 19 predicted proteins | sample RumenRJG_02DNA_FD_189096 | JGI IMG/M metagenome (GOLD analysis project Ga0256405, IMG submission 189096) | Bovine rumen microbial communities from Lethbridge, Alberta, Canada - RJG_02 | ecosystem: Host-associated > Mammals > Digestive system > Stomach > Rumen | place: Canada: Alberta...
CCCAATTATTAATAAATAGATAAAATGATGGTTATATCTTTATGGGATAATGACTATAGAAAAAACTGTGCTATCGGTTACGGGCAGAAGGGGGAATGAAAATGGTTATCAAGGTTAGATATTGGGATGGTATCGAAGATTTGACAAGATATTGTAAAGTCGCTCATTTTATGGGTAATGTTTTTAGATTTTGTATTTATGATATTGATGATGAAGGACACGAATATTTTATTTATTACGGAGAAGATAGTACAAAAGCATTAGAGCATATGGAAGCAACCGGAAATCTGGATTTTGATCAAGCTGATTATTTAAGAAGGGTAGGAAAGTAATTATGTTCAAGGCTGGAATGTCTAATGGTGTGTATTATGGTTTTGGTTCCTTCAAAGAGTTTTATCATAGGGTAATGCGTAACTTGAAATATACGGTTTATTGTCATAGTGACTATGACAGTGAATCCGCAATGATCTATGTTAATGGTGAGTTTGTAGCATGGTTATATGTTTCAACATATACTGTATGTATTAGAACTTTTGCCACTGTGAATAGTGGAACTAAATTTGTTTGTAATGAAAGGATGAATAGGAAATAAAAATTTGGTTCACTAAACTTATTGTATATAGGGATGACTACACAAGAGATAACAAGTGTGATTATACCATCGAATTTTATGATGATTGGAGAGAGTAAAAAATGAACGGTTCGTATTATGAGATTGTAACTAATGGTTGTAAAAAGGGTTGGGCTTTTGTTCGTGACTATATGGGAAACAAATGTTTTTACGGGCAGTTGGAAGAATGTTATCAGTTTATAAATGATATGATGGGATATGAGGTGTGTAAATATGAAAGATAGATTTTTAAAATCAAATCGGTTGATCATTCTAAATCAATGGATTAATTGCTATTATAGAGATAATACCGAACTATGTAAAATAACTCGTTCGGAAAGTGAATGGAAGGTTGTCTGCTATTATTGGGGAAATGATATAATAGTGGGATCCCTAAAAGATTGTATTTCATGGATTGAAAAGCATATGATATAAGGAATGTGATAGCATGGCAGATTTTAAGGAATATACCAGAATAAGAGATATAGTTGTAAAGCGTAATAAAAGGGCAGTTGCTGCAGGAATTGCGACACCTATACATTTTCCAACGGTCAGAGAGATAAAAGCCGGAATTGTTTCACCATATGAAGCAATGAAAGAATTGAAAAAATTCTATTCTGGTGGAAGTCAGGTCAAAGTAATCCGGCAGACCAATATAGTACCAGAGTTTAAAAGTTTTCCAGAGCTTCCACCTAAAGAGAAGGAGAGCGCTGCTTCTCTAAAGGAAAAGAGACGGAAGCAGCAAAGGGACTATAGACGGAGACGGAAAGTCAGAGAAACGGCACCCGATGCAGCACAAGCAAAGAAAAATGTATCTTATTTAAAAGCGCTTGAAAATGTTAAAAAATCTTGGTCTGATAGTATTAAGCGCAATCCGAAAAAAGCCGGATTATACCAAAGAATGATAGATAGTCTTGATAATATGACACCAACAGAAGCAAAGGCTTTTGTTGAATATATGGATTATCGTTTTTCTCAAGGTGATTTTACACAGAAATATGTAATTGATGAATTTATACAGGACTTTTCAAGGCTTCTGGCTTCCGGTTATGATGTCAGAGATTTGACAGATGATTTTGATAAATTTCTTGCTAATAGGGCAGAGCTGGGAAAACGGTCAAAGGAAATGCAAGGTTTATCAAGTGCAGAAGTTATGAACCTCTGGGATGAATTTATAGGAGACGATTAATAATGATAGTACGGAAAGAGGAAATAAATTGGACAGAGTATTTTACTCGGTTCGGTTTAGTGGAAGAGACAAAGCACAAACGGAAAAAGAATAAACAACGGATTATTAATGTTATTACTGCTTTCGATATTGAGACTTCTACTGTCTGGTTAAATGAGGATCGGTCAGAATATGATGTCCATAGTTTTATGTATATATGGCAGTTTCAAATTGAAGAATATACTGTTATTGGTAGAACTTGGGAAGAATTTACTGATTTCTTGAACATTCTGCAGAGGGCAGTTGATTCTATCAAATTAAATAATAAGCTGTCAGAGAGACCGATTATTGTAATATGGGTGCATAATTTAGCTTTTGAATGGAATTGGTTAAGTGCTATTTATCCTTTTAAGAATGAAGAGTGTTTCTTTAGGGATAAACGGAAACCGTTATACTGTAGAATGTTTAATTGTTTTGAGTTCCGTTGTTCTTATATTCAAACCAATATGAGCTTGTCGGCATTATGCAAACAAACGGGAGTGAAGCAGAAGTTGTCCGGGCAAAAATTTGATTATGATGTTATCCGTTTCCCTTGGACAAAATTAACAGATTATGAGTTGGAATATTGTATAACGGATGTTGAATCTCTGGTGCAATCTATGAAGTATAGAATTTCCAGAGGTGGAGACACACTTGTTACTGTACCGTTGACAAGTACGGGTTATGTCCGTAGGGATTGTAAAGAAGCATTAAAAGATAGATTTCTTGATATACGGGAAATAAAACCGGGTGATAAAGAAGTATATCAGATGTTACGATTTGCTTTTAGAGGGGGGAACACACACGGGAACCGTTATATGGTTAATAAAGTGATAACGGGGGATATTTATAGCTTTGATATAAGCAGCAGTTACCCAACACAGCAATTAACACAACTCTTCCCTATGAGACCTTTTAAATTTTTAGATTTGGAAGGTCGGAAACGGGAAAAGAAACTTGAAAAAGTATTTACTCATATTGGATTAAATTATGCAGTTGTCGGAAAGTATCAATTTAAGAATATCAGATTAAAGAATAAACGGGAGCCTATCCCGTATATCTCTCTTTCCCGATGTGATGCAAGGGGAACGGATGATATAACGGATGATGGTTTAGAAATGATACTTGATAACGGCAGAATATTACAAGCTGGATATTTAGAAATAACTTGTACAGAGATTGATTTAAAAATAATTCTTGATACTTATACTTATGACGAATTTGATGTAATTAAAGCGATGATAGCAAAAAAGGATTATTTGCCTAAAGCATACCGGGAAGTTATACAGGAATATTATAATAAAAAAACTAAATTGAAGGGGGATGATACAGAAGATGGCAAGTATATTTATATGAAAAGTAAGAATATGCTTAATGCTGTCTATTAAACGGAATGTCTGCCACCGATCCAGTACATCAAGATGTTATTTATGATCCGGAGCATTTATTAGAAAAAGAACATTTAGACGATTATCATGTATCTGATTATGATGATTTTACAGATGAAGAGTTAAAGAAATGTTTGAAAAATGCTCCATTCCCTTATCAATGGGGAGTATATACAACAAGTTTAGCGAGAGCGCAATTACAGGAAGCAATAAAATTATGTGGAGATAGATTGCTTTATGTTGATACCGATAGTGTAAAAGTAATTGGGAAAATAGATATTGAAAGATTAAATAAAGACTTACGTATAAAAGCTGAAAGGATGGGAGCTTTTGCAGATGATAAAAACGGGAAACGGCATTATATAGGATTGTTCGAGCTTGACGGGCAATATGAGAAATTTATTACACAGGGAGCAAAAAGATATGCTTACATTACAAAGTCTTGTTGTTATTCTGATAATTGTATTAATGGTAATATCTGTAATATGGGTATTACTGTAGCTGGTGTCAGTAAGAAAATAAATGAAGAAACGGGTTTTTCTTTCGCTGTAGAGGAATTGGGGAATATAAATAATTTTCGTGTTGGTATGACATGGGAAAAAGCTGGGGGTACTATAAGTGTTTATAATGATGAAGATGATTTTGATTATACGGATAAGGAAACAGGGAACACAGTACATATTATTAGAAATGTTGCTATTGTACAGGGAACTTATACAATGACATATTCCAAAGATTATAATTTGCTATTAAATGAAATCCAGCTTTACGGAGATTATCAAAAAAAAAGGAGTTAATAGAATGAGTAAAATATATGATTCTGACGGTTGGGTAAATTGGGATTATATTTTATCTCAAAAAGCTAAAATAATCTCGGCTGTTGGTGGTCGGGGAATTGGTAAAACATTCGGTATTTTTAAAAAGTTTATAAAGGAAAAGAAGAAATTTATATATTTGAGACGATTAAAAAGTCAATTAGAAATTAGCGCTTCGGAAGATGGAAACCCGTTCAAGAAATTAAATACTGCTTTGGAAACGGATATAAAACCATTTAAAAAGGATGGTATGGTAAGATTCTGTTATGGTGATAAAAACGGGGAGATGGCTGCTCTGGGAATTGCTCTTTCCGTTGTGGCTAACATTAGAGGTATAGACTTCTCTGATTATGATTATATAGTTTTTGATGAGTTTATACCGAACACAAACGAATGTCCGATTAAAAATGAATTTGCAGCATTTGAGAATTTTCTTGAAACGGTAAACCGGAACAGAGAACTGGAAGGGTGCGAAGCAGTTACTTGTATAATGCTCGGTAATGCTAATAAGCTGGATAATCCTTATTTTGCCGGGTGGCATTTTATGAAAACTGCTGTTAATATGATCAGAGGTAATCAGATGGTTTGGAGAAAACCAGACGGGAGCAGAATTAATATCATGCTGTTGAATTCTCCAATTAGTGAGAAAAAGCGTGAAACAGTTTTATATAAAAATGCTTCCAGAGATTTTATAGAAATGTCTCTTGATAATGCTTTCAGAACAGATGAAACTTCTATCCGTTCGGAACCGTTAAAAGAGTATGTACATATTGTATCTTGTGGGGAGATTGGAATATATAAGCATAAAACCGGAACAAAATACTATGTATCATCAACGGTTTGTAATGCTCCGTTTTATGATGCTTATGGAATATCTCTAAAAATGTTCCAGCATGATTTTTATCTTTTAAGAGTATTCTACATGGCAAACAAAAATTTTATCTTTGAATCTTACGAACTTGAAATAATTTTCAGAGAACTTTTCAATTTTAATAATCGTTGACAAGTTATAAGAAACGATATAATATAATAAATGTAATCAAGTTTTCGGTAACCTATAACCGAACTGCGAAAGGGGTACAATATGGAACTTACCAAAATGGAACTGTTTAAGGCGATGAATGACAAACACACAAATCTGAAAGACTGTGAAGGTCTGATTATCTCTCCGGTTGCGCATCATACGCATACATATTGCGATGCAGACGGAAAGGAACATTCTGTACTTGTTATCAAGAACGGCAAAGATGGTCAGATGTACAAGACAGAAGTCTCCGCTTTTATCGAAAAGTTTATCAAGTATCTTGAAGCGTTCGGAGACGAACCGGACGAGAGCAAGCCGGACATAGTAATTGTCATCAATACCAGCAAAAAGGGTAACAAGTATGTAAACTTTGATCTGGTCAACGCAGAGTAAGAAAAACTTTTACCGGGGATTGATTCCCCGGTATTTTTTGTTATATACTATTTGCGGGATGTATAACCTTTCCCGGACGCACTTCCCAGAAGGAAGGGGATGAATTTGGCGAGATTCAGAGAAGGTCATACATCCCAATTTTATTGGAAGGAAGTTTTCACCATGGAAGAATTCGTAACTTTGATTCAAAACTTTGGTTTTCCTATTGCTTGTACAGTTGCATTATTTATTATGCTCAAAAATGAACAGAAAGAACATAAAGAAGAAATGCAAAAATTTTCTTCTGAACTCACCGATTTGAAAATCACTTTTTCAAATGCTCTGAATGATCAGAAATCCGATATGGTATCAGCTATCAATAATAATACGTTGGTCATGCAGAAATTAATTGATAGAATAGACGGAGAACAGAAACAATGAAAAAGGGAGCTGAATTTGCTGCAGCTGCCATGCAAGCAAAATGGAATGGTATTAAATATAATCAGTTAGATTGTCAAGGTTTTGTAGAAGAAGTATTAAAAGATATTGGAATTACAAAACCGGATGGAAGTTTTTATAATTGGAAGGGCAGTAACTCCATGTATAGAAACTTCTATCAATGGAGAGGAACTAAAGAGGAATGTATTAATAAATTCGGGTGTGTTCCTCTCGGTGCTTTTGTTTATATGTGGAGAAAGACAGGAGCAGAACTTGTCGGATATTATGATGATTTGGGTAATTTTACTCATGTTGGCATTTATTGCGGAGATAATATTGTTAGAGATTCCACCAGAAGCACAAAAACCGGAAGAGACGGAGTTGGTAACACAACTCTTGATAGGTTTAGTCATGTATCATTATTTACAGGATTTGACTATTTTGATAATAAAAAATATAATTCAAGTGAGACAGAGTTACAAAAATTACTGTCTGAAATGAATTTAAAACTAAAGGAATGGGGGAATAAAATCAATGAAATTGCAGGAAGTGCAAGAACTACTTGAAAAAGGTTTTACGCATGATGAAATTATGAGTTTCATTAATGCTGAAAAACCGGAAGAAAAACCGGAAGAAAAGCCGGAAGAAAAGCCGGAAGAAAAGCCGGAAGAAAAGCCGGAAGAAAAGTCTGTTGTGGAGACAAGGTTGGACAAGATTGAAAATATGTTTTCCGAACTGATTAAAACCATGCAGACAAGTAATATCAATAATTCTACTTTCAATAAGACTTCGGCAGATGAAGAAAAGTCTGTTGATGATATTCTTTCAACTTTAATTAGACCCGAAAGGAATGATAAAAAATGAGTGTAAACACGATGTCTTTTGCCCAGATGTCAACGGTTCTCGTTTCTCTGGTTAAACAGGTAACAGGTCAGACCGTTGAAGTGCCTACTAATACAGGCGAGTTTGTATCTGTTGGTCAGATTCTTTGGAGAGCTGATCATGATGCAGTTATGAACGCCATTACTAATATGTGTGGGCGTACTATCTTCTCTATCCGTTCTTATTCGGCAGAAATGACCGGACTTGAAATGGATATTGAAAGATGGGGAAATGTTACTCGCAAGCTGTCCATTGCTGATAATGATTGGCAGGATGATCCTGCATATGAATATCCTGTATTGTTTGATCCTAACCAGAGTCCGGCGAACGGTGACGGTGATCGGGTTGATCCCTGGACTATCAAGAAAGCGAATATCCTGCAAACTAATTTCTATGGTTCTTCTGTCTACTTTGATGAACAGACCATTACGGAAGATCAGCTTGAAACTGCTTTTTCCTCTCCGGCTGAATTTGGTAATCTGCTCACGCTGATTATGACCAACCTCTCCAACCGTCTGGAACAGAGCAATGAAGTTATTCGTCACGGTCTGATTTGTAATGCTATCGGTGCTATTCGTAAAGAAAACAATCCTTACCGTAATATTAAACTGCTGACCGAATATAATGCACTTACCGGAGAAACGTTTACTATTGAGGATATTTACTCTCCGAACAACTTCGGCGCCTTTGTGAAATGGGCATATAGCAGGATTGCAGAAGTTTCCGACAAGTTTACAAAGCGTTCTGAAATGTTCCAGACCGTTATCGGTGATAAACACGTAATTCGTCATACTCCGTATGAATATCAGAAAGTATATCTGCTCTCTCCCTTCAAACGGCAGATTGACAGCCGGGTTCTTGCAGATACTTACCATCCGAATTATTTGACTCTGGCAGATAATGAAGCTATTTCCTATTGGCAGAGCATTTATAACGATAATACCGTTAATGTTTTCCCGGCTTATACTGATACCAACGGTGTTCTGGTGCATGATACCAGCTCTGGCGCTAATGTTGAAGTGTCTAATGTTCTCGGTATTATCTTCGATCGTGATGCAATGGGTCTTGCTATTACTGACAGACGGGTGCTGTCTACTCCGATTAATACAAAAGGTCTCTATCGGAATATTCATGTACACGCAAAACAGAAAACATTCTTCGATAATACGGAGAAAATTGCTATCTTTACACTTGATTAAAACCTTCGGGTTTTAATATCCCCCTTTCCGTCCCCGGAGCAGAGAAATTCCCCTTCTCTGCTCCATTTTTAAAGATAGGAGTGTTATATATGATTTGTAATTTTTTCAAATTCACTAAAAGAAATAACTCCACTAAACTTCCTAATATGGTAGACGCAAAAGCGGTTAGTATTCAGATAAAAGAGGATTGCAGCTTTATCACACCGACAATTAAAGTTACACAGGACATTGTAGCAGGTGCTTTTTCTCCCGATGCTTTTAATTATTGTTATATCCCCTATTGGAATAGATTTTATTATATTACAGATTGGACATACAGAGGGAATATATGGGAAGCGTCGCTGGCTGTTGATGTTCTGGCGAGTTTTAGAGGAGAAATCGGAAACACAACGTCATACATAAAACGTTGCTCCAATATGTCTGACGGGAAAATTACTGATACTTTTTATCCTGCAATATCGGAACCGGACATCACTTCTGTTGCAGTTTCACCTTCTATGTCAGATGTTCATTTGTCGGGTGGTAGTATTGTTCTCGGAGTAATGACTGCAGACCAATTCAGAATTGGAGCTGTCACATATTATATTGTTACTCCAGCGCAGCTATCGTCTTTTATGGCATATATTTTAAGTGACAGTATATATAATGCATCTTCTGTATATGATATTAGCTCCGGTTTGTACAAATCCATGTTTAATCCCATACAGTATATTGTTTCTTGTATATGGTATCCGTTTGTTCTTAATTCTAATGCTCCGACAACAATACATCTTGGTTATTGGGATACCCGGGTAAGTTGTAAAGCGCTGGAAGAAATTGAATATATTACCAGAGCTACGGCAACTATTCCGGCACATCCTCAAAACAGCAGAGGAACTTATCTTAACTTTGCACCTTATACAAGACTTACGCTCTATTATCCCCCGTTCGGGAGTATTCCGATTGATCCGGCATACACTGGAAAAGGGAATATTATGAATATCCTTTTATCTACTGATTTAATAACAGGTCAGGGGAATTTGCGTGTTTCTATGGGAACCAATACCACAACGGATAATAACATAGTTGCGGAGAGAGACGGGCAGATCGGTGTTCCTATTCAGCTATCACAGATTGTATCTGATTATATGGGTATGTCTAATTCTATGTCCTCTATTTTCGGTGCAGCTACTTCTCTTAATCTGGGCGGTATTTTCTCTGGTATTATGTCTGCTGTAGAAGGAAGTTATCCGAAAGTCACTTCTTTAGGAAATAACGGTTCCTTTCTGATGCTGTCTCTTTCCAGCAAATTACTTGTTGAACATTTCCGATTAGTGGATGAAAATAATTCTGAATTTGGTAGACCGTTATGTAAAAATAAACAAATCAGCACAATTCCCGGTTACATCCAGACAGGAGAAGCAGACCACCAATTTTCTGGAACAAAGTCAGAGACGGCAGATATTAACAGATATTTACAGGAAGGTTTTTATTATGAATAAGGTGGTGTTAAAATGCAAGCTACGCTTGTTAATGATTGGTGGATGACAACAAATCAAGGTGGAACAATGGGAACCACCAACACAAGCGGTATAACGGATAAACAAAAACACAACGCACAAAAAGTTTATGACTATTTCTCTGCTCTTGGATGGAGTCTGTCCGCAATAGCGGGAATTATTGGTAATATGCAGTTGGAAAGCTGGTTATCTCCGGCGCTTGTGGAAGGAACACATAGAAGTCAATTCCCTAATAACGCAAGTGATCTTTCCGATGTACCTAATAATATAGCGCTTGAACATTATAACCACAATAACCATTCCGCAAGCGGTTATGGTTTAGGTCTGGTACAATGGGACGGGTATACTTCCACAAGTCCCGCAGGGCATAAATTAGTATCTTTTGCTATCCGTTACGGGCTAACATGGTATGACGGAGATACACAGCTTTTTCGTATTAAAAGGGAACAGGAAACCAATATACAATGGTCACCCGCTACAATTGGCGGGGTACGCTGGACTTGGAATAACTTTATAACCAATACACAAACTCCCGAAACTTCTGCTAAAATATGGAGAGTTTGTTATGAGGTCGCAGCAGCCGGAACCGATAGCACACGGCAGAGTAACGCCCGATATTGGTACAATTATTTTTCATCTGTTCCACCTACTCCACCAGAACCCGGCGAAGAATGGATAACGGGAGATTATTTTGCACATTTAGCACTTGCATATGACGGTCAGTATATACCATATAGCCAGCTTGATTGTATTGGTTTTGTTAATAAGGTATGGAGAGATATTTATTATGTTAGTCAAAATAATTGGAATTTGACAAACGGAACCAATAGCATTTGGAGAAGTACACGAACTTTCAACACAATTTCCCCAATACAACAGAATCCGACACCAGAACTCTGGTATAAAGACACAATAGAAAATTGTCGGCAGTTATACGGGGGGTTACCTACGGGAGCGCTGCTCTTTCATCAAGTATCGGAAGCAGGTCCCCCACCGATACCACCACAATATGCGGGAGACGGTATTGGAAATTTTGTCCATGTTGGCATATATTGCGGTAATAATCAAGTTATGCAGAGTGGCGGAAGGGATTCGGGAAGCGTTCCGGGTGGTGGTGTACATCTATCAACATTTGATCCTTCCGCATGGAATTATGTTGCATTTGTGGTTTTTGTTGATTCAAGGGGAACTGCTCCGGTTCCACCCGATCCACCACACCCACCATTAATTAGAATGGATTTGTTATTTAGTTTATGGTATACTTCTAAACAAAAGGAAGGTGTTAAGCGTGTCCACAAGGGTATTTAATGATCCCCCATTCGATTATCAGCAGCAGAATATTTATAATGCAAGTCGTTCTCCTTCTACTGTCCATGTAAAAAATACAAAGTTACGGAACTTTTTTAGAAAGTATTTATTTCAGCGCGCAATCTCGGTTTTTAAATGGGAAGGGTTCCCGAAAAGCTGGGATAAAGACTATTTTCTTTACACTTTATACGGTTTGGGATATATTGCTATTTTTAATAGTGGTGCAAAATTCGGTGTTATTCCTCAAAACGGAGCATTGACAGGATATAATGTTTTTTATAGACCTTCCGACATTATCATTACAAATCCATTGCTTCCCACAAGAACACTACGAATTAATGTTGATTGCGCTGTTATCAAATTGCAGCCGGACTATTCTTCTATAATGGATATTGTCGGCTTTTATGCTGACCAGATGGCATTATGTGCGGAAGCTATGGGAATTAATCTGGTTAATGTAAAATCGGGTACGGTTTTCGGTGCTAAAGATAAAGCAAGCGCCGAAAGCTATAAAAAGATGTTTGATCAGCTTTCCGAGGGGGATCCTGCAGTTGTTATCGATAAAAAGCTTTTGGATGAACAGGGAAAGCCTACATGGTTTACTTTTTCTGCAGACATAAAAAATGGTTATGTTGCTTCCGATATCCTTTCAGATATGCGTAAAATCGTTTCAATGTTCGATACTGAAATAGGTATCCCCAACGCAAATACAGATAAACGGGAGCGTTTAAATCTGGATGAAGTAAACTCTAATAATGTTGAAACTTCTACACTATGTGAGTTGTGGCTGGATAAAATCCGAGAAGGTTTGGAAGTTGCTAATAATATGTTTAATCTATCTCTTTCCGTAGATTGGAGAGTTAAACCGCAAACGAAAGGAAGTGTTATAAATGAGTAATGGTGTTCTTCTTTCCGTTTTGAGTTTATATAATTATGATAATAGTTTGTTTGATCTGATGAAATATCCAACAAAGTTTACACAGGATGATAAAGAAACTACTGTCGGAAATATTCTCGTAGAGTGTGCAGAACTTGAAGTATTATTTCCCGATATTCCTACATTTAAAAACATGATAGGATTGTGGAGTAAACTTAACTTTCCAACTTGGGAAAGAATTTACAACCTTGCATTGATGGAATATAACCCAATAGAAAACTATAATCGTGTTGAAACGGAAACTATTACCGATAGCAGAACAGAAAGCAGGACAGGAACAGAAGAACATACCGGAACAGATACCAACAGAACAACCGGAAATGATAGTAACCATTCAACCGGACATAGTACAGAAACACATAACGGAACTGATACGGAAATTAATAAAACTGTTGGTTATGATGCTAATATATTGCAACTCCATGATTCTAATGAAATGAATTATGCAAGTAATATAACATTGAATAATTCAAATACTTCTACTGTAACTTATGGTAAACAAGACACAATGACACATGGAGAAAACATAGAGAAAGGAGAAAATATAGAACATTCGGGAGAAAATGTCAGAACTAATGAAACACACGGTAATATCGGTGTGATGTCAAGTCAACAGATGGCTACTGCCGAAACCGAATTAGCACCAAAATTAAACGTAATGTCTATGATAGTCGAATCTTTTAAAGAAAGATTTTGCCTATTAGTATATTAAAGAAAGGATGATATTATGTCTCTGTTTGAAAATTTCCCATGGACTAATCTTCATCAGTTAAATCTTGGTTGGTTGATTGAAGAGGTTAAAAAATGTTATTCCCCGGACAATCCCCCGTCCGCAATGGTGATTTCTGTAAATGGTGAATCCGGCGAAGTGATATTATATAAAGATGCTCGTGTTGCTTTGCCGGATATTACGGAAGAACAGTGGAATATTTATAGAGGAAGCGCAAATAAAATCACGGGTATTGAATTTAATAAAGACAATCCTGCTACACGTATTAACGGAAACCAGAGGTTTGTTATCTATGATGCAGGAAATCCGCCACCGTATCCCGTTCTTGCTGTCAACGGTGAAACAGGTAATGTTATCCTTTATGAAGAACCTTATGTTGTTTTCCCGGATGTCGATGGGAATAATTGGGGACTTGAAAGAAAACTTAATGAAGGTTCCCCGGATGAAGTTAGAGTTGGTATCATGTTTGATGATACAGGAAAAGCATATTTAACAAATGATGAAGAAACTAAAGAACTTTTAACCAGAGAAGATATACCAACTTCATCCGGAGTTGTTTCTTTTAACGGTCAGACTGGTATAGTAACAGTAACGGGAGCAGATTTAAAAACAAATCCTAATACACAGAATAGTATTAATACCGATATTGTTAATCTGAATAATGAACTTGATACAACGCGAGGAAACGTTAATAATAATACGTCTGTTATTAATTCTCTCGCTTATATTATTAACGGTAATCAGGCTGCGCCAGCAAGGAATATTCCTGCAAATAGTTATGTGTTCGTTATTAATAGCACTATTTCCGGTATTACAGATGGAGTATATAAAACTGTTAATTCTGTTGCAAGTGGAACCTCTTTCAATGGCTCTGATTTGAATAATACAGGTCTGGACATTGGAATTATAAACGCACTTGTCAACATGATTGCAGCTAAACAAAATACACTTGCGGTCATTGATCTTTCTTCTACTATTTCAGATATTTACTCCGGTTTAACTCTGACAGAAGGATTCCTGTATAAATATGGTAATGTATGCTCCATTTCTCTGGTTATGCAAGCTGGTAATAATAATGTTAATATTCCGGCATATGCTGAAATAGTAAAATATAGTAAAGATGTAAAACCCATTCAGAATATCAATGGATATGCAATCATCAATAACACCAAAACTGAAAGAGTATATGTTGCAAGGTATATAACAAATGAAAAGAATTATATAACTTGTAACCATACTATAACAATCCCGGCAAATGGTACTCTCTGTATTAGTGCTACTTGGATAGCACAGTAAAAAGAAAGGATGTGTTTCTATGTTCTATGTAATGGAAATCCAGACAAATGAGGTTGGAGCAATTATCCCCTATGCTTTTACAAGCCTGGCGGATGCAGAGGAAAAATACCATGACATCCTGCGAGTTGCAGCAAAGAGCAATGTTCGCAAACATGGTTGTATGATCGTAAACGATGATATGTTCATAATTAAATCAGAAGTTTACAATCATTGACAAAACTATTTCTAAATTCCTCATGTTGTTACAACATGGGGAATTTTTTGTAACAATTTTGTAACAATTCCTATAACCCTC
>Ga0256405_10008936_pt1 | contig 13999 bp, 12 predicted proteins | sample RumenRJG_02DNA_FD_189096 | JGI IMG/M metagenome (GOLD analysis project Ga0256405, IMG submission 189096) | Bovine rumen microbial communities from Lethbridge, Alberta, Canada - RJG_02 | ecosystem: Host-associated > Mammals > Digestive system > Stomach > Rumen | place: Canada: Alberta...
AGAGGTCTGATAAATGGTCTTTGGCATCAAAGAGATAGGCAAGGGCCGGTATCGCGGCGTTCTTTGCGGCGGCATCACCGCCGGGAAGCATCACCCCTGCAAGGTGTCCGCTTCTAACAAAATCACTCATTTCACAAGTAAAAAATTCACCACCCCATATACTGCCGTCCGCCCCGAAGCCTGTACCGTCAAAGGCAAGGCCTATTGCTGAATCAAGCTTATGTTCTCCCATGACTCCAAGGATATGGGCGTGGTGATGGTACACTCTTCTGACCTCACCCGTACACTCCTTTGCGGAAACATAAGCCGGATGCCTGTCACATACTTCCTCTTTTGGGGTTATATTAAGCAGTCCTGAAAGCCTTGCGATATTTTCCTTTCTTTTTTTAAGCGCCTTATAATCATATAGATCTCCAAAATGTCCGGACAGATAACAGGCATTTTTCTTACCAAGCGCAAAACAGTTTTTAAGGTCTCCTCCGGCGGCAAAGGTGTCTTTTTCAAGTTCATATTTTATCATAAGAGCTTGTGGTACAAATCCCCTTGCCCGCCTTATAAACTGGATGATATACCTTTTATTGCCATCTGGCAGTGAAAGCTCTGTAGCCTTCATAACAGAATCATCAAGACCCGAAATTATCTTCCTGTTATTGGCGAGAACAAGATCAGGATAGCCTTCTTTCATGAGGGAAAGCATTTCATTATCATCAGTTATGATAGGCTCGCCGCCCCTGTTGCCGCTTGTCATTACAAGAGGAGAAATCTCCGTAAGTATAAGGATCTGTATGGGGTCAGACGGAAGCATAGCCCCTATTTTATCAGAACCTGCACAAACAGAGGGGGCAAGGTCTTTTTTGCCGTTCTTTTCTAGGAGAACTATAGGTCTTGCAGGACTTAAAAGAAGTTCTTCTTCCTTCTTACTTACCTCGCAGTACTCTCTTATCTCAGCTATATCCTTAAACATGACTGCAAAGGGCTTTTTTTCTCTGTTTTTAAATCTACGGAGTCTTTCCGCTTCACCTTCATTTTTTGCATCAAAGGCAAAGTGATAGCCTCCGACATCCTTTAAGGCAAGGCTTTTCCCATTTTTTAAAGCCGTAACAGAGCTAAAAATAGCAGAGTCTCCCTCTTTTATCAAAGAAATCTCTTCTGCTTCTTTTTCAAAAAGCGAAAGTACAGGACCGCACTCCGTACAGGCTATTGTCTGCGCGTGCCTCCTCCTGTCATTTTCACCTGTATATTCAGCAAGGCAGCGAGGACACATATCAAATTCCGCCATGCTTATGGTATCTCGGTCATAAGGCAGACTTTTCATTATCGTGTATCTCGGTCCGCATGCTGTACAGCTTATAAAAGGGTGCCTGTATCTTCTGTTTGAAATATCTGTAAGCTCCGCCGTACACTTATCGCAGGTTGCGATATCAGGCGGAAGAAACCTTAATTCATCATCATTTAATGTACTGCTTATAATGGAAAATTTTTTCTCCTTGCCGGACTCTGCGGCAGGACTTTTTTCTATCCTGTCGATCCTTGTCCCAAAAGGAGGCATAAAAGAAAGGCGATGAATAAATTCTTCCACCGCCTCCTCTTGTCCTTCTGCATAAATTTTAACAATTCCGCCTGAGTTTCTTACATTACCGTAAATTCCCAGACTTTCTGCTGTTCTTGCAACAAAGGGTCTGAAGCCGACCCCCTGTACAAGACCATAAACTGTGATATAAAATCCTGCCATACTATTTATTGTCTGCTTTATCTAACGCGCCTGCTGCTTCTTTTGCAGCTTTTGCTGCGGCTGCCTTAGCCTTTGCTTCTGCTGCCTTCTTAGCCATTTCAGCTGCCTTGGCAGCCTCCTTTGCAAGCTGCTCAGGACTCTTTGTATATACAACGCTTTCACCTGCCTGCATAGGTTCCTGATAACCCTTTGCCATAGAAAGGCACTTGGCAGGACATTTCTCCACGCAATATCCGCAAGTTACACAGTCAAAACGATTGATAGTCCATGTACCCTTTGGTTTGCTTACAGCAAGTGCGCTCGATGGACAGCATCTTACACACATACCGCATCCAATGCATTTGTCGATCTCTATTTCAACATGGCCTCTCATCCTGTCCGGATATACTGCAGGTTCGGCAGGGTAGTTTCTTGTGGCAGGCTTCTTGAAAAGGTTCTTTAAAGATTCGCCCGCAAAAGTCATAAATCCACTCATTCCTATCACCTCTCAGTACAGCTGATGCAAGGATCAATAGTAACAACAAGTAAGCCAACATCTGAAAGCTCACAGTTCTTAAGCATTTCACAAAGACCAGGTATATTGGCAAATGTTGGTGTACGGACTCTTGCCCTGTCAAGGTTTGGCTTGCCATGCCCTTTGACATAGTAATAAGCCTCGCCTCTTGGCTGCTCGACACGCATGAAATACTCGCCGTCAGGATTGCCCTTTACAGGTACAGAAAGCTCTGTATCAGGGATCTTTGCAAATACCTGTCTGATAAGGTCGATCGACTGGAGCACTTCGTTCAGTCTTACTTCGCATCTTGCATAGCAATCGCCATCTCTGCTTATTATAGGAGCAAAGTCAAGTGCATAATATGCATCATAACCAAGCATACGCATGTCGCAGGAAACACCGCTTGCTCTTGCAAAAGGTCCAGTTGCTCCAAGCTCTCTTGCCTTCTCTGTTGAAAGGTAGCCTACGCCTCTAAGTCTTGACTGTACAGTTGAATCCTTAAGGAAAGTCTTCATAAGAACTTTGAATTCCTTTTCAACTTCTGCAAGTGACTCAAGGATGACCTTCTGCATATCCGGTGTGACATCGCGGAGCACACCGCCCACCTTGTCAACCGAATATATAAGACGACCGCCAGTTGTCATTTCTGCAATATCAAGGATCTTTTCTCTTATTCTCCAGCTCTGATAGAAAAGATTTTCAAAGCCAAAGGCATCTGCCATAAGACCTGCCCAGAGAAGGTGGCTGTGCAGTCTTGAGATTTCGCCCCAGAAAGTACGAAGATACTTTGCTCTTTCCGGAACCTCAATGCCCATTATCTTCTCAACTGCGTTTACATAGCCGTTTCCATGACCGAAACTGCAGATACCGCAGGTTCTTTCTATTACGTAGACCATCTTGTTGTAATCTTCTTTTTCAACAAGACCTTCAAGTCCTCTGTGAATAAAACCAATAGAAGGAATGGCTTCTTTTACCTTCTCATCCTCTATTACAAGGTCAAGATGAATAGGTTCCGGAAGGACCGGATGCTGTGGTCCAAAAGGTATAACACTTATCTTACCCATCAGTCTTCCTCCTCCTCTTCTGCCATAAGCTCTGCGCTGCCGCCTTCTTTTTCTAGGGCTTCCTTCTTCAGTTCTTCTTTTCTTGCTGCCTTCTTTGCTTCAAGCTCTTCTCTTACCTCTTCAGGCAGCATCGGAGCTTTCTTCTTTATTCTGTAAAGTTTGTTATGATAATCTACAGCTATCATCTGTATATTGATACCAAAAAGTTCCTTCATTTCGTTTTCATAGTAAATTGCTGAAGGCATGATCTCCGATATACTTGGTATCTTGGTATCCACATCAACCTTTACTCTAAGAGTTATAAGGTCATAGTTTCTGTCATTTGAAAATGAATAAGAAAGCTCTATCTTGCCGTCAACATAAGCACAGCAAGCCTGCGAAAGGCGAAGCTTTGCATTCTTCATTTTCATTACTTTAAGGAGAAGGTCCTTTAATTCTATCTCAACGATCTCATTTTTAGCATCAACAGGGATCATGAACATTCTCCTTTCTTTTTCTTATCAAATTCCTTGCTTCTTTCTTCAAAAAGGTCTCTCGCCTTTACGATACCGTCGATTATAGACTGCGGTCTTGCAGCACATCCCGGCACATAAATATCTACAGGGATCACTGTATTGACACCGCCTTTTATATTGTAGGTATCCTTGAAAACACCGCCTGTACAGGCACAGACACCGACAGCCACAACAACCTTAGGCTCAGGCATCTGCTCATAAAGCTGCTTTACAACAGGTTCATTCTGGGCATTTATCCCTCCTGTTACAAGAAAGATATCAGCCTGAAACGGATCTCCTGTATTTTCAACGCCAAGCCTTTCTGCATCGTACACAGGTGTCATTGTTGCCAGCACCTCTATATCACAGCCATTGCAGCTTGACCCGTCATAATGCAGGAGCCATGGCGATCTTTTGACATTTGACATATCTTTATCCTTTCATTTATTGTATTATCGGACGGAGTCCGGTAATACATTTGCCAGCATTACTTTATAAGCATTATTATTATAAGATTAGCTCCGGCTGAGAAAAATGTCACAATCCATGTAAGTCTCAACATAAGGCTCCACTTAATTCTGGCATTTGAATTGCCGATCAGTATTTCTATAAAATAAACGATCGCAATAAGCAGGATAGCAAAGATTATGCTTACCGGATTGCTGTTCATTACAAAAAGACCAACTATACCAAGTAAAAATACATTTTCATACCATTCTGTTATTGTATAGATGGCAAGATTTCTTGCACCGAATTCAGCTGTAATACCCTTTACGATCTCCTGATGCATGTGATGTGAGGTCGAAATATCAAAAGGAGCCTTTCTCATCTTTATAGTAAGTATAAATACATAAGCTACAAAGAAGCCAGGAAGGTAAAATAATGCAACCTTGTCTGATGCTGCTATCTCGCTTACTTCAAAAGTTCCTTCGAGCATATAAAAGCCTACAGCCGTAAGAAGAACTGCCGGTTCATAAGTCATCATCTGTATAAGCTCTCTGTTGGCACCTATTGTTGATGCAGGTGAGCTTGAGATCACAGATGCAAAATAAAGAAATGTTGCTGCTGTCGAAAGAACGAAAAAGCACATAAGGAGGTCCTGTCCTGCAAAGAACATGACTCCAGTGATCACCATAAATACAAAATAAACATTTAAAAGGAAGCTCTGACTCTTGACAGTCGCAATCTTTTCCTTGTGAAGGAGTTTCTTCACATCATAAAAAGGCTGAAGGATCGGCGGTCCTATTCTTCTTTGCATCCTTGCAGAAACTTTTCTGTCTATTCCTTCAAGAAGTCCGCCTATAAAAGGTGCAAGTACAAGATAGCAGACTACCATTATGATCTTAACTATCATCTTAACGCACCTCCTACGATCATACATAATAAGACTACGATAAATGCTGTTGTAAAGATCTGGCTTATCTTCATAAGCTTTCTCTGACCTATCTTATGAGCAAAGTAATAGTTTGAAAGCCAGAGGGACTTGTTATTGCCGAATGAGTCAGTAAACTGGTTATCATCACCTGCATTGATACCACTCATATATACAGGCTTTATGTTCATCTTCTCATTCTTGTTTACAAAGTATGCAAAGAAAGGAACCGCAAATATAAGAAGGATTATGACAACCAGCGTATACAGTACTCCCTGTGGGATAACCTCTGAATAAGCACCATATTCCTCTGCAACAAGCGGATCTACAAAAACTCTTGATAAAACAGGGAAAAGCGCACATACAGCTATCATAAGCACAGCATGTATCGTAAGTGAAAGCATCTCATTTGGCTTTGTGATATCCTTTACAGGTTCAAATGCAACATGCGGACGGCTGATAAGCTTGCCCATCCATTTTGTCCAGTAAAATGAAGTTGTTGCAGAACCAAAAATGATAAAGAAAGCAAGGAGTATATTTCTCTCATCAACAGATGCTCTTAATACTGCCCACTTTGAAATAAGCATACCAAAAGGTGCAAGGAACATTCCTGCTATACCGATAAACATGAATGTTGCAAGTCTTGGAAGCCTGTAGATAAGTCCATGCATTGCTTCTACGTCTCTTGAATGCATGGCATTTTCTGTCGCACCAACATCCTGGAAAAGCAGTGACTTGCTTACAGCATGGAATATCATAAGGAATACTCCTGCCCAGATAGTCTCTGAAGTACCGACTCCGGCGCAGGCAACCATAAGACCCAAGTTACTTATAGTTGAAAATGCAAGTACCTTTTTACCATCACTCTGTGCAATAGCCATAATAGAAGCATCGAGGAAAGTGAACCCGCCTATGAAGGCTATAAGGATACCTGTAAGGGTTCCGTTCATTGCAGGCGCAAGCCTGAAAAGAATATATATACCAGCCTTTACCATTGTCGCTGAATGGAGAAGGGCTGAACTTGGTGTAGGTGCGACCATGGCACCGATAAGCCATGTTGAAAAAGGCAGCTGGGCAGCCTTGGTAAGTGCTGCAAATGCTATGAAGGCAATGCCTATCGCAGCACTTGAATCTCCCATAAGACCTGACTCAACCAGCATGTGGAGAGACACGCTTCCTGTATTGGCTGCAAAATAGGCAATGCCAACCGCAAGAAAAGTGCCTCCTAAAAGGTTCATCCAGAGAGCTCTGAAACTGTTGTTTACAGCCTCTTCTGTCCTTGTATAGCCTATAAGAAGAAATGAACATACACTTGTGAGTTCCCAGAAGAAGTCTATCCAGAGAAGACTTTCTGAAAGCACAAAACCATACATGGCACCAAGGAAGATGAAAAGAACCATGAAGAAGTAATTTCTTCTGTCTTCAAATTCAACATGATGGTGTGCATACCCATGCATATAGCCTACCGCATATACAACAATAAGACCGCCTATAAGACCGATTATTATCGCCATAAGTATAGAAAGTCTGTCTATATAGATCTGGCAGACTGTGGCTGTTGAAAAAGGTGCAAATTTTTCAAGCCATACTATGAGCAAGGTCGGTATGATGGATAATAAACTTACCCAGTATTTGTGGTGCTTAAATGAAAGGAAAGTCACCAGTATCATTAAAAGAACTTCACCTATCAGTATTGCTTCCCCTGGCAGCTCCAAACTGTAAGTTATCGCCTGCTCTTTGCAGCCGCCATACACCCATGATGCAACAAGAACACCTGTTGCCGCCATGATGCATGCTACTGCAGCATAAGCAATAAAATTTCTGATCTTATTATTCTTTATAAGAAGCATAAGAACAGACACAAGCAGCGGGAAGATGATGAGAAAAGGAACAGCTATCATCTTTGTTTCCTCCGTCGAGTTTTTTAGTTGCGTATTGAAAAACATTTCATCTTTTCCTATACTGTAACTGTTGCTTTGTAAAACAGCAAAAGAAAGGACAAAAATGCACGAACTCAGTTATATGACAAGACTTGCAAACCTCGCCTGCGAAACTGCAAACGAAAATCATGCAAAATCAGTAAAAAAAATCAAAGTGGAAGTAGGCGCTATGACAGGCGTTCTGCCAAAATATCTTGAGTACTACTTCCCGACCGTAATAAAAGGCACTATACTTGAAGGTTCTGAACTTGAAACCATCTTAATACCAGTGAAGGCTCACTGCAATAATTGTGGCAAAGAATATACTCCTACTGCGGACAATGACTACAGGTGTCCTTCATGCAAAAGCATCGAGGCTTCCATAATAGATGGAAGGGATGTCAAGTTAAAGGAAGTGATAGTTGACTGATAACTATATCAGTCAACTATTCCTCGCAGTTCATTTATATCCTCAACATCATATTTATCCATATATGCCTTTATCTCGTCCACTATTCTTGCGGCGGCAGCAGGATCGTTGAAATTTGCCATTCCGACACTTACAGCGCTTGCGCCTGCCATGATAAACTGCAGGGCATCCTCTCCTGTCATGATACCGCCCATACCTATAACAGGAATCTTCACAGCATGTACAGTCTGATAAACCATCCTTACTGCAAGCGGTCTTATGGCAGGACCGGACATTCCGCCGGTCTTGTTTGCCAGAGCAAATTTTCTTCTGTGGACATCTATCACCATTCCCATAGGAGTATTGATAAGGGAAAGTCCATCCGCACCAGCTGCTTCGCATGCCTTTGCTATTTCTGTAATATCTGTAACATTAGGTGTAAGCTTTATTATAACAGGCTGTCTGGCTGCCTTCTTTACAGCCGCGCATACCTTTGCTGCCTCCTTAGGATCGGTTCCAAAGGCAGTAACTCCCGAATCATTCGGACAGGAGATATTTATTTCAAGAAGCTTTACAACATCCTCTTCAGCCAACCTTTCAACAACTTTTACGTAGTCGTCTATCGAATGACCGCAGACATTTGCCATAACCACTGTATCTACACCTTTTAGTGCAGGCAGATCCCTTGTAGCAAAAACCTCCACTCCGGGATTTTGCAAACCTATCGCATTCAACATACCGGAAGGCGACTCAATGACTCTTGGTCCGGGATTTCCTTCCCATGCGATCGGTGCGACCCCCTTAGTTGTGATCCCGCCTAATTTTTCAAGGTCCTCAAATTCAGCAAATTCATCACTTACACCAAAAGTACCGGATGCCGTCATGACAGGATTTTTCAAAATGACTCCTGCAATATCAACACTAAGATTTCGCAATTCTTTCCTCCCGCTTAACCAAGATCAACAAGCGAAGCCGGAAATACCGGACCATCCTTGCACACCCTTGCATTTTTAACTTTTGAATGTTTATCGATTTCAGTGGTCTTGATAACACAGCCAAGACAGACTCCGATTCCACATGCCATTCTTTCTTCCATGGAAATCTGGGTCCTTATATCCTTTTCCCTGCCAAACGCCTTTACGCCCTTTAGCATAGGGATAGGACCGCATGCCATGATATCTGTAATATCGCTTTCAGACGAAAGGTCACTTTTCCTAGCCGCATCAATTACAGTTCCCTTTATTCCAAGACTGCCGTCATCTGTTGAGATGATAAGATCAGAGCACGTCTCAAATTCTTTTGTCAAGAAGGTATCTGCACTCCTGTAGCCTAAAACGGAAGTAACCTTAATGCCCTTGCTCTTAAGAGTCTTAGCTAAAAAGAGTAACGGCGGGATTCCGACTCCGCCGCCAAATAAGACAGCGTGACAGGCACCCTCTTCTATCTTATATCCGTTACCAAGAGGGCCAAGTATCTTAATTTCATATCCGCGTGGCAAAGCAGAAAATTCTTTTGTCCCCGAACCTACTACTCTGTAAACAAACCTTACTGTTCCATTTTCCTTATCTGCATCACAGATGCTTATAGGGCGAGGCAAAAGCCTTGCTCCATCAGCGCAGTAAAGAGAGCAGAACTGCCCCGGCATTGCATTTTTTGCTATATCTTCTGCATTAACCATCATTGAGAAGATACCGGAAGCAATCTCTTTATTTTCAAGGATCTGACAGGTTTTCTTTTCTTTATATTCACTCATTTTAACCTTTATTCTAGCATCTGGCTTTACCGGATGCTCCATTATTTAAGAACTGATGCTATATCAGCCTTCATATCAAGCACCGCCTGTCTTGAAGCATCTGCAAAATTCTTCTCGCCAAACTTTGCATACTCTTCTTTCTGCCATGCGGCAATTATCCCTCTTGATGAATTAACAATGGCACCAAGTCCATCTTCATTAAAGAATGGTGCAAGGTCCTTTGCTGTGCCTCCCTGAGCACCATATCCCGGAACAAGTATATAGGCCTTTGGCATTATCTTTCTTAAAACCTTGCCCATTTCAGGATATGTAGCCCCGACAACAGCGCCTATATTGCTGTAGTCTCCGTCCATGGAATCAAGTCCCCATTCAGACACCTTTTCGCCGACCATTTCGTAAAGAGGCTTCTCTCCCACCTTCTGGTCCTGGAACTCGCCACTTGAAGGATTCGAAGTCTTTACAAGGACAAATATACCTTTGTCATGCTCATTGCATACTTTTATAAATGGCTTTACGCCATCTGAACCAAGGTAAGGGTTTACTGTGACAAAGTCCTCATCAAAAGGTGCAAAAGTCTTGCTGCCTACAGCAATCTTTCCGATATGGGCAATGGCATAAGACTCGGAAGTTGAGCCTATATCACCTCTCTTGGCATCACCTATGACAATAAGCCCTTTTTCATGGCAATAATCTACTGTCTTTTTAAAGGCAAGAAGTCCCGGAATACCAAACTGCTCGTACATGGCAATCTGTGGCTTTACAGCAGGTATGAGGTCATAAACAGCATCTACTATCTCTTTGTTGAAATTAAATATAGCTTCTGCTGCCGCCTCAAGACTTTCTCCATGCTCCTTTATGGCTTCTTCAAGTAAAAATGAAGGCATGAGTGAAAATTTAGGGTCAAGTCCGACCACAATAGGCGCTTCAGTCTTCTTTATCTTATCTACGAGCTTCTTTATCATCATAAACCTTCTTTCCACCACAGTATGTAGCAAGAATCTTTCCTCTTACCTTAAATCCTCCAAATGGAGTATTATGTCCCTTTGAAAGGAATGTGTCAGGGTCTATCTCATATTCCTCATTTATATCCGCAATAACGATATCTGCAGGACTTCCCTCCGCAAGACTTCCTCTGCCTGTCTTTAAAAGCTTCGCCGGTGCAAGACTCATTCTCTTTATAAGTTCCGGAAGAGTCATATATTTTCCAAGAAGTTCAGTCACAGCAAGAGGAAACGATGTTTCAAGTCCAGTTATACCAAAAGGTGTCCCCATAAAACCGCCCTGCTTTTCTTCATCAGAGTGCGGAGCATGGTCTGTAGCTATCATTTCAACAGTTCCATCGCCAAGAGCCCTTCTTAGCGCCTCTCTGTCTGCTCTGCTCCTCAACGGCGGATTCATCTTATAATTACTGATATCTCCAGGTATATCTGCATCACACAAGGTAAAATGATGCGGACAGATCTCCGCTGAAAGCTTTGTGTCAAATTCTTTTGCAAGACGGATCATTTCAACCGAAGCTCTGGTTGAAACATGGCACAGATGCAAAGTAACACCGATCTCCCTTGCAAGAAGAATATCCCTTGCCGCTATCACATCCTCAACTGTATCTGTGATTCCGGGAAGTCCCAGTTCATGTGACCTTCTGCCCTCATTCATAACGCCGCCTCTTACAAGGGGTTTGTCCTCACAGTGGTCAAAGAAAGGAAGATCAAGATCTTTTAATTTCTGTAAGCCTCTGTACAAAAGAACGGAATCCATTACACTCTTGCCATCTTCACTGACAGCGACTATTCCTGCTTTTTTTAGACCGGCAAGGTCTGAAAGCTCCTTGCCATCCTCTCCCACTGTCATCGAGCCGATAGGAAGTACATTCACAACGGCATCCTTCTTTATTGTATCGAGTTCCATCTGAAGATGCTCTACACTGTCAATGACAGGCTTTGTATTCGGCATAGTACACACTGTTGTATAGCCCCCATGCGCCGCGGCAAGAGAGCCTGTTTTAATGGTCTCCTTATAGGTAAGTCCCGGGTCTCTGAAATGAACGTGGAGGTCTACAAAACCCGGAAAAACATATTTTCCGCAGGCATTCACAAGCTCATCTGGATTTTCCGGAAGCTTAGCATCCTTGTCAAAAATCTTCTCAATAACACCCTTGTCATTCACATAAACATGAAAAATGTCATCACGCCCCGTAGCCGGATCAACGAGATGACCATTTTTTATCAAGATTGACATTCTTGCCCCCTATTTTTTATTGCGTAGCAAAACATTTTGTATCAGCTGGCTGTACCTTAGCACTTTTGCTTCGCAAAAGCACATTAAGCTAAGGACTTGCCGGTCATTATAATTGGCTTCGCCAAGACCGGCAGAGTGATGCACCTCATAATTGCGGTGCATCATTCTGTATCAGCTGGCTGTACCTTAGCACTTTTGCTTCGCAAAAGCACATTAATTGTTAATATAATAACAAAATTTTAAGAGGTATGCAAGGTTATAGTAATGAAATATACTTCATTATACGATTAGATTTATTACTCCACCAAAAAAGACTGCACTTTAAGCATTTCAGCTAAAGTGCAGCCTTTTCCAATTTTGCTTGACCAGTTCTTATGATGCAGCTGTCTCCGTAAACTGAGAATTATAGAGATCGGCATAAAATCCGCCTTTTGCAAGGAGTTCCTCGTGATTTCCCTGCTCTATGATATCCCCGTCCTTCATAACAAGGATAACATCTGCATTTTTAATCGTAGAAAGTCTATGTGCAATAACGAAACTTGTTCTTCCCTTCATAAGCCTGTCCATAGCGTCCTGAATAAGATGCTCTGTTCTTGTATCAACTGAACTTGTGGCCTCATCAAGGATCATGATAGGGCTGTCACAAAGTATTGCCCTCGCAATAGTAAGAAGCTGTTTCTGACCCTGTGAGATATTGGTCGCCTCCTCATTAAGCTCCATCTGATATCCACCCGGAAGCGTCTTTATAAAATGATCCGCATGAGCAGCCTTTGCAGCCTTTATCACTTCCTCATCCGTTGCATCGGGCTTTCCGTAACGGATATTTTCCATGATAGTTCCTGCAAAAAGCCATGTATCCTGAAGCACCATTCCGAAATTGCTGCGCAACTCCTTACGTTTGTAATTGCGAATGTCATATCCGTCTAAAAGTATATTTCCCGAATTAACATCATAGAACCTCATAAGAAGCTTTACCATGGTTGTCTTGCCGGCACCGGTAGGTCCGACTATCGCAACCATCTGCCCCGGCTTTACATCTGCATTAAAATCATGAACTATGATCTTATCCGGATTGTAGCCAAACTGTACATGCCTGAATGAGACAGTTCCTTCTTTATTCTGAACGTCAGGCACATCAGCCGAATCACAAGGCTCCTCTTTTTCATCAAGAAATTCGAAAACGCGCTCTGCAGAAGCAGCCATCATCTGAGTCATATTCATCGACTGTGCGATCTGAGTGACAGGCTGTGTGAAATTTCTTACATACTGAATAAATGCCTGAATATCACCAACCTCTATAGTTCCTGCTGCCGCAAGGATACTTCCGCTGACTGCCACACCAACATATCCAAGATTTCCCACAAACTGTATCACAGGCTGCATAAGACCTGAAAGAAACTGTGATTTCCATGCCACCTTATAAAGTTTTTCATTCGTATCATCAAATTCATCCAAAGTCTGCTTCTGATGATTAAAAGCCTGAATCACATTATGTCCGCTGAAACCTTCTTCAACCTTGCCATTAAGGTCGCCAAGATATGTCTGCTGACTATTGAAATATTTCTGAGACTTTTTCATGATAAGCCCCATGAAACCAGCTGATAAAGGCAGCATCACAAGTGCGATCAGAGTCATTACAGGGCTTATCGACAGCATCATTATAAGGACACCGATCATCGTCGTAACAGATGTGATAAGCGTTGTAACACTCTGATTCATGCTTTGACCAAGCGTGTCCACATCATTTGTTATCCTTGAAAGCACATCACCTGTCTGATGTGATTCAAAATACCCCATTGGCATGCGATTTATCTTCTTTGATATTTCCTCACGAAGATTGTACATTGTTTTCTGAGTAACGCCTGTCATTATAAAGTCCTGTAAAAACGAAAACAATGCACTTGCACCGTAAATTACAAGTAAGGTTAAAAGGATACCGCCTATTTTTCCAAAATCTATACCGGGTCCTCCCTGTACCTTGCTTATCAACCCATTAAACAGCTCTGTTGTCGCCTTTGAGAGTATCTTAGGACCGATTACATTAAATACTGTGCTGAATATTGCAAATATCATTACCAAGGCTATATGAAATCTGAATGGTTTTACATAAGCCATCATTTTTTTCATACTGCCCTTGAAGTCTTTTGCCTTTGCTCCACCCTGAAAGCGACCACCGCCAAAATTTCTTCTGTTTTTACTCATCAAGGCCACCTTCTTTCTCCAATTCTTCCTGTGAAAGCTGTGATGCAGCTATTTCACGGTACTCAGAGCAATTTTTCATAAGTTCTCTGTGAGTTCCCTTGCCGACTATTTTTCCTTCATTTAAAACAATTATTTGATCCGCATGAAGTATTGTATTTATTCTCTGTGCAACTATGATAACTGCAGAATCCTTCATTTTTTCATGAAGCGTTGCACGTAACAGTGCATCTGTCTTATAGTCAAGTGCAGAAAAGCTGTCATCAAATACACAGACCTTAGGATGCTTTGCAAGGGCTCTTGCTATAGTAAGCCTTTGCTTC
>Ga0256405_10008938_pt1 | contig 13995 bp, 8 predicted proteins | sample RumenRJG_02DNA_FD_189096 | JGI IMG/M metagenome (GOLD analysis project Ga0256405, IMG submission 189096) | Bovine rumen microbial communities from Lethbridge, Alberta, Canada - RJG_02 | ecosystem: Host-associated > Mammals > Digestive system > Stomach > Rumen | place: Canada: Alberta | collected...
CCCACCACTGGCGAAGTGTTGGCATATCATGACTTGATATTGTACATACGGAACGGTATGGATTTCTACTGAGATGACCGAATCGAACTTTTGGATCTTTCGGCATACTCTGCAGTTCCAAACTTAGTATTTTCAATTCGTTCATAACCCAAGGTACACAATCCGGTACCATTCCCAAGTCTTCTGCGCATACCAGCATACGAGTAGCCTGCACTAACTTCGGCAACTTCTTCATAGCCTCACCATACCAGAACTGGTTATTCCGACGATAGAAATAGTCGTTATAGAGGTTGTTGAATGCTGCCTTGTCGTTATCGTAGAGACTTTCATAGATATAATCAAACTGCACACTGATTCGTGGATGATATAGTTCCGGATTCTTATGATCACGAACAAAGAGCACATCGCTGATCAAGGCATACAATCCATCTCGAAGATTCAATTGTTCCTGATCGGTCTCTCCAGCGAATGCCTTCTCTACTTTACGCTGTGTGTCGTATGCCGGTTTCATTTTATATCTCTCATCATCTAAGCGGTCGAGATATTTCTGTCTCACTTCCTCTGCACGATCACCAAACATTCTATCAAGAACCCAATCGGTGATGAAAGGTTCTGTGAAACGTCTTTCCTGGAAGTTGAATCCATAGCTGCGGATCTCGTCTGCCGTCATTCCCAAAGATGGAGCAAACTGACCTAACAATCCATGCACAGCATCTACCGGTATTTCCCATATTCTAAAGAATCCAAGTACATGGTCGATACGATATGCATCAAAGAACTTTGACATATTCTGGAAACGTCTCACCCACCAAGTACAGTCATCCTTGATCATCTCATCCCAATTATAGGTAGGGAAGCCCCAGTTCTGACCATTTACAGAGAAGTCATCTGGAGGAGCACCCGCCTGACCATTCAGATTAAAGTATCTTGGTTCTGTCCATACATCACAGCCATATCGGTTCACACCAATAGGAATATCTCCCTTCAGTATAACTCTCTTTTCCTTGGCATACTCATGAACCGACTGCATCTGAGTGTTCAATATATATTGAACGAAATACCAGAATTCGACATCCTTATATGCCTGAGAAGTAGGAGAAGAAAGATTCTTACGTTCTGCTTCATTCCACACATGATGCGCTTCCCACTGGGAGAAATCAGCCGTTCCGTATTTATCTCTCAGATAGCAATACTGAGCATAAGGAACCAACCATTGCTCTGTTTCCTTGAAGAAGGCTTTAAAAGCAGCACTATTCTTTACCTTAGCATTCTCCTGTACAAATAATTCCTTCAGATAATCTATCTTTGCATTGTTCACTCGCTCATAATCAATCTGAGGAAGCTGATTCAAATCCTCTCGCAAAGTTTCATAATATCTGCGTTTCTTCTCATCCTTTAGTTTTGGAAGAGATGAAAAATCAGCATATTGAGGATGCAAGGCAAAAATACTGATACAACTATATGGATACGAATCAGTCCAAGTATGGGTAATCGTCGTATCATTGATTGGTAACACCTGAAGAACACGCTGACGAGTCTTCGATACAAGGTCTATCATCTTCTTCAGATCACCAAAATCACCTACGCCGAAACTTGTTTTACTCCGAAGAGAGAACACAGGGACCAGCGTTCCAGCTAATTTACGATTCCATAATTCAAAGAAAGCCTGACTTAATTCATAAACCAGCATCTTACCGGTAGGCATTTCCGGTAAATCGATAATTCTATTAAAACCGGTTTCCCACAAAGGAGTAATACCGGATTTCTCATCTAAGGCAACAAATTTGAACTCCAAATGATGATTAACGATATCGTCAACATTCAGATCTATTACCCATTCGTTATGGGCATGACAGCACATAGCCTTCGCCTTCAGGATATCCCATTCTCCTAAAGCACGGGATTCTCCTACGATTGCCAATCGATCCCCCTCACGCAACTGAGGAGCTCGAACGATAAGTCTTATGGCCTTAGCATACGATGTCTCAGGAAGTTCAGATAGCTTCTCCTGATTAATACAATCAGTAAAAGCTGAACTATAAAGATAAGAATCCTCCGGCAAATCATTCCATCTGTTATAGATGACATAATTCTCCGTCTTAGAATTCGTGATTTCTATTTCATGTTTCACCGTCAGCCATTCCTGTCGACAGCTATATCCATCATGTTCCACACTATAATAATAGATGATATGCTTTGGTATCTCAGTAACGATGAGGTCATAGCACCATCTTTGTCCATCTAAGGTACCCATATGACATAAATGGACTGTACCATCAATATCAGCATGAAGAGTCAATTCTTCACCATATACGGTCTTATAATCAATATTAAATTGAAATTTCATAGACTATCAGGGGTTAGTATTCTTAATTGTGATGCTAAGGTAGATATTTTTTTCTATTCAGAACATGCAACGTTTGCACAAACACAATTATTATCCGTGCAAACGTTTGCATCTTCTTTACTTTTCCTTGATAAAAGAAACAGCAAAACTACCTAACAAGAAAAGCGTACCGGCTACAATCATCATATTACTCTGATGAGAGCCTACCATACTAAGGATTCCTCCACCACACAAGGCTGCTACGATTTGAGGAACACAGATGGTTCCATTAAAAAGACCAAGATATGCGCCCATATGGCCATATCCCTGGAGTGCATTGGTAACAAAGGTAAACGGCATGGCCAACATAGCAGCCCATCCGCAACCTACCAACAAGAATGGTATAAACTGCCAATAAGCATCATGGACAAATGGGATGAGGATAAAACCAGCACCACCCATGATAAGACTTAATGCATAAGCCAGTTTGGTATTCTTGAACTGCGCAAGGACAACAGCCCATATCACACTACCTACAGCCTGGACGGCAAAGAGGATTCCCACCCAGTTTCCTGCTTCCTGGAATTCAGGAGATGCAGCATCTGTCGTATCCCATACGGTCTCTGCGATAGCTCCGGTGGTATAGTTCCACATATAGAGCATTCCTGCCCAACAGAAGAACTGTACCAGTCCCACCTTCCAGAATGTAGAAGGTGCATTTTTCAGAAGGACAAACCAATTTACATGTTCTTCCTTCTTTGCCACTGCTTCTGACGTAGCATTATATGCTGTATAAGTCTTCGGATCCCATTCTTTCACCTTCAAAGAGGTATAGATCACACATAATATAAGTACTGCTGCACCAATATAGAAGGACCAGATTACAGAATCCGGTACAACTCCTCTTGGAGCGACATTGCTCAAGCCCAACCATGTAAATAAGAATGGAAAGACAAAACCTGCTACAGAACCTGCATTACAAAGAAAACTCTGGATGGCATAAGCCTTGGCTTTCTGTTTCTCATTCACCATATCACCCACCATCATTTTAAATGGTTGCATGGCCATATTAAGACTGGTATCAAGAAACATCAATGCGATCAAACCAAACAGCATGGCCGCCCCAAAAGTAAAGCCAAGCGACCCGGCATTCGGCAACAGACACATGACAAAAACTGCCAACAGAGCACCTACGAACAGATAGGGTACACGTCGACCGAAGCGAGTCCATGTCTTATCACTTAAAGTTCCAACAATAGGCTGTACAATGATACCCATAAGAGGCGGTAAAACCCAGAAATAGCTTAAACTATGAGGATCAGCCCCTATCGTGGCAAAAATGCGCGAAATATTTGCGCTCTGCAGAGCATAAGCAATCTGCACACCAAAGAATCCGAAGCTCAAATTCCAGAGCCCCCAAAAGTTCATGTTAGGTTTTTCTTTCATATTATCATAATGGTTTTTAGTTTGTCGATTTTGACACGATTTTATTATCGTGTAGTACCACGTACTACCAGTCGAGTTCTCACAACTCGTTTTTCGATTTTATTCATCGGTATAGAACCTTCCACCTGTCCTATCAGAATGTTAGCAGCCTCTTCGCCGACAGCCTTACCACGTTGTTCTACCGTGGTAAGCATCGGGTCACACGACTTTGCTCGGTTACCATTCGTGAATCCACAGATTGAGATATCTCCCGGCACGTCAAAGCCCATATGCTTGGCAGTATACAAGATACCTATCGCGGTGTCATCATTTATCGCAAAGAATGCATCCGGACGGTCTTCCATACGAATGATTTCCGGTGTAATAGCCTCAGCGGCAGCACGATTATCACAAAGACGAATGATATTTTCATCCACTTTCAATCCATGTTTCAATAACGCATCCTTATAACCATTAAATCGGTTTTTGGATATCTCCATATTCATCGAAGATCCATAATACGCTATTCTCCGGCAACCGGTATCTATAAGATGGGTTACAGCAGTATAAGCACCCATATAATCATCTACGACCACACGGGAACAATCCACTCCGGTACAAATTCTATCATAGAATACCAAAGGAACCCCTTTGTCTATCAATTTCTTGAAATGTTCATAATGCGTGGTATCTTTGGCCTGAGATACGATAATTCCGCACACCTTATTTTTATAGAAGTCATCACAGATGGCCACCTCACGCTCATATTTTTCATTACTTTGAGCCACCATGATGCGGTAACCACGAGCGCTAGCCTCCTCTTCGATGCCACTAAGAACAGAACCAAAATAATAATGCACAAACTGAGGCACGATGACGCCTATTACCTTCATCGGCATCACCTTACTATGACGAAGGGCCTCACCGATCACATTAGGATAGAAATTATGCTCGCGCGCATACTTCTGTATACGCTCCTTTTGGGCAGCACTAATCCGTGGACTGTCTTTCAGCGCACGCGATACCGTAGCAATAGAAACGCCAAGGTCGCAAGCGATATCTTTCATTGTTATAGATGTCTGATCTTTCATGATAAATTACCTCTTGTGCAAAATTAGACAAATCTGTGCAACTAAGTCGACAGACCCTTTTATTATTAAGAAAAACGACGCGCAAACGTTTGCGCAAAAGAAATAACGTTTTAAAGGCAAAATTAGTATAACAAAGGATTAAAGAATATAAATTTGCAATGCAGACAGCGTGATAGAAGTGAAAAAGACGACTATGAAACAATAATATTACGCTATTTATTATATGGATTAACTAGAAACAATATATTACGTTAACTTAAAAAATCAAAGCAAATGAAGCAGGTAAAATTTAAATTGCCTCAGAGAATGCTGACCCTTACTGGAGGATTGCTTCTCGCAGCTAGTTCTTTTGCACAAAATGGTGCCATAAAAGGACAGGTGAAGGATGCTTCTGGTGAGCCAGTCATGGGAGCTACCATTTCAGTCAACGGTAAACCAGTTGGTATTACCGACATGGATGGCAACTACTCCATTAATGTAAAACCAGGAACCAAGCTTACTATTACCTATTTGGGTATGTCGCCAAAAACAGTTACAGCAGGCGAAAACATGTCTGTCGTACTTACCGACGACTCTAAAGCATTAAACGAAGTTGTGGTTATTGGCTACGGTACTAAGAAAAGCAGCGACCTTACAGGATCTGTAACCGCATTTACTCCTGATGGAAAGAACAAGGGTGTCATTGTCAACGCCCAGGATTTGATCCAAGGAAAGATTGCGGGTGTTAATATTACTTCTGGTGGTGGTACGCCAGGTGGTGGTGCAAACATACGAATCCGTGGTGGTTCATCTCTTTCAGCCACCAACGACCCATTAATCGTCATCGATGGTATTGCCATGGATAACAATGGAGTACAGGGTCTTTCCAATCCATTGTCTTTGGTAAACCCTCAGGATATTGAATCTTTCTCTGTTCTGAAAGATGCTTCTGCCACTGCCATCTACGGTAGCCGTGGTTCTAATGGTGTCATCCTCATCACTACCAAGAAAGGCAGAAAGAAAACCAGTATCTCATATAATGGTTCTTTCTCTGTCAGCACGAAGAAGAAGACTATCGACGTGATGAATGGTGATGAATTCCGCGATTTCGTCAAGACACAGTTCGGCGAAGACAGCAAAGCTGCCAAACTGTTAGGTACTGCCAACACCAACTGGCAAGATGAGATTCTGCGCACAGCACTCGGTCATGACCACAACATTACGATCAGTGGTACTACCGCTGGTATCTTACCTTACCGAGTATCTTTGGGATATACCAACAAGCAAGGTATCATCAAGACCTCTAATTTCGAGCGTTACACCGCATCATTAAACCTTTCTCCTGCATTCCTTCAGGATCATCTGAAATTCAATGTCAATGCCAAGGGTATGTGGGCAAAGAACCGCTATGCAGATGGTGCTGCTATCGGTGCCGCTGTAGCCTTCGACCCAACACAGAGTGTTTACGACAATTCTGAAGATGCAGCCAACTTTGGTGGATACTTTGCATGGAAGGCTCCTGGAGCTGCCTTAGGCAACGATAAATATCCATACACTCTGGACAGTCAGGGTACCAAGAACCCTGTTGCTATCTTACAATTGAAAAATGATAGAGCTATTAGCCGTGACTTATTATTAAGTGGTGATGTAGACTATAAAGTTCATGGTCTTGAAGACGTGAGCATCCACGGTACAGTAGGTTTCGACGTAGCACAGGGTACTCAGAATAAGGACGTAGACCCTAGATGTCCATTGGCTTTCTACTATGGTTCTTTCGGATTCGACAGATCTTTGAAGCGCAACTTCCAAGGTAGTATCTATGCCATGTATAATCATGACTTCAACGATGCAGCCAAGAATCATCTGGATGTCATGGTCGGTACTGAGGAATCTCATTTCTGGAGAAAAACCTCTAATCGTTATCGTTCATACAATGACGCATGGAACGGACTTAATTCCGACATCCATACAGATAATGGTGTAGACTATGATGGCGATGGTATCTTAGACGACTACAAGTTCCTCACAGAGAGCTATCTTGTTTCTTATTTCGGTCGTGCCAACTGGAGTCTGTTAGATCGTTATTATCTCACAGCGACCTATCGTCGAGACGGTTCATCACGTTTCAAGAAGCACTTCTCAGACTTCCCTTCATTTGCATTCATGTGGAAGATCAAGGATGAGAGCAAGCTCCGCAATATCAAATGGCTTTCAGACCTGAAGCTCCGTCTTGGTTGGGGTATGACCGGTCAACAGGAAATCAACGTCGGTGACTATCCATATTTCGCCATCTACGAGATGAACTCAGGAGTAGGTTCTTATTATAATGCTGTAGGCAATGGCAACATTGCACGTCCTAAGGCATACAACCCTGACTTGAAATGGGAGACCACAACAACATATAATGTAGGACTCGACTGGGGACTCTTCAACAAGCGAATCACCGGTAGTTTCGATTGGTATTATCGTAAGACAACCGACTTGCTGAATATTGTTGATGTTCCTGCAGGTTCAAACTTCCGTAACCAGGTGATTTCAAATATCGGTTCATTGACCAACACCGGTATTGAAGCAGCTATCAAATGGGTAGCCATTGAGAATAAAGACTTCAACTGGGTAATCGACTATAACTTGGCTTACAATGCCAACAAGATCACAAAGTTGAATGGTGGTGACGATCCTTCTTACTTTGTTGCCGTAGGTGGTATCTCTTCTGGTACAGGTCTTACCGCTCAGGCTCACAACGTAGGTCATCCAGCCTTCTCATACTATGTATATCAGCAGGTATACGACAAGAATGGCAAAGCCATCGAAGGTGCAGTAGTAGACCGCAATGGAGATGGTAAGATCACCGCTGCCGACAAGTATTACTACAAGAATCCAACAGCTCCTGTCACTATGGGTCTTTCATCTCGTATGGAATACAAGAATTGGGACTTTGGTTTTACACTCCGTGCAAGCATCGGCAACTATGTCTTCAACGACATGATGTCTGGTCATACCAACACCAGTATCACAGCAATCTTTGCACAGCAATCCTTCTTGAGTAATGTTCCAAAAGCATCAGCAGCCGATAACTGGCAGAGCAACGATGAGTCAAAAGCATTAAGTGACCGATGGGTACAGAATGCTTCATTCTTGAAGTGTGACAACATCACCTTAGGTTATACCTTCAGCAACCTCTTCCGCAGTGGAAGTTGGAATGGTGTCAGTGGCCGTGTCTATGGTTCTGCTAGTAATGTATTTACCATCACAAAATACAAAGGTATCGACCCAGAAGTATTCCAGGGCATTGATAGAAACCTTTATCCACGTCCTATCGAATTCCTTTTAGGTTTAAGCCTGAATTTCTAATCAATTAAGAGGAATATTATCATGAAAAGATATATAAAAACTATATTACCTGCAGCAGCGATGATCTTATCACTAGGCTTGCCATCATGCTCTTCAGACTTGGATGTTACGCCTATTGATCCAAACCTGCAGACTAAGGAAAGAATCAATTCTGACAACTTGCTCAACAAGTGTTATGCTAACCTTGCAGTTGCCGGAAACAGTGGTCCTGACGGAGACTGTGATATCGACGGTCTTGACGGTGGTACCACAGGTTTTGTCCGCCAAATGTTCAATGCCAATGAGTTGACTACTGATGAAGCCATCTGTGCATGGGGTGACCCAGGTATCGAGAACTTCAACTTCAATACCTACGATGCTCAGCAACCAATGCTTCGAGGTTTCTATTATCGTCTGTATGCCGGTATCAGCTACTGCAACCAGTACATAGCAGACTTTGGTGCTGTTGATGCACAGAAGACTGCCGAGGCTAGATTCTTGAGAGCTCTCCAGTATTATCTTCTCCTCGATGGTTGGGGTAATGTACCTTTCACCACAGCGGTTTCTTCAGAAAAGCCACAACAGATCAAGAGAGCTGACCTCTACAAATGGGTAGAGAGCGAACTCCTTGATGTTCAGAACGATCTTGCAGAGGCAAAACCAGAGAAGAAAGGCGAGGAAGGCTATGGCCGAGTAGACAAAGCTGCCGCATGGTTATTACTTGCACGTCTTTATCTGAACGCAGAGGTATACACAGGCACTCCAGAATGGGGTAAGGCTGCCGAGTATGCCAAGAAAGTCATCGACTCACCTTTCAAGCTCTACACCACGAAGAAAGGTAACTGGAGTCCTTATCAGCAGTTGTTCATGGGTGACAATGGTATAAACGGAGCTTCTCAGGAGTGTATTTTCTCTGTTATTCAGGATGGTGAGAAGACCCATTCTTATGGTACTACCCTATTCCTGATTGCCAGCACAACCAACGCAACAGAGATTGTAAATCCTGATGGTAAATCTGTCGGTATGAACACCACAGAGAAATGGAGTGGTAACAGAGCACGCCCTGATCTTATCAAGAAGTTCTTCCCACAGACAGCTCCTCAGGTAGACGCTTACCAGATGACAAAGGAAGCAAAGGATGATCGTGCCATCTTCACCGGCAACGGCCGCGAATTGGAAAACAACGATCCATCAACCTTTACCGATGGCTACGGTGTATGTAAGTTCAACAACTGGTACACCACCGGTACTGCCAAGAACACCAAATTCCCTGATACTGATTTCTTCTTCTTCCGTTCTGCAGAAGCATATCTTATCTATGCAGAAGCTACAGCAAGAGCGAATGGAGGTACCGCAACAGCAGAAGGTGTAGGATACTTGAATCAGCTCCGTAGCAGAGCAAACGCATCAACCAAGGCTGGTTACACTCTTGATGACATTTGTGACGAGTGGAGCCGTGAGTTCTATTTCGAAGGCATCCGTCGCCCTACCCTCATCCGTTTCGGCAAGTTTGGTGGTAACACCAACTACAACTGGACATGGAAAGGTGGCGCCAAGAATGGTCGTAACATAGACAAGCACTACAACTTGTTCGCAATACCTTCATCTGACTTGAATGCAAACGGAAACTTGCAACAGAACGAAGGTTATAAAGATAATCAAAAATAAACAATTTAGAATTAATTATCATGAATAAGATAAAAATAATGGCAGGAGCCCTCATTGGTTGTGCTATGGCCTTCACAGCTTGTAGCGACGATCTGAGCCATAATCCGACACTACAAACGCCGGAGACCTTCACACTAAATACTCCAGCCTATTCTACTTCGAATATTTACTTGGAGACTACAGATAGTATGCGTCTCACCTGGTCACAACCTGACTATGGCTTCCCTGCTGCTGCCCAATATGAGGTACAGGTATCTCTCAATGATGACTGGTCGGTTTCTACAGAACAAGCTGCTGCTGACGAGAGTGGCAAGACAAAACCTACCTATGCTACAGTATCAGACCCAACAGGTGTTTGCAGCACCTCCGTTATTGGTTCCACTTTGGCTAAAGGCATTCAGACAATCGGAGGATGGGGCGAAGATGACATTCCTGCCAAGAAGGATGTCAAGGTTCGTGTGATGAGTGTTTATGCTAAGGATACCATCTATTCTAATGTCATCAACCTCACCGTAGTTCCTTATTTCGTAAAGGATGTCGTTCCCATGGGTTGGTATCTTATCGGTTCATGCATCGGTGACGGTAGCTGGGGCGGTGAGATCGGTCCTAACATGATCCCTATGTACGCTATCGCTGGTCAGAACTATGACAAGAAGACCGGTGAGGGTAAGTTCTCTTGGACAGGTTATCTCACTACTGAAGGTTTCAAACTGAAGAAGGAAGCTGACAAATGGGATGATCAGATCGGTCAGAAGAAGGGCGATGACGGTACCCTTGAATACGATGCTGACGGCAACCCTGTACTGCAGAAGAACGAAGGTGGTTCTGGCAACATCACTGTCAAGGAAGATGGTTACTACACGATCACTCTCGACACCAAGGCTTTAAAGAAGATTAAAGACAAAGACGTGATCAGCAAGGACATCATGACCATCACAAAACTTGATAAGGCTCCTTCTGTCTTTGAACAAATATATTGTACCGGTGACTTTGATAGTTGGAAAGTTTCAGGCAAGATGACTCCTGTACACACCAAGACTGGATTAAAGAACCACGATTGGTATTTCGTCCTCGATGCTTCTGACGGTGACACTACTGCCAAGTTTACAACTGCGGGCTGGTCAACCAACTGGGGTAGCGAAAGTTTCCCTTACGGTACAGGTACCAATGGCGGTGGCAACATTGCTGTTGCTAAGGGTAAATACAAGGTTATCTTCAATGATATCACAGGACAGTATGTCTTTATCGCACAATAAATAAGCTACAGGAGTGGAAAACTCCACTCCTGACCTTTTAAACGAAAAAATATGAAAAAGATAATATATTCATTAGGTCTTGCCCTTACATTAGCAAGCTGCTCAGAAGCTGGTTATGAAGATTGGGCTAATCCACAGTCCAATGCAGCAGAAGACCAGGTTACAGTAAAACTTACTGTTGCCAACGCTCCGGCCGTTGACTATGCAACACTCACAGAAGATAGTGTTCAGTTGTTCATCCCTACTGTGGAGTATTCTGACAATGAAGTTCCTACCAATTCCTATGTGGCTGTATTGAAGAATGGTGAAAAGTCGTTCACCATCGAGACTGATGCCACCGGTAAGGCTGCCGCAGCCGACCTAAAGGATGCCGTAGAAAGTCTATATGGCAAACGCCCTGAAAAACGAGAAATCCCTATGGAGGTTACCGGTATCTCTAAGTCAAAGGGATTAAGCGTGAAGAATACCACTACTGCTACAGCAACGGCTACTCTTACAGCTCCTCATTTTATCGATGAAGAATATTACCTTGCCGGAGATATGTTCGACAATGGATGGAGCAAAGAAGGTGCTAAAAAGTTGACCCACGTGGGTAATGGTGATGTATACGATTATCCAGAATGGAACACTATCCTTAGACTTCCTGAAGGCCGTTCCAACTGGCACTGGAAGATTATTCCTCTCACCAACTACAATGGCGAATTCTTCGGTGATGGTGTCGCAGGTACTTTGGTCGATGGTGACAATGCTTTCGAAGGCAACCTTACCACAGTAGAGCCTAAGGCCGGTAGAATTGAGGAACCTGGTACTTATCGCCTCTCTATCAATATGTGGAAGTACACTTACAAAATTGAGAAACTCAATTTCGAACCTTTCATCTATGAGATTGGAAGCGAGAGTGAATGGAAAACATCACACGCTCTTTCCGGTGAGAACTTTGATGGAAACTATCAGGGATATTATTACCTGAACGGTGAATTTAAGTTCAAGCCAAAGGCTGACACATGGGATGATGACTTTGGTCAGGATCCTAATAGCACTGAAAAGAAACTTGTCTCTAAAGATGAAGAGAATATCAAAGCAGATGCTGGTTTCTATCAGATTAATGTGAACTATGCCGAGATGACCTATAACCTCGTTAAAGTTGAGAGCATCTCTGCTATTGGTAGCTTCTCAGACTGGGCTTCAGATGTTGACCTCACATACAATACAGAAGAGGGTTGCTGGGAAGGCGAACTGGATATTACAAAAAACAGTGAATTCAAGTTCCGTATGAACCACGACTGGAAATGCGCTAACTGGGGTGGTGACGTAAACAACTTGAAACAAGATGGTGCCAACATCAATATTGCAAAGGGTAAATATAATATAAAACTATACCTAAGCTATGCGGGTGCAAACAAAGTTAAGATAACAAAACTTTAATATCCATCATAAAATAATTCAAACGGGATGTATCTTCTGTGATACATCCCGTTTTTATTTTAAGACCTAAGGTACTTTTACGAAAGAACATAGAAATTGCAGTTGCCATTTAAATCCTAGCTTCGTTGGCACTTCGTTTTGTTAAGATTACTTTATATTCTTTAATTCTCAACTGACAAAAGGTGCTCATAATTCGCGAATTCAATTTTCATGCCGGGTTGATTAGGAATACCGGAATTATGAGCAAATAGCAATCTATTGATTATCAAACAGTTACAGTTTTACATCTTATTCTATCCTCAAAAATACTGGGGGATGTAGCCTTTTTCTGTTAACTGCGTAAGGCTATATACCTATTCACATTGGCTTACAAAGTTAACTGCGTAAGCTGATGAAGTTAACTGCGTTCAAAGACTCAAACTTTTGAAGAAAATTTTCCATGCTTTTTGAGAGTCAAAAGGCCCTTATCCATTCTAGAAGGAGCAAAAAGCGAAACATTTTTCTTTTAACAGTTCCACGATAAAGTTTAAAGATTGTGAATATTTTTTTTAATAACAAATACTTCTATATGACTTTTTATAGTTTTGCAAATAATCTATCGTTGCATGAATTTATGGAAAAATAGCAATTAATTAAAATATGAAAGGTATGTAAGATGAAAAGAATCCTATTATTTTTGATTTGTGCATGTTTTACTATAGTTGCAAATGCTCAATCTAATGTAGATTCGAGCATAATATATGTACAAATTCCTCCCAAAATGAAAATTAATGATAAAATTTTCGTTGTAAATAAAACTCCCAACCTTATTGTCCACATGGTTGTCGCATTACCCAATGAAGAAGGAAGCATGGAATCACTCGGATCTTCTTCTTATATTACTCCTAATAAAACTGTTGAGATAGCCTCATTTGACAACAATGGTCTAAAAAAGCTAAGGGGAAAAACTATCGCCGTAAAAGCTAAAGGAATAAAAACATCTATAGAAATCCAAGGTAAACGTGTCAATGTTTTAGATGTAGACAATCAAAAGTTCAATGTAGAAATGGTTAATAGTCTCAAAAACGAAGATTTCTTGTATGATTTTAAAACTATAATATATGAGGCAAATCATGATTTATACATTGAGCTACATTCAAAAGGGAAAAATAGCATCATGGACTTTTAAGGATAATATCTACAAGCCAACGTTCGAATATGCAATCGTTTGCACAACGATTACAGGTTGATTTGCATCAAATCAGGACACAACCCACATTATTATCGTAATTTTGAAACGTAATAACAAACCTAAGTCATAAATGAAGAAATTCTATACCGCAATCTTTGCACTTTTTGCATCCATTCAGATGATGGCCCAAGGTTGGCCAGCCAACTATAACGGTGTGATGCTTCAGGGCTTCTTTTGGGATAGTTACGCCGAGACGAAATGGAGTAATCTCGAAAGTCAAGCCGATACATTGGCTAAATATTATCGACTCATCTGGGTGCC
>Ga0256405_10008939_pt1 | contig 13995 bp, 9 predicted proteins | sample RumenRJG_02DNA_FD_189096 | JGI IMG/M metagenome (GOLD analysis project Ga0256405, IMG submission 189096) | Bovine rumen microbial communities from Lethbridge, Alberta, Canada - RJG_02 | ecosystem: Host-associated > Mammals > Digestive system > Stomach > Rumen | place: Canada: Alberta | collected...
GAAGTTTTTCCTGATGATTTTGCTAAAATGCTTGAAAATAAATTGATAGCCAAATTCGGATATAATAAAAAAATTACACTTGCAGATATGCACAGAAATTTTGATGATGATTTAAAATTTTTGGCTGAATATTTTTATGAAAATGTATTTAAACCTTATACTATGAAGCAATGGGGTATTTCCGAAAATGAAATTCCTGATTGTTCAGATACTTATTATCCGTTTGATATAAGTATGGATGACAGATATTATAAAGAAAAATATCAAGCTGTACCTCTTTGCGGCTGGACAAATTTGATTGAAAATATTTTGAAACACAAAAATATAAAATTAAAATTAAATACTGATTTTTCTTCTGTAAATGTTGAAAAATTCGATAGAATTTTTTATACAGGTTCTATTGATGAATATTTTGACTATAAACACGGTGAATTACCATATAGAAGTGTAAGGGTGGTTATTGAAGAAAATTTGACAGAGTTAAAAGGGCAAACATTCAATTATCCTTATAATTTTGATTTTATCAGGGCTAATGTTTATAAAAAAGTTCTTCCAAATAACATATATACAAGTGATAAAGATATTGTAGGTTTTGAATATATCGAAAATTTTGAATTAGGTAAAAATGAAAGATTTTACCCTATTAACAATGCTCAATCTCAAGAAATTTATCAAAAATATAATGAAGAAGCGAAAGATTTTCCAAAACTTTTCTTCGCGGGAAGATTAGGTGAATTTAAGTTCTATGAATCTGATGAACTTGTAACAAGAGCTTTTGAAACTGTAGCAAGATTGATTGATACTCAAAATGCAGACGAAAATGAGGATTTTAATACTCAAACAGAGGTAGAAAATAATAGTAATGAATGAGGAATATCTTTCATACGTTGATTATTTAAAATCTATAAATTTTGAAAAAAAATTAGAGATTTTAAAAGAAAAATATACCGATAAAAAAATAATTTTATTTGGTATGGGTATTTTTCTTGATGCTGTTTTAGATAACTACGATATAAAAAAATACCTGAACGTTATGGGTATAAGTGATAAAAGGGTTACGGAAGATAAAGCTTACGATTATAAAGGTTTTAATGTGTACAAACCTCTCGCACTCAGAGCTTTAAATTTTAATGTTATTTTAGATACAGGTATTCTATTTGAGGATACAAAAAAATACTTAAACAATAGTTATTTTATTAAAAAAAATGTTTGTATTGAAAAATTAGTGCAAATACCTCTAAGTGAAAAAATTCATAATTATACTGATAAAATAAAAATGACTTTTAAATACTTGATTGTAAGTAAAAATATTTTTAAAGCGATAAAATATTTTATTGTTTGTCAAAAACAAGAAATTGTGGCAAAGACGAATTATATAAAAAATATAAGAAGATTAAAAAAATCAGATAAACCAATCAGAACAGCTTTTATATGTTCAGATACACTACATACTGATTTTGTAGGACTATACAATCTTTTATATTTCGATAAAGATTTTAAATTATTTCCTATAATTATTACTTCAGATAATCTTCTTGAGAGTGAACCTGTTGATGAAGAAAAAATGAATAAAAATTTGGAATTTTTCAATAATTTCAACATAAAAGTTATCGACGGTGTAGACAGACAAACCGGAGAAATGGCTTGTCTTCACGCTTTTAAGCCTGATTTAATTTTTTATCAAGCTCCAATTAACATAAAGGACGATTTTAATCCGTATAAAATGTCTAAAATGGCATTAACTTTTACCATTGAATATTTTATGAAAGATGCAAATTTCACAACAATGGGGTCAAAATACTTCAGAAAACAAGTTTCAAATTTATGGAAAATTTTTGTAAATAATAAAGAGGACAAAAATTTATATTCCGAATATACTGACATCCAGAATAAGGATATAGTAACAGTTATAAATAAAAATTTAAACTCAGGAATAGTTAAATTTCTGAAAAAATCTTTAAAAAATCTTTAAACGAGAACATTATTTGCAGCATTTACAAATAAATTTACCCAATTGTGGCAAGTTTGTTTGTCCGTTGAAATTATTGTGCCGCCGCTTCTGTCATCGTGTCCGCCTGCTTGTAATTCAGGGTAAGTTGTTGTTTTTATATTATCTATAATTTGTTTTGCGTAATCTTTTTTTGTTAAAATACTCATTTTGTACGTGTCTTTCAAATTGGTTGGGAAGAATACTGCAACGGCATCAACTTTTTTATCGGAAAGAACTTTTTTTCTATAATCGTCAAGAATATATCTTGTTTTTGTTGTATCTTTACCAAGAGCTTCCCATTCTTTATCGCCTTGTTGAATTTCAATATATGCAAAACGACCATTTGTTGAATATTGGGTTCTGTTTTCTAAATTCTTTTTAAATTTAACTTCTTTTTCGGACAATTTACCCTTATTTTGAAAATGTTGTACAACATCTGTTTTGTCTGCTTTTCCCAGCATTGCAAGAAGATTATCAAGAATGTTTTTAGTATGACCATTGTCATTAATTTTATCAGAAATCAAGATGTCGCCGTTTTTTGATATTTTAGTAAGTCGGTCTTTTGATGTATCGTCTATCATTCCGGCTAATAATGATTTGCCTTCGTCATTGTTTATTTTATGACCTATTGCATCAAAAAATCTTGATATAATTGCACAATTTGACTTAGCGCTTGTATCAATGTAGAAATTCTTAGCCTCAAGTGCCGGCATGTCCTGTATTTGTTTGTATGATTTGTCTATTTGATTATAATTTGGTGTAATTTTATCGGGATTGTTGTGGTGGTCAAGACCTACAATGTTTGTACCGTAACTGTTAATATAATCCAAAACATTAGAAACGGCTCGGCTTTTAGCGCTAAAATCAACGCATAATGCTAAGTCTGCCTTTTGTGTGTGGCTGTTAATATCGTTCGCATTTAATATATTGTATTTGTCTGTATTGTAATTATAGCAATCTTTTGCACCAGAAACTACAATTCTTGATTTTACACCCTGTGATTCAAGGTAAGAATACATAGCTTTGGCGCTGTTAAAAGAATCTTCGTCGCTGAAAGTATGGCAAAATATGTCAACTGATTTTGCTGACATAAGCTTATTATTTATATGCTCGGCACAGTTTTTAGGCATATAGTTCGCTGTAAAACTAGGTCGGGCAAAATTTTTTGCACGATTAATAATCATCTACACACAAATACACTTGTACATGCCTATTAAGTATTCTCAAGATTAAAAATTGCCATTTTTGTAAATTATTGTGCAGTAAGTGTAAAGATTTCGTAAATTTCTTCGTCTGAAAGTTCTGTGATAGTGAGATTTATATATTTTTATGTCATTATATGTTTATGAAAGATTTTTTTGATTTAAAATTACGACGAGCAATTTGGGTTTCATTTTTAAAAGAAGAAAACATTAAGGATGGTATTGATTATTTTGAAAAATACATATCATCTCTAAATGACTTATGTATTAACGAAAATCTAAAAAAAGATTTAAATTCTGAAATTTTATTATCTAAAAAAATATTTGTTAGTTTTTTAAATAGTTTAAGCGACCAATTATATCAATCTAAAAAATATACTGAGGCTTTAATATGTTTAGTTAATTGCTACAAGTATAAAAAAGATGATATTGATATTATCGAAAAAATAATTGTTTGTATGGAAAATTGCCAACAAAAAGATTTAGAGGCGGCTTTATATGAAAAACTTGAAATACTATCAAAAGATAATATTAATGCGTATAAAACATTAAGTAAGCTTTATGAAAGTTGTAATGATACAAATAAGGCAATAAAATATTATGAAAAATACTACATTGCAAAAAGCAAGAATTTGAATGCAGATGAATTAAACTTATATGGATGTTTGTATAACAAATTATATAACGAGAAATATAACATAGAAGATGCTTTTAAAAGTTTAGAATTTTTTCAGAAAGCATTAGAAATTGACAAACTAAACGATATTATTATAAAAAATGCAATAATAATGTCAGGTTTGACCAACAATGTAAAACTAGAAAAGCAATTATGGAAAATTTATATGGCTAATTTTGAATTATCAAATGATGATAAATTCGATTATGCCGCATTTTGTTTGAAAAATTCTGATTTTGAAAATTGGTATAAATATTTTGATGCTCGTTTTCAAAAAGAAAATAATGCTACAATATTTCCTAAACTACCAGCTCCCCTTTGGCATGGAACTGAAGATATTAAAAATTCAACATTATTAATTCATTATGAGCAAGGGTTTGGAGATACTTTTTGGATTACAGGTTATATCGAAAGATTAAAATCAAAAGCAAAGAAGATTATATATGTTGTCCAGGATGAGGTTGCTGATTTAATAAGAAGTAGTAACTTGGGTGTGGAAGTTTATGGAACAAATGAAATAAATTTAGAAGAGATTGTTTATGATTATTATATACCAGCTATGTCAGTTCCTATAGCCTTACGACTAAACAAAAATAATATATCTGTTGGTGGAGGTTATATAAAACCAAATAATGATATTTTTCTTGATATGCAAGATCAAATTTGTCATAGTCAAAATTTTAAAATTGGTATATGCTGTTCGGGAAGTTTGGAAGGTGATAAAACCAGAAATATTGATTTAGAAAATTTTTTACCGTTGGATGATATTGATGGTATAGAAATATTTTCGTTAGACAAACAGGCAATGACAGAAGATTTTAAAATATTTAAAAAACACACAATTAATAATGTAGTATTTAGATTTAATGATTTTGAACAAACTGCAGCTTTGATTCAAAATTTAGATTTAGTTATTACTACAGACAATGTTATACTTAATTTAGCAGGAGCAATGGGTAAAAAAACATTTGCTTTATTTAATTGGTCATATCAATTCAGATGGTTTGATTTAAGTGGTGAGGATGTTGTGTATTATAATTCTGTAAAACCCTTTGTTAATAAAGAAATGAATAATTGGTCTTTTTCTATAAAAAAGATTGTTGACGAAATACAAAAAATATTACGTGATATTTGATTTATTGTGCAGTAAGTGTAAAGATTTCGTAAATTTCTTCGTCTGAAAGTTCTGTAATAATCTTTTCACCTTCGTAAACTGCCATATCTGCAAGTTCTTTTTTACTCTTTAACATTTCATCAATTTTTTCTTCAAAAGTGCCTAAAGTAATTAATCTGTGAACCATTACATTTTTGTCTTGTCCGATACGGTATGTACGGTCTGTTGCTTGATCTTCAACTGCAGGATTCCACCATAAATCGTAGTGAATTACATTTGTTGCACTTGTTAAGTTTAAACCTGTACCGCCGGCTTTTAATGATAATATCATTACTTTTGTATCAGGATTTTTTTGGAAGTCATTAATCATTTCTTCACGTTGATTTACGTTTAATGAGCCGTGGAAGAATAGCGGTTTTGTTTCGCATTCTTCTTCAATTACATTTACAAGAATATCGCCCATTTCCTTATATTGGGTAAATATCAAAGTCTTTTCATCATTTGCAATAATATTTTGAACTAACTGAATACATTGTTCCATTTTACCTGATGATTCTTTGTTCATATCACCTGATTTCAGGAATTGATATGGATGGTTGCAGATTTGTTTTAGAGCAGTAATAAGTTTAAAGATGTTACCACGTCTGTTAATACCCGTAAATCCGCTGATTTTTTCCATCATTTCATTAAGAGTTTTTTCATAAAGTACAGCTTGATTTTTAGATAAATAGCAGTAATCGTTGAGTACCATTTTTTCAGGTAAGTCTGAGATAACGTGCTTATCTGTTTTTAAACGTCTTAAAACAAATGGAGAAACTGACATTTTCAACTTTGTTGCACGTGAAGTTTCTTTAAATCTTTCAATAGGAATAGCGTAACTCTTTTGGAATTCTCTTAATGTTCCTAAGTATCCGCCGTTGATAAAGTCAAATATGCTCCACAATTCTGTTAATCTGTTTTCAACAGGCGTACCTGTCATTGCAATTTTTATATCTGATTTTAATATTTTAACCGCTAAAGTTTGTGCTGTATCAGGGTTTTTGATATTTTGAGCTTCATCAACAATAATCATACCCCATTGTTGTTTTTTCAATTCTTCAATATCAATACGCATAATTGCATAAGTTGTAAGAATTATATCAACATCTGTATTTAATTTTCTTTCTGCTCCGTGGTATGTAGTTGCTTTTAAAGACGGCGCAAAAAGTTGTAACTCTTTCATCCAGTTACCCATCAAGGTTGTTGGGCAAACTACAAGAACAGGCTTTTTGAGTTTATCTTCTTCTTTTAGTTTCAAAATTAAACTGATAACTTGAATAGTTTTACCTAACCCCATATCATCTGCCATACAGCAGCCAAAACCTTTTGAAACATTTGTCCATAACCATTTTAAACCTGTTTGCTGATATGGTCTTAATTCACCTTTTAATTCTTTTGGCGGAGTAACTTCTACAGGCTTTGTAAAGTCTTTAAGTATATTTGCAAACGCTTCATCATAATCAAAATCATATTCTTCAAGTTGTCCTGACATTGATGCATGAATTAACTGCATTCTTGTCATTTTGCTATGGTCTGCTTTTAAAATCTTGTCAATAAGTTTTTTGCTTTCATCTTCATCAACAAGTATGTATTTGTTTTTGTATTTTACAAGTCCTTTAGAATCCTTTATAAGCTCTTGGAATTCTTCCAATGACATTTTTTCGTTTCCAAGAGCAATTTCATAAGAAAATTCTAAGATATCGTCTAATGAAATAGAACTTGAAGAAGTTGTATTGAAAATATCCAGCAATTCTCCGGAGCGAGAAGCCTTTACTTTTGCATTAATTGAAGCACGAGGTACGACAACATTTACAAGTTCATCAGGTAAAATAACTTCAATTTGTGCCTTTTGCAAGTAATATGCTGTTTGGGTAATGATTTTGTAAACTTCACCCAAATCAAGAGTTAACGATAATTTTTCTTCATCTTCAAAAAGTGTTTCCAATTCAGGCATGTATCTTGTTGCGTAATTAAGTTGTTTTTCAACGATTTTTGCAATATCAGATGATGTTACACCAAAAACTTCTTCATCTGTATAAAGCTGGTCAATCAGAGCAGTTTCATCTGTTTTTCTGTTTTTGATGTGAACTTTTAATTCAAATTCATCGTCTGTAATTTTGTTAACCTTAAAGAACGGAATAACATCGTATTTACCAAGATATAATTCATCAAACCATTGAGCAAAGTTTTCGGCATAATCATTACCTTTCATCAAGGATTTTTGTTCTAAATCTTTAATTAAATATGTTCCGGATTTAATATCTTTAAATTTATAAGCTTTTATTCCTAGAAATTTATATACAACGTAATTTAGATAGTCATAAATAAATTCAGTTACGAAGTTTTTAGGCATTTCACCTTGAATAAACAAGTCTTCAGGCAAATTTTCTTCAAATTGATTAATAATTCTTGCAAGCTGATTATTTGCAATAATAGGCTCATAAACAATTCTGAACATTTGACCACGACGTTTTACTGTTGGAATAAAATATAATTTTTCAATTAATTTCATTACGAATTGAGTTAATTTATTTAAGTATATAAATGTGTATGAAATGTCTTGAAAATCAACTATTTCGCCAAATCCGCCAAAATAATCCAAAACCAAATCAAGAGGCAGAGCATATCCGACCTTTGTTCCTAAAACGCTTGAAGCACAACGGAAAAGAGAGCCTTTCGATTTTAAATAATATTGAAAATTATTTGTCGGAGTAACAAAAAAAGATTGTTTTCCGGCATTGTTTACTAAATAAAAGTCAGTATTTCTAACAGGTTGATTAGGACTTAAAAATATTCCCGCAAATTCATCTTCTACCGTTTGGTAAATTAAACTTAGGGTGTAGCGAAAATCTTTATTTTTAAATCCGTTTGGATTTTCACTCAAATTAAAGAACAATTCATCAACATTGTTTTTTTTGAATGATAAATCTATATCCAATCCTTTTCCGTTTTCAGCCATTTTATTTCCTTACTTTATTAGAGAATCTGCATCCATTTCTTCAGGTTTTTTTATACCCATAATTTGCAAAACAGTTGGTGCAACATTACACAGAGCACCTGTTTCTTTTAATTCAATATCTTTATCCGCATTAATTACAATAAACGGAACTTCATTTGTTGTGTGTGCGGTATGTGGTTTTCCTGTTTCACTATTAACCATAACTTCTGCATTACCGTGATCGGCTGTCAAAAGCATAGTTAAAGCTTTTTCTTTGCATTTATCCGCAATTTTACCTACACATTCGTCAACAACTTTACAAGCCTTTGTTGCGGCTTCAATTACGCCTGTATGACCTACCATATCTGGATTTGCAAAATTCACAAGAATAAATCCATATTTTTCATCATCTATTGCATTCAAAACATTTTCGCAAACTTCATAAGCGCTCATTTCCGGCTGCATGTCGTAAGTCGGAACTTTTGGCGATGGTACAAGTTTACGTGTTTCATGTGCGTTAGGTTCTTCAATACCGCCATTGAAGAAGAATGTAACGTGAGCATACTTTTCGGTTTCTGCCGTTCTAAATTGGTTAATTCCGTTTTGTTCTAGAACATCACCTAAAATATTCACCATTTTTGTTTTTTCAAAAGCAACAGGGAATGTAAAAGTTTCATCATATTTAGTGAAAGTTACATAGTAAAGATTTTTTCTTACAACTTTTCTTTCAAAACCTGTAAAATCATCAAAATTTATTGCTCTTGAAATTTCTCTTGCTCTGTCAGGTCTGTAATTGAAGAAAATTATCGCATCATTGTCGTGAATTCTTGATTCTTCACCGCCACAAACGATAGGTTCTACAAATTCATCTGTAACTTCTTTTTCGTAAGATGCTTTAACACCTTCAATAGCAGAATTTGTCTTATTACCTTCGCCTAAAAGCAGGCAGTTATAACCTTTTTCAACCCGTTCCCAACGATTATCTCTGTCCATAATCCAATATCTGCCGACTACTGATGCAACAGGCGGAAGATTATATTTTTTTAACTCATCTTCTACAGTTTGTAAATATGTGCAAGCACTTGCAGGAGGTGTATCACGACCGTCTAAAAACGCATGAACATAAACTTTTTCCAAACCGTTTTCGCTTGCCATTTTAATTAATGCTAATAAATGGTCTAAAGATGAATGCACACCACCTGTTGAAACAAGTCCGTATAAGTGAAGTGTGGAATTATTTTTCTTAACGTGTTCTACAGCGTTCATAAATTTTTCGTTTTTAAAGAAAGAGCCGTCTTTAATACTTCTGTTAATTTTTGATAAATCTTGGTAAACAATTCTTCCTGCACCTAAATTTAAGTGTCCTACTTCGCTGTTACCCATCTGACCTTCAGGTAAACCTACATATTCTCCGTCGGCATGGATTTGAGTATATTTTTCAGTTTCTTTAAGTTTATAAAAATTAACAGGGTTTGCTAATTTAACGGCATTAGTTTCGTCATTTCCGCAAGAAATTCCCCAGCCGTCCATAATGCATAGTAAAACTCGTTTTGACATATTTTAATCCCCTCAAAAATGTGTTTATAATCTTGATAATGTTAACAAAAACATGACACATTTTCAATAGTCTTGTAAATTAAATTGTAAATTTTTTGTTAACCAAGGCAATTTTTTATAAAAACATGTTTTTATAATAGTATAAAGAAAGGATATTAATTTTGGATATTTCAGCATTAAACAATCCATTTGCAGCCAAGAAACTTCAAGGTATTAATGGTGTTAATCCTTTTCAACCTGTATCAAAGGTAGAAAAAGGCGGAGCTGACGGTGGTAATCCGTTTGCTAACGAAACGGCTTATGTAGGTTTGGGTATTAAAGATGGCGAACACCAAACTTCAGCAGCACAATTAGGCAAAAAAGCAATGCCTATGCGCCAAATCGGTATTGCATAATAAGGATTGGTTTTCAAAAGAATTAACAAGACGGCTTACGGGTCGTCTTGTTGTTTGTTAAGTTATAGAATTTGTATCAAAAATTTTATGATATAATCATTTCGGTATGATTATCCAATTTTTACAACAAGTAAATAATTTTAATGAGCGGTGCATGGATATTATTATGAAATTTGTTCAGTTTATCCATGTGCCGGCTTTTTTACAGGAGGCTGTTGCCGAAAGTATTAATCTTATTCCGTTTTTGTTTATAATTTTTCTTTTTATTGAAATTTTTGAAAATTATTTTTCTGAAAAAATCGAAAAATTATCTTTAAGTTCTCGTATATGGGGGCCATTTATAGGTGGTATTATTGCATCTATTCCCCAATGCGGATTTTCTGTTATTGCAACAATGCTTTTTGTTAAACGTTTTATCACATTAGGAACATTAATTGCAATATATATTTCAACAAGTGATGAAGCTATTCCAATTTTATTAGTGCATCCGGAAAGTTTTTCAATTATAGCTCCTGTTATTGCAACAAAAATCGGTATAGGTATTGTTGCGGGCTATCTTGTAGATTTTATTTTTAAATCAAATCTTGAAAAAGCACCTGAAAAAATTGAGGTTTGTGAATGTGGGTGCTGCCATAATGAAATTCATTCGCAAGTTACAAATTTGTTTATTCACCCCTTAAAGCATTGTTTTAACGTCTTTTTATTTATTTTGGTTGTAAATTGCTGCTTGGATTTTGCATTTAGTTTTGCAAATAACGTAATGAACAATCTTTTTAATATTCATGGTTTCTTGCAAGTGGTTTTGGCATCATTTGTCGGACTAATTCCAAATTGTGCAACTTCTGTTTTAATTGTAATGCTTTACTTAAAACATGTAGTTGCTTTTGGTGCTTTAATTGCGGGACTTACATCAAATGCGGGTTTGGGTTTGCTTGTATTATTCCAAAATAATGAAAACAAAAAAGAATGTTTTAAAATAACAGGAATTCTTTTAATAACAGCTATTTTAGTCGGGATTGCATTGCAAATTTTACTATGAATGCAAAAATATCTATTTACAACTCACTAATTAATCCCATTTAGTTTTGTCTAAAAATATTTTTATAGCTTCTTTGAAATTTTTAGGAGTATCTAGAGATTCTTCCGTACTTTCATAAGTCGGAGCAACAGGTTTTCCTTTTAAAATTAATTTTTTGTATGAAATCAATATAATAAAAATTATTACAGATGAAATACAAACCCAAACCATTGCTAAAATGAATTTAAAAATAATGTTTACATAGCTTCTTTTTGCTTTTGTCTGTTTTTTTATTGCGTTACCAACAACGCTTGATTGTTCTGTTTGATTTTTCATCGCATTAGCAGCTTCATCAATGCTCCCTGTAACTGCCTGATGAGCTAATGTTTCATTTTTGTTTTCGGTTATTGTTTGTGTTGTTATCTGTTGTGAATTGTTTGCTTGATTAGTTGCAGATTGTATTGCTTCGGTATAAGACTGTGATACAGGTGCTTGAGTTTCACCGACAGCAAACGATGGATTGCTTAGTATAAAGCAAAATATTACTGAAAAAGCTACTATAAAAAAATTATTCTGCAACGCTTTCCTCACTTTTTCTTTTTCTTGGTTGTCGTTTTGTTTTTGCTCCGCCTCTGTTTGGTCTTTTACCTTTTTTAGGCGCTTCTTCAGATTTAACTTCGACAGGCGCTTGTTCTTCTAAATTTTGAGGTTCAGGTATTACAGGCTGAATTTCATCTTCAGCAGTAATCATTGTTTGTGCAGTTTTAACGTTTGCATCTTCATTTAATTGTTGTTTGTTAAGATTTCGCTTATTTTGTTTTTTACCTTTTTTGTTATCACGCTTTTGTGTTTCTTCTTGAGCAACGACAGATGGTTGTTCTGATGTTAATTCAATTGGCTGAGCTTGTTCCATTATCTCTTGTTGTTGATTTTGTTGGTTATTATTGTTTTGTTTTTTATTGTTATTTTTCTTAAATCCGCTTATTGGAAGTTTCATTTTAGCGGCTTTAGCTCTATATTCACCTTCTGCAGTTGGAGATGCGAATTTAAAGTCTTCTATTAAAATACCTTCACCGTGGCAATGAGGACATTTTTTAGCAAACACTTCGGATATTGCCTGACCTTGTCTGTGGCGAGTCATTTCAACAAGTCCTAAGTCTGATAATTGACCAACTTGCGGTTTAGCTTTATCGTCTTCTATTGCTAGTTCAAGTTCTTCCATAATAGCCAATTTATCAACACGTGAGGTCATATCAATAAAGTCTATGATAATCATACCGCCTATGTTACGCAAACGTAATTGACGTGCAATTTCGTGTACTGCTTCAATATTTGTTTTCAAAATAGTTTCATCTTGAGTTGCAGAACTTACGAATTTACCTGAGTTAACGTCAATAACGGTAAGAGCTTCTGTTTGTTGAATAAACAAATATCCGCCTGACGGCATATTAACTTTCATATTAAGAGCAGCCTTAATTTCTTTATGAACATTAGTTGCAATTAATAGCGGTTCATTACCTTTATACAAAGAAACTTGAATATTTTTGTTCATGTGCCAATTTTGAAGTAAAGATTGAACTCTGTTTAGTGCAAAGGCTGTATCTACAACAATCTCAGTAACATCTTCAGAACAAGCTTCTCTTATAACTCTGTATAACAAATCTTGGTCTCTGTATAAAAGGTTTGGAGGAGTTAAAGATTCTGCTGCTGTTACAATGTTGTTCCATTTTTCCAAAAGAATTTCTAAATCTTCTTGTATATCTGCTTCGGATTGATTTTCAGCTTCTGTCCTGATAATTACGCCAACTCCAACCGGTTTCATAAGGCTTACGATTGATTTAAGTCTTGCACGTTCTTTTGAAGATTCAATCTTACGGCTTACGTTAATTCCCGGTTCGCTTGGCATAAGAACCAAAAATCTACCAGGAAGGCTGATTTCTGTTGTAACTCTTGGTCCTTTGTGTCCTGTTGGTTCTTTTACAACTTGTACAACAAGTTTTTGGTTTGGAGAAAGTTTATCTTTTAATGCACCTTTTCCCATAACGTCTTGTGCGTGTAAAAATCCCATTTTATCAACACCAACATCAACGAATGCTGCATCAATACTTGGTAAAACGTTTTGAACTGTTGCTAAATATACATCACCTAACAAAACTTCGCCTCGATTAATGTATAGGTCCAAAACTTTATCGCCTTGCATTAATGCACCGATATTATCACGTTCTGCTATTACAATTTTTTTTGTTTCTGGTTGATTGTTTGATACGTAATTTTTTTTCTCTTTCATTTATAATTCCTTTTCTTTTTACAATTCAATATCGTTTTCGTCGAAAAATCTCAGACGTTTTATGTTAAAAATTGTATCTTTGGATATAAGTTTCATAATATCATCCGCTCTAACAGCAGGTATTTCACTACCTTGTCCTGTTTTTAGTGTCAGATACAAACAATTGTCTTTGAATGTGTACGATTTTATTGACGATTTGATATTTGAAGTTTTTAGTAAACCTTTTTTGTTTTTCTTCGTGAGTAAAATTTCTTCACGAGATAAAACCATATCACAATTATACATAAAAGATTTTAAATTACAATCATCTTTTTTGACAAGTGATACTCTGTATTCTGCCCATTGTGCCGTGTGGTCAATGGCAGGAAAACTTTGTTCTATTTCGTTTATTGAAATTATTTTGCAACCTTCTGGCAAAAATTTACTTAGTTCTTTTTCAAATTCATCTGTTGAAATTTCGTTTAAAAGTTCAATATCAACAAGTTCGCAATCACTCTCAACAAATAATGGTAAAGCTATTCCCATAGATACTTTTGGAGTTGGGTTAAAACCTTGTGTGAATGCTACTTTTAAATTGGTTCTTAAAAGTGATTTTAGGAATGTATTTTGCCAATCAAGATGAGAAAAGTATCTTAAAATACCTAATTTTGTAACTTTTAAACGATATCTGAAAGTATCAATATGAGGAGCAGTTTTAGGATTAACCTGCAAGTGTTCCAATTTTTTGTAATCAGGTGCAACGTAAGGTTTATCCAGTATTTTGTGTACTTTTAATGATG